>Ga0208300_100224_pt1 | contig 52004 bp, 45 predicted proteins | sample 23_taG_FD_184096 | JGI IMG/M metagenome (GOLD analysis project Ga0208300, IMG submission 184096) | Marine viral communities from Cariaco Basin, Caribbean Sea - 23_WHOI_OMZ (SPAdes) (version 2) | ecosystem: Environmental > Aquatic > Marine > Oceanic | place: Caribbean Sea: Cariaco Basin...
CGGTCAAAATGGCGACGGAAGACCACAGGTTGTGATGTGACCGGGATAAAGTGGGTCAAGAGAAACAATTTGACCGACCCGGCCGGGCGAGTAGCCTTGAAAACAGGCCGTTTATGGACGGAAACTAGCTAGTTTCTATCCATAAACATAAAGGACTGATATTAAACAGGAAAATCAGGAAACAAAGAGAGAAACCTCCAGCGGAAAATGGTATTCTTTGTCGCAAGCCATTGAAACAAAAGAAAAACCAAAAATCCGCGGAGGTAACAATGCGTCAAAAACGCACCGTCCAAGGCAGTATATTTGATCTTTACGCAGAGCACGAGATCGGACGTGAACTCAAGGCGATGTCCGATTGGCTGGACGGGCATCCCGAGATTCTGGATTGGATGGCCCCAGAACTGTGCCGGGCCGAAATCAAAGAGACCGGGCGTGAAGGGTTGTCAGTCGAGTCGATCCTGCGCTGCGCCATCCTTAAACAGCACCGTCAGCTCAGCTACGAGGCACTGGCCTTTTATCTGGAGGACTCCCATTCCTTTCAAGCCTTTGCACGGCTGCCTCTCGGGTTAAGGCCGAAGAAGTCGGTTTTACAGAAAGGGGTCAGCGCCATTAGCGATGCCAGCTGGGAGCGGATCCACCGCTTGATGATCCGGGACGCCAGTGTCCAAAAAATAGAGCGCGGGCGCATGGTCCGGGTCGATAGCACGGTCACGGAGACACCGGTTCACGAACCAACAGACAGCACGTTGCTTTGGGATGCGGTCCGCACCCAGGTGCGGCTGATGGAGCAAGCACAAGAGCTGGCTGGGCCGGTGCGACTGAAGTGGTGCAACCACCGGCGCGTGGCCAAGAAGCGTGCCTATCAGATCCAGTATTCCCGGGGGAAGGAAAAGAAGGCCAACTGGTATCGGGATCTGATCAAGGTCACTCGCAAGGGCCTCAATTACCTGGATAAGGCCTGGTGTACGTTAACCCAACTGACCATCGATGAGGCCGCGTTCGCCGCCTGGGAAGCGCAGGTAAAGCACTACCGGGGACTGATCGAGGGAGTGATCGATCAGTCGCAACGACGGGTAATCAACGGCGAACAGGTTCCTGCCGCCGAGAAGGTCTTCAGCCTGTTCGAGGAGCATACCGACATCATTATCAAGGGCAGCCGTGACATTCAGTACGGGCACAAGCTGAACCTGACGAGTGGTCGTAGCGGGCTGATTCTTGACGCCGTCATCGAGGAGGGTAATCCGGCCGATAGCGAACGTTTTATGCCGCTGTTGGAACGGCAGATCGAGATCTATGGCCGTGCGCCTCGGCAAATAGCAGCGGACGGGGGTTACGCCAGCAAAGACAACGTGCAGCAAGCCAAAGACAAAGGCGTGAAGGATGTGGCCTTCCACAAAAAGAAGGGCCTGAAGGTCGATCAGATGGTGAAGAGTGACTGGGTTTATCGCAAGCTGCGCAACTTCCGGGCGGGGATCGAAGCGGGCATCTCCTGCCTGAAGCGGTCCTACGGTTTGTCGCGTTGCACCTGGAAGGGACTGGAGCACTTTAAATCGTATGTGTGGTCGGCTGTGGTAGCACACAACCTGGCTGTGTTCTCGCGACTGCTGCTCGCCAGATAACGCCTTAACCCGAGTCACCCAAGAGTATCAACAAAAAGCCTTATCGGCACTCTGGCCGGGGCTGGCCTGTGCCTGAAAAATGCCGATTCGCGGTCAAAATGGCGACGGAAGACCACAGGCTGCGATGTGGCCGGGATAAGGTTGGCCAAGAGAAACAATTTGACCCAACCGGCTGGGCGATTAGCCCTGAAAACAAGCCGTTTATGGACGGAAACTAGCTAGACACCCCGACCGGGTGCTATCTCGTCCCCGTTTAGAAAATTTACTATATGGTTGGGATGGCGAAGTAGACTCAAATGCGTTGGAGGTTCATATCCATCATCTTCGTAAAAAACTTGCTAAGCACTTGATCGTTAACGTACGCGGGATTGGCTACCGATTGGACAGCACAGTGCAATGACATCAATACGGCGTTATCTACTGCGCACGCTAGCAATTGCCCTGACTGTTACAGGCGGCATGGCGGTGACCGCAGCTTACTTAATTACAAATCACGAGCTAGAAGAGATTCTCGATACTCAGTTAAGTCTGCATAGCCGGATTGTGGCTGGCCAACTCGATCCAAGTGCAACGGTTGACGACTATGCTCGCCTTGCTTCGCGCATGGGGCTGCCTCAGCATCCGGCACAGCTGTATCGCGACGGTATTGCTGTGCCCGTGAACAGCTCTGACTCAGGTTCCAAGCTTTACCACGAAGAAGAACTTAAATTAGTACTGGGCTTTTGGAATGCTGATGGCTCACCTAAGTTATTAGGAAGCAAATGGAATGATGCTGGGCCCTTTCCCAAGCCTTTGGAAGAGGGGTTTCGCTGGGAAAGCTACAATGGTCATCGTTGGCGGGTTTTCAGTATGTTCGATTTTGCCAGCGATACCTGGATTAGCATGGGGCTGAGAGGTTCTTTTCATGATGAAGTAGTGGAACGTATCACCTGGAACAATTTATTGCCGATGCTTTTTTTGCTTCCACTCCTTCTTTGGCTGATGAACCGTATTATCCGGAAAGGGGTTGCGCCCATCCAAGCGCTTTCCAGTCAGGTACAAGGCCGCTCCGCTCGCGACCTAAGCAAAATCGATAATCCTGTTCCTCAAGAGCTTAATGGTTTACGTCAATCTCTCAACGACTTTATTGCCCGACTAAAAGAAACGTTAGAACGAGAGCGACGCTTTACAGCCGATGCGGCTCATGAGCTACGCACGCCTCTGGCAGCCCTGAGAATTCATCTTGACAACGCGCAGGCAGGCGAACAGCAATCACTACAAAAGGCTTATGTTGGGGTGGGGCGGCTGCAGCGTGTGGTGGAACAATTGCTTATTTTGGCTCGCTTGGATCAGGTTGCCGCAACACCGCCAACGACTATTGATCTTTATCCAATTATTGCTGAATTAGTCGCCGAGATGTGGCCAATCGCTGAAGAAAGAGGTCAGCACTTGAAGCTAAAAGGGTTAACCCGGCTTAATGTTAGCGCCGATGAAGTCGAATTAGGCATTCTCTTTCGTAACCTACTGGATAACGCCTTGCGCTACACGCCGCAAGGGGGGCATGTAGAAGTGGAGCTGGCACTTTGGGAAGGAGCGCCTCAACTGATCGTGAGAGACACTGGCCCTGGGCTGCCCGAATATATGTTAGATAAAGTCACTGAACGCTTTAGGCGCGCTTCTGGCCAAGGCATCACTGGCAGCGGATTGGGGTTATCGATTGTTTCGGAATTAGTCCAACGCCAACGAGCCATTCTTACTCTGGCCAACCGTGAGTTTAGTGGGCTAGAGGTAAGCGTGAGATGGACGCCACTCAAATCTCACCAAACTGCTCTGATCGAAAGGCCGGAGTAGTTTTGTCATGGCGCATCTAACGATCAGGAACAGTACAGAAAACTCAGAGTGTCACCAGTATTTGTGATGTCTTTCAGCACTCATGTAATAGGTAGCCAATAAGTTGCGCCTTCCATGTGTAACCGCACCCCATCTCCTGAAAGCTCTATTGTCTGCTGACGTAGCGTTCTTTTCGATACTTTTTTACCATGAAAATATTCCATCGCAGTGACAATCCAACGCTCCCTCCACTCCTCACTTTGTTCAGTGCACTTCGCCATTTTCGTCATAGTGCGAGCCAACTGCTCTTTTCGCTGTTTTCTTGCTCTTTTTTTATCCACTCTAGGGGTCAGTGTGGTGGCATAAAGGCGATTCAGAAAATTGGTAAAGCCTGTTACCGAGGCCGCCTGTCCAGGCACTGCGCTCAAGTAACTGTCCACATCTCCCTGATTGGGTAGCCTCTTTCCCATTCGATCAGTATGAAGTAACAATGCGGCTGCCGGCCTTAGAGCAAGTCGTACTGAAGTGTGAGACGTTTTTCCTGCTGCTCTTCGGACTTCCAATTGCTGCCAGTAGGCCTGCAGCGCCTTTTCTGATAAAGAAGCGGGCGGCATAGTCCTGAGGCACTCCTGAATACGCCGCTTCTCGGAGTCGATTCGTTTTGCTTGATGATCCGGCTTCACCCCTTTTTCTTCATGCAACCATCTCATAGGGAGCCTCACACGCCGCAACCCCTCCGCCCCGAAGTGATGGAGCAGCTCCACATAGCTCGGTATCCGTGACCACGTCTGGTCGAGCTCAAGAAAGAACGACCAGAAGTGGTTGATCTTCAGGGCAGCTTTATGCGGACCTGTGGTGCGAATCATCCATTCACCAAACTCCCCAAATGCCTCACGTAACGCTTTGGTGGTGAGACCGGCTTGACCAATGGAGGTCCGCTTGCGGCATGTTCGTGTCCAGTAGCAAGGCTCACAGACATCGCCTCGACCTGCTGGCATAGGATGGTCACACGATGGACAAGCAATTTCCCCTTGCTCACAACAGGCCTTGCACAGTGCATTTCCGTCGGGTGCCACCACCAATAAACGATGCCGACGACACGCAGAGCAAGTACCGTGGTCTGCCGTCGCACAACTTGGACATAAGCGATGATCATGCCCCATACGCGTCACTCGGGTAAGACGTTGAGACGCCTTCCCACACCCCTCACAGGGTTCCGGCTCTCTAAAATAGGGAGCGCAGGCGTTACAGACAGGGCCGTAGGGAGTGACCTTACCGATGGTGTAGTCTGAACTGGCTTTGCCACATCGTGCACACGGTTTGTCGACCTCACATTGGCGACAGACGGCTTCTAGGTCGTGCTTAGGCAGACGGGCAAACTCACCACACCGTGGGCACATCCGCCGCTTAAACACTCGGGCATAGCAGGTTGAGCAGTAACCATGGCCTTTGTGGCGTCGCCACAATTTGGGAACCTCCCGGCCACACTCATCGCAGCCGACCATTGGGTGTTGATTCAAAAGAATGACTCCGCTTTCATTCTGCGTTTCAAACGTGCCCAAGAGGCTCTAACAGCTCGCTCCGACGCTGGGCGATGATCGGGTTGAACGCGGCGGCGATGTGGCCCATGAGGATGATGAGATAATCGTGATAGCATCGGTAACAGGACAACGGGAGGTAGCTTTCGAGGATCAAAGAGCGCGCTCGTTTTCACATTGAATGCGACCAACGCACTGAACGCCTCCTCAATACCGATATCCATGAAGCGCTCAACCGCCGTCAATAAAGCACTCCGCTCGCTGATAGGCAACAGCTCAAACGCCAATCCAGATATCGGCATTCGGCTATTCACGACGGGAACACCTAATGACAGAAGCGCTTCCGCGAGGGATGACGTAGGCCGTCGACTTGCACGCCGCATAACGCCAACCAAGAAGCTCGCCATTGAAAACCAATCCGCGAGTGCGATAGAGGTGTTCCCAAATGCTGCTCTCTCCCCTTGTAAAACACGATCAGCCAGCACTTGGAAAAGGAACGCTTCAGGTAAAGGCGACGTGCATACTGCCTTTCTAAAATCCTCATGACACCGGCTGCATTGAGCTAAATGTTGATCTTCCGCTGACAGACGATGAGGCTCTATAGGGGCCTTGCATACCGGGCACTCATCTATCAGTTGCACTTCATGAAAGCCGCACCCAATGTGCCAAGCGAATCGCCAGTGTCGGCGTAAGTAAGGGGTGGAGTCCTCTGCCAAGCATAACGTGCATACCTGCTGTCCTCCATGGCGTAGTCGATTTCGGCTACCAAGAGCCAACAACCAGGGCCAAGTCCGCGTTTCCGGTAATGAGTAACCGGCCACTTTCTCACAGTCGTCCCGCATCCCCGCCTTTTGAAACTTGGCGGGAGCATTCCCCGAGGCATTCACCAATGGGCGCATTCTTGCGAGGGGGATTTCCCGATCAATGTCCCTCGTCCATACACGCCACGATGGCCAAATAGCGCCGGTGAGCGACAAAGGATCACACCCCTGTCGCAATGCCGCCCGAACGAGCCATGATGAAAGGGACTCCCCAGGCAGCAGGGACACACTCAGCGCCCAAGACATTACAACATCACTTCCCTAATGCCACGGGTAGGTCGCACCCACGATTTACTCTGAATAATTTTCTCATCGATGCGCTCAGCTCCAGACACAATAGCGGCATTCGCACACTCAACCAGCAGTCGGTGCAAGTCACCCAGATTACCGCCAGAAATCGCGTGGAGCTGAGTCGCCAATTGTGGCTCATGCAGTTGGGAAGGGTGTTGGAGCGGTAAGATCTTCTCAAAGCCAGCAAGCAGCTTCTGAAACTCCTGATTGAGCTCCCACTTCGGCAATGCAACAACATCAAAGCGACTCGCATGCTGCGGGTCTGAATGCAGCACACGCACAGCATCCTGCGTACCCACACCCACGATGGGAATCATCAACTCATTGCATAGGAGCTTAATAGCATTCATCGTTTCCCGCTGCTTGACGGCTCCACCGGTTAACAATGAGTGGAACTCATCAATGATCAATAAGCGGGTATGGCAAGCCCGCAGTTGATGAATCACCTGGTAGCGCAGCTTGGGTACCGGGTCTGAAGGCCGATAGGGAGCCCAAAAGCTCTCTAGCACTGCGATATACAGACTTTTCTCATCGGCACTCGGTGGTGCTTGAGTGACGATCACGGGTTTCACCGGTTCTACGTCTTCATTCACGTAGCCCTCACCGTACTGCTTACGAAACCGTTGAACGATGGTGGTTTTTCCGTTGTTGGAGTCACCCACGAGCAAAAGGTTAGGCATACGAGGGCGACTCGGCTTCTCCATCAGCCCACGCATGACCTCGATGACACGATTGGCCAATGGATACCCCAACCATCGCGGTTGATCCATAAACTCCATTCGCTCTTTAGCGGACAGTCCCAAGACATAACGAAGATCAGGATGAAGGTGTGTGCTCATGATATGTCCCAGTTCACATCGATATCACCCGATAAGAGACCGTCTGCCTGAGCGGGTGACTCTTTGGGGGCCGCGGTTGAGGGCGCATGTAAAAGGGGATCAGCAGGCGTCACCTTTTTCTCATGCTCTTTACGTCGTTGGGCCTGACGGCGACTTCGCTTGGTACGTGCTTGCGACTCCTCCACATGGGCTCGCAGTTCACTAATAGCGCGTAGGATTTCAGACTCATTGACCGAACTCCTGCCTTCCTGGCGAAGGCGCGCTTTGGCCTGGGTATGCTCCCAAACACTCATTGAGGGGAGAGCGAGATTGGCAAAGGGCACACGAAAATACTGCCCGAGCTCCGGGTCTTTGAACCAAATGACGCTAATGTCACGAGGGTCACGTCGAAACACAAAGGTGCGTTTCTTGTTCGGCGTGTCTGGATCTTTGGCATTGATCCATGGCCTGAGCGCCTCATCGTAATAGTTCATGCCATCGATGGTCACACCAAAAGTCTGGATCGTGCGCTGAAAGCAAGGCAAAAAATCGAGCAGCACAGAAAGTCTATCAGCAGGCCGTGGTGCTAAGCCCACTCCCTGCACGTCAGCATTGCCAAACACACCGATTTCCCATTTCCGCATCGGTGACATACCAATACCAGAATGAAGACGCTGGTGGTAAACCTTACAAATCAACGTCACCAGCCACTCTTCAAACTCGCTTTTCGTCATGGCCGCATGTTTCTCAGGATCGTACCCCTCTTTCTCTTTAATGGAGGAAAAGGTCGTCCCAGGCAGGTTATGGATCTCCTTGAGAAGAGAGCCCAACAACCGCTCGATATGGCCACCGTAACGAGGCTGCTTAACAGGCCGAAATTCAAGGTTGATCCCATAGGCTAGGCATGAGCGCCGAAACGTCTCTGAGCGAAAATCTGGGCCGTTATCGACATGAATCGTGGCGGGAGTGCCCCATACCGGCCACTCAGCCTCCACGTTATGCAGCAGCAACCATTCATCTTTAGGCAGCATTGATTGAGCCACACACATGCCGACGGATGTTTCAGAGGGTGGGTCGAACGATAAGTAATAGCCCGTGACTACGCGAGTGCACACGTCCATGGCTAACGTTATCCATGGACGACCAATCGGTTTGCGATGCACGTCATCCACCAAAATAATATCGGCAGGCGTGTGGTCAATCTGCATGACCGCTAGCGGATAGTCCGCATTGGGAAACTTCCCGGCCGCTGGCTGGAACTTGTTAATGGCTTTGTCTCTAAAGCCATGGCCACGCAACCGGTCACGCTCTGGAATATCCCGCAGACGAGCACGAACGGTACCAGGGCTCGGCGGGTCAATGCGCCGTTCATGGCAACGCCGCATCACTTCCTGTACCGCTTTTTGTGCGGAAGGACGCTGCAGCGTGAGGTACACGTCTTTGATGACTTCCTGAATGACCGCCTCGGCATGCGCAGGGATACGCGACTTACCTTTCTTCCATCCTGGCTTTTGAGGAATCAAAGCAAGCACCGAGCCCGTCGCCTTGTATCGCTTCAACCAACGGTAGATCGTGGCCGTATCCACGCCCGTTTGTTTAGCACGCTCTTCCGCTGCATCTCGCCCTACGGTATGGCGATCCACCAAGGGCTTAATGATGGAAAGGCGATGCTCAGCCTCCCGCCAATCGGCATCCCCAATCTCAGACATATCCTGCTCAAGGGGGCCCGGCCCGCTATGGAAAGGCGTTAATTCACTGATGCGAAGCGGACAACTACGCCCGGACTCAACGGCAATACCAATGACCGTCTCAAAGTCGAGCACCTGAGAAATTCGGTAAACGGTGTCATCTTTCTGAACCTGCTCACCCACCGTGATCTGCAAGTGTTGGCGTGTTTGGGCGACGCCGTTACTTGGTTCAGCTGTGTTGTCACGAGGATTATTCATAATCGGGTATCCACACCTCTGATAGAGGGCCAAAGGATTGAGCCATATCGCAATCTAGCTGCCGAGTCGCCAGCAGGTGCCATAAGTGTGAAATCCCCTCTGCCCGATAAATGTCGCCCATGAAATGCCGAGACAGCAGGTAATCCAAGGTCGCCACTCCCATCGCCCTCACCGTGTTGAGCACTGCCTGGCTTTCAACCGAGGGAAACACCATTCGTTTGTAGCGCGCCAAGAAGGTGATGTTGTCCAGGGTCTTATCACGAATGCGGCTCTCGTCATGAATGCTAAACGACCAACCCTCGTTGCTGGCATGCCGCATCGCCGCCTTCCATTTAGGCGACCATTTACGCCAATGTGCTTGCCACTTTTCCCGTGGTTTGACCTCCACCAGGAGAGGTTTCGGATAATCCCTGTAATCACGATTACCGAGACGGTAATAAACCAAATAATCCGGCGTGTAGGTGTAGCGCCTACCGGTCACGGGATGATGAAACGGAATCTCGCACGGCTGGGAAATCACACCAAGGACGCTTACATCAAAGTCAGCCTTGATGAGGAAATCACGTTCGAGCGTCGACTCGAACGCAATAGACTCCTCCCCGCGAAAGGCATAGTAGCCAGACACGCTTCGTCGGGTAGGGCCGATATTACGAACGGATGTAGGCAGTGGCATGAGCAGTCGCACCAAATATTGAATAAAACGTAGCCTGTCGCAGCAATTTCTATTAATTCTGTCGCATTCAATCCTGTACAGACTACCATAATAGCCCGATATTACGCGCTGAGTGTCGCATTAATTGCTAGAAATGACAGCGGGAGCAGCCCGCGGCCTGGGGAAATCTCCCTCGCCCATCGCGGCGTACTTTTTCTGGATGAATTGCCAGAGTTTGAGCGTCGGGTTCTGGAAGTGCTTCGGGAACCCATGGAAACGGGGCACATCACGATCAGTCGGGCCGCGCGTCAGGTGAATTTTCCGGCTCGCTTTCAAGTCGTCGGTGCAATGAACCCATGCCCCTGCGGTTACAGTGGTCACCCGACCATTGAGTGTCAGTGCACACCGCAGCAGGTAATACGGTATCGGTCGAAGATCTCCGGGCCTCTGCTGGACCGGTTCGATCTCCATGTCGAAGTTCCGGTTCAGGGTGGCGGCGTACTGATGCAACAGGGCGGCGATGGCGAGACCAGTGCCACTGTCCGGGAACGGGTTATCGCTGCCAGGATGAAACAATCGGAACGGGGTTGCGTGAATGCTGCGCTGGCAGGGCGCGAACTGCATTCCGCTTGCCAACTGGACCGCCAGGGTGAGCAGTTGCTCTCCGGCGCCATGGAGAAGCTGGGGCTATCGGCCCGGGCATTGCACCGGATATTGCGGGTGGCTCGCACTCTCGCAGACCTTGAGGGCTGTGACGAGCTCCACCAGGGCCACCTGGTTGAAGCGCTCGGCTACCGGCAACTGGATCGTCAACAGGGGCGCAATTCGGTGGTATCCGCCTGAACCTTGTCACTCTGGTAAACTGTAGCCAAAGCCCATTAAACAAGACCCGCTGCCCGCGGTTAAGGATTGCAGATGACTAACCAGAAAGAGCCGCAAGATCCGAAAGACACTGCCACGGAATCACCGGTAACAACCCGCCGTGGTGTGCGTAGCTTTGTCCTGCGCCAGGGCCGCATGACCGAAGGTCAGAAAAAGGCGTTTGAGCGCAGCTGGCTGAAATATGGTCTCACCCGGGAAGACGGAATGATCGATCCGCGCCAGGTGTTTGGCCGGGATGCCATGCTGAACCTGGAAATCGGGTTTGGCATGGGCAAGTCACTGGCGGAGATGGCGGAAGCTGCCCCGGAGCAGGACTTCATCGGTGTCGAGGTGCACCAGCCAGGTGTGGGTGCTCTGCTCAAGGAGATTGAGGATCGCGGCCTGAAAAATGTCCGGATCTACAGTATCGACGCCAATGACGTGATTGATCTGTGCCTGCCGGATGCCTGTCTGGATCGGGTGATGGTGTTCTTCCCGGATCCCTGGCACAAGAAAAAGCATCACAAGCGCCGGCTGATCCAGCATGAGTTTGTCCAGCGCGTTCGTCACAAACTCCGCGTGGGCGGTATTCTCCATCTGGCGACAGACTGGGAGAACTACGCGGAACACATGATGGAAGTAATGAATGAATCCGAAGGGTTTGCCAACGCCCAGGAATCCGGAGGATATTCACCACGACCGGAAGATCGTCCGATTACCAAGTTTGAAAAGCGGGGCGAAAATCTTGGGCACGGAGTATGGGATCTGTTGTTTTATCGAACCAACTAGTAGTCGGTGATCCCCTGCGGGAATGTTCGGGGGCGGGCTTCAGTGGTGCGCCAGCGGATGGCGCCGCGAGGCCCGGAGAATGACCAGCCCGGCCATACCCAGGGTCAGCGCGGTAAATTTGACCAGGGCGCAGAGGGTTGCCGAAAGGCTCATCGCATCGGTGGGCGGACTGAAATTGTTCAGCAGCAGGATGTTCTCGGCGACATCACTGAGGCCGGCCGTTACGAATAGTGCCCGGACCCATCTGGCCACCATGCGCTCACGGATTCCGGGGCGGTCCCGGGTGAAGTGATGGGTCAGGAGGATGAGGGCGATGGTGTAGGCGGGAATAAACAGGAAATCCAGCCACAAGGAAACTTTGGCCCAGACTACGCCCTCACTGCGCCAGCTGCGAATGATGGCGTGCGCCTGATCCGCCGTGCCGGCGAGCTGGTAACTGACGATACCCTGGGGGGCGGAAGCGGACTGCAACGGCTGATTGATCAGCAACAGGGCAAACAGCAACACCGCAGCCACGGCCAGGCTGACTTTCAGGTCTTTTGGAAAGGCTGCCAATCCGTGTGCAGGGTCCATTACAGAAAACGCTCCAACAGGCTGTTAAGGTATCTCTGGCCCAGGGTTGTGGCCTGCAGCCGGTCTTCAACCAGCAGTTTCTCATCGCGTGCTGTTTTTAGTTTTACCCCAACTGACGACAGGGGTAAACCCGTTCGCTCGCAAAAAAGGCGTTCGCTCACCCCCTCTGTGAGCCGCAGGGCGTTCATCAGGAATTCCAGGGGCAGGTCTTCGGGAGCAATGATGTCACTGCCTGCCGTCCGGCTACCAATCCGGTTCAGGTAAGCTTCGGGCTGGCGGGTTTTCCAGTATCGCCGGATGCTGCCATTGGCCAGGCTGATCTTGCCATGGGCTCCGGCACCAAGCGCCAGGTAATCACCAAAGGTCCAGTAATTCAGATTGTGGCGTGACGCCCTGCCGCCCCGACTCCAGGCCGAAACCTCGTAATCCCGAAAACCCTGCTGCTGCAGAAATTGGGCGCCCTGACGATAGATGTCCCAGAGGTGATCGTCGTCCGGCAAATCCGGTGGCCGGCTGTAGAATTCGGTATTCGGCTCCAGGGTCAGTTGATACCAGGACAGATGCGGAGGCTGGTAATCGAGAGCGGTCCTGAGATCCTCCAGTGCCTGCTCCGGCGTCTGGCCTGGTAATCCGTGCATCAGGTCTATGTTGACGTTGTCGAACCCTGCCTGACGGGCGGCACTAATGGCGCAATGGGCGGCTTCGCTGTCGTGGATGCGCCCCAGTGCTTTCAGGTGGCTGGAGTTGAAACTCTGAACCCCGATGGACAACCGGTTGATACCGGCTTTCCGAAAGGCCTCGAAGCGGCCGGTTTCCAGTGTTCCCGGATTGGCTTCCAGGGTGATTTCCGCATCGGGGGCGATGTTGAGTCTTGCCCGCAAGTGGGCGAGCAGCCGGTTATAGAAATCACCACTCATCAGTGACGGTGTGCCACCGCCGATAAAGATGGTTTCTATGGGGCGTCCGGAGACCAAGGCCAGGTCCTGGTCGAGGTCTTCAGCCAGGGCATCAAGGTAGGCGGATTCCGGAATGGCGCCTCCTGTAGTGGTAGTGGCGTAAGTGGCGTGAGAAGCGTGGATGGCGTGGGAGTTGAAGTCGCAGTATGGGCACTTGCGCACGCACCAGGGCACATGGATATACAGGCTCAGCGGCGGGCAAACCGCCACCGGTTGGTAACTGTCGACCGGCCCATGGCTATCCACCGGTTCAGGACTGCGCACCAGCTAAGGACTCCGCCCTGAGCTGTTCTGCCAGAATTCTCAGGGCCCGGCCCCGATGGCTGATGCGGCTTTTCTCGGTGCGGGACAATTCCGCCGCGCTGCAACCCTGTTCCGGAGCCAGGAACACCGGATCATAGCCAAAACCGCCGTCGCCACTGGGTACCCGGAGTATTGACCCGGGCCAGCGACCATGGCAAATCACCGGGGTCGGGTCATCGGCGTGGCGAAGGTATACCAGCACGCAGTGGAACTGCGCTCCCCGCTGCTCATCCGGGATGTCGGCCATGGCTTCGAGCAGCGCGTTTATGTTGTCCTGGTCGGTGGCGTTTTCGCCGGCAAAGCGGGCAGAGCGAACACCGGGCTGGCCCCCGAGGGCATCAACGGCCAATCCGCTATCGTCCGCCAGGGCGGGCAGTCCGGTTGCCCTTGCTGCGTGCCGGGCCTTGAGAATCGCATTCTCGACAAACGTAACGGCGGGTTCCCCGGCCTCATCCACGCCAAGCTGTCCCTGGGCAACCGGGGTCATGCCCAGGGGCGCCAGCATCCCGGCCAGTTCGGCAATTTTGCCTTTGTTGTTACTGGCGATAACCAGGTTTTCGGTCATAACGGGCTCAATCGTTGAACAGTGTGTGGGCAAACCGTACCGCCAGATCCTGCTGATGGCCGGTGGGGCGAGCGGTGATGTTGAAGGTCATCAGCTCACCGGACGGGTACTGGTACTCGGCGATGAAATAGACGGAATCACCTTCCTGAATCCGGCGGAACGCCAGAAATCGCACCTGCTGGACATCGTTGGCCACCTTGCCCTCCACCTGGCCGCTCACCGGAGACATGGAGCCGTCCTCGTTTTCCTCCATGATGGCAATGTTGACGATGCCAATGCCCTTGCTGCGCTGAAGGTTGTTGGCTTTGGCAATCTCCGGGGCCAGAAAAGTGCTGGGAAAAACGCTCCAGAGTACGGTGTAGTCACCGAAGTTTTTTGAACCCGCATGGACCTGAGCGCTGAACAGGCCAATGAGTGTGACAACCAGGAGGTTGCGCAGAAGGCTGCGGCATGTGGAAACGGTTTTTTCGATCATTGTTCGGTCTCCCGTGTAATTCGGTAAATGGCAATCTCGCCCAGCAGGTTTGGCCACAGGCGAGCCAGCCAGCTGTTCTGGTGCTGGCCGTCCACCACCCGCCGGCTTTTGATTTTAATGCCTTTCTGTCGGCACAGGGCTTCAAAATCCTTGAAGGTGCACAGCCGTATGTTGGGCGTGTTATACCATTTATACGGCAGTGCCTCGGATTCGGGCATACGCCCGCTCAGGGTCAGTCCCCAGCGCAGGCGCCAGTGGGCAAAGTTCGGAAAGGTGACAATACCCTCGCTGCCGACCCGCAGCATTTCATCCAGAACCTTGTCTGGCCTGCGCACGGCCTGCAGCGCCTGGGTCATCAGAACAATATCGAAGCTTCCGTCATCAAAGTTGCCCAGCCCCTGGGTGTCCAGGTTCTGTTCGATGACCGCCACGCCCCTGCCCATGCAGGTTGTGATGTGGTCCGGGTTGATCTCCAGGCCAAAGCCGCTGGCGCCTCGCTCCCGGTGAAGGAAGTTGAGCAGGGTGCCATCACCACAGCCCAGATCAAGCACATGGTGGCCGGGCTGAACCCATTGCTGGATGATGTTGAGATCCGGTCTCATGCACCAACCTCCCTTGCGACGCGGTCCATGTAGGCGTTGAAAATATCAGTATACCGTGGCGTGGGAATCAAAAAGGCATCGTGCCCCCAGGGTGCGTCCACTTCAGCATAGCTGACTTTGCGCCTGGCCGCGATCATGGCGTTAACCATCTCTTCCGAGCGGGCCGGAGTGAAGCGCCAGTCAGTACTGAAGGAAAGGACCAAGTATTCGCAGGTGGCGGCAGCGAGGGCCTTGGACAGATCGCCGCCGAACTCATAGGCCGGATCAAAGTAATCCAGTGCCCGGGTCATCAACAGGTAGGTGTTGGCGTCGAAGGATTCGGAGAATCGCTCGCCCTGGTAACGCAGGTAGCTTTCCACCTGGAATTCGGCGTCGTAGCCGAACTTATAGGCCTGGTCCCTCAGTTCGCGGCCAAACTTCTCGCCCATGGAGGCATCGGACAGATAGGTGATGTGCCCGACCATACGCGCCAGCATAAGGCCCCGGCGGGGTACGGTATCGAAGTCGTAATAGCGGCCGTCATGGAATTCCCGGTCTGAGGTGATGGCCTGGCGCGCCACCTCGTTAAAGGCAATATTCTGGGCCGTCAGCCGGGGTGTGGAGGCAATAACCACCGCATGCCGCAGGCGGCCCGGGTAGTCCAGGCTCCACTGCATTGCCTGCATGCCGCCCAGGGACCCCCCGACCACGGCGGCCCAGCAATCAATGCCGAGCCGGTCCGCCAGCAGGGCCTGGCTTTTTACCCAGTCGCCGACGGTAATGACCGGAAACTCCGGCCCGTAAGGTTTGCCGGTCGCGGGGTTGGTGCTGATCGGGCCGGTGCTGCCGTGGCAGCCTCCGAGGTTGTTCAGGCTGACGACAAAAAAACGGTCGGTATCGATGGGTTTTCCCGGCCCGATGCAGCTGTCCCACCAGCCCGGCTTGCGGTCTTCGGCGGAATGATAGCCGGCGGCGTGGTGATGCCCGCTCAATGCGTGGCAGATGAGCACGGCGTTGCTCGCATCTGCGTTCAGTTTGCCGTAAGTCTCGACCACCAGGTCATAATTTTCCAGGGTCTGGCCACAGGCCAGATCAATGGGAGCGTCGAAATGATAGGTCTGCGGGGTGACTATCCCAACAGAATCCGCAGGCAGGGAATCGGGCATCGGCGCGAGAGGTTCCTGGTTCGATCCGTAAGTGTCTGGAACAGCAACGGCAAAGCCATCGCCAGCCCAGCAGTTTAAAGCCGGGGCGTGATGGCTGCAACCGCCTGCATGGTCGCTGTGGCGGGGCTTACACAGCCCCGGAGATGTTTACCACTTTCTGCTGGATCAGGGTAGGGGCCGGCTTGCGGATCTGGCGCTGCATGGCATCGGCCAGTTCCAGTTGTCGGCGGAGGTCGGTGATGGCGTGATTCAGGCGCTGGCGCTCGGCCCGGCTGTCCCGGTCATTGCGGACCATGTCGCGCAGGCGCCGGATCTGGTGTTCCAGCAACTGCTTCTGTTCCATTGAGAATTGCATAATGGGCAGCAATGCTTCCGATGGCCAGCGCTCGACGTCTTTGCGCACCCGGGCGTGCAGGGTGCGGGCTTCACCGACCATGACATTGAAGAAGCGGCGAACCAGGACGGATTGCTCGGTCAGCAGGTTTTTCGGGCTGCTGCGGAAGCGGCGGGCCTTTTTCCGCAGTTCGCGGATGGCAATGACGTGGCGGCCGGCCCGCAGAGGTATGGGTTCCAGGTGGCGGGCACGGTTATCCTCGTTGTAGCGGCGGTATATGGCGCCCACCATTTTCTCGGCCAGATGACCTTCGCTCAGCAGGTTGGTCAGATCACTCTCAAGCAGCTCAAAGAACTGATCCATGGCGCGGTTCATGCCGGCTGTGGTCCAGCTTTTCGACATGTTATCGCGGACTCGCTCGGCGTGGCCCTCAAGGCGCTCCTCGCTAACCAGCTTTTTCAGCAGGTTACCCTGGGAGTCCATCAGGCGCCGGCTGGAGCGCAGGGTGATCAGCTTCTTGTAGTAGTAGTCGTAGTCTTTCTGGGCCCGCTCGGCCAGCCGGCCCAATGCCGCTTTGTCCATGGTCGCGCCGGCACAGGCCTGGAGTTCCTCTTCCAGGGATTCCAGGCGATATTGCATGGCTGCCTGACTGTTCTGCAGCATGCCCATAAGATCGTTGATCAGGCTTTGGGTGATCAGCTGCTCCTTGTGCATCAGGATGCGCTGTATAATCAGTTGTTCGAGCTGACCAATATTGGAGCGGTCGAAAAGTTCACTGTTCCGCCTGACTCTTGCCATCAGGCCCTGTTTGGCGGAGACGGGGATGACGTCATGCTGGCGCATGCCCAGATGGTCGGCGGTATAGCTGCGCACCCGCCCGATGGCTTCCTGAGTGTGGCGCTCACCCTGCAGGTCGTCCCAGAGCACATCGATTTTGTTCAGAACGGCAAAGCGGCCGGCACGATGGTCTGCGTGCTGGGTGTCGATATGCTCTTTCCAGATGGTCATGTCACTGGCGGTTACGCCGGTGTCGGCGCTGAGCACGAAGATTATGGCATGGGCCCGGGGCAGCATGCTGATGGTCAGTTCGGGCTCGGAACCCAGGGCGTTCAGCCCCGGGGTGTCGAGTATGCGGAGCCCGCGCTCGAACAGCGGGTGTCGGATGCTGATCTGGGCGTTACGCCATGCTGGCACCTGAACATTGCCCGGGTTGTTGCGGTCATGCTCCAGCATATTCTCGTCAAACCCAAGGCTTCGGGCCTCTTCCGGCGGCACGCTCTTGACCCGGGCCACCTCGGCCAGTACTTCGCGCATGATTTCGGGGTCGCGCTCGTCCAGTTCGTGCTTGACCCAACGTTCCGGCTGTTTGCGCAGTTGTTGCAGGGACAGATCGCCGTTTCGGGTTTCAATCGGCAACAGAAGCAGATAATTCTCGTTGGCGCTACGATCGAAAAACAGCTCGGTGGGACACATGGTGGTGCGCCCGGCCTGGGACGGCAGCATACGTTGGCCGTATTCCGAGAAGAACAGGGCGTTAATCAGCTCGGTCTTGCCGCGGGAGTACTCTCCGACAAACGCAATGGTCAGTTCGTCCTCAATAAGCAATTCGAGCCCGTGGCGAATGCGGATGCTGATATCGTCGGAAAACAGATTGTTATCCTGCAGCCATAACCGGTAGCGGCCAATCTGGCGGATCAGCTCTTTTTTCCAGTTGTGGTAAGCCTCTACCTGCTGCGACAGAGTTCCCTGTGGGTTCATCGGATTTTCCTTCTGCGCGACTTCCGGGTATCCCGGGCAAAACGGGGTGCTCACGGGTGACGGATTAATTACCGGTAATACTATCCTGTCCCGGTAATGTTTGCGGCTGGGCTGCGGGGGTCAAATTGGGTGAGTTGAAAGAGTAATCATAAAAAAGGCTGCAAAATCAGAATCCTGAGCCTGCAGCCAAGCAATAATCGTTTTCGTCGCTAAGTGTTACAAAATGTATATTTGAGACGCGGTTTACAGTCCGAGTCCGATGGATCCCAGCCCTGCTGCCACTTTCATATGTCCAATGACCACCGAAATGACATTCAGAATCAGGAAGACAATGATCGGTGACAGATCCAGGCCGCCCATGGAGGGTATGATGCTACGCACCGGGCGCATCACCGGTTCGGTGATCTGGGCAACCAGCTGAATCGCCGGATGGCCGCTGCCGGGCGCTATCCAACTGACAACCACGACGGCAATGACTGACCAGAAGTAGATCTTCACGATCAGATCCAGCACGTTCAGTACCGCCCAGACCAACAGGGTGAGCGGGTTCATGGCGGGAATACCGCCGTTCAGGGCGATCAGAATCAGGAAGAGGGTGATGGCCTGGATAATGACCGCCAGAACCAAAGCGGCACCGTCAATTCCGCCCCACCCTGGGATAAAGCGCCGGAGTGGCCGTAGCAGGGGGTTGGTGGCCTTGACCGCAAACTGGGTGATCGGGTTGTAGAAATCCGCCCTGGCCAGCTGAAGCAGGAACCGCAACAGGACAATGGTCAGATAAAAGGTGGATGCGATCAGCAGGATGGTAATCAGAATGTCTGCCAGCATGAAGCCGTGTCTCCGTTATCGGTTACTGTTTGCCAGCCAGTTCTTTGGCCATTTCTTCCGAGCGCTTGAACGCCGCGTTGTAGGCCTTGCGGACCAGATCCCGCATACCGCCCGCTTCAAAGGTATTGATGGCCTGCTCCGTGGTGCCTCCGGGCGACATCACATTACGCTTGAGCTGGCCGGGATCGTGTTCACTGCGGGCGGCCATCTCGGCAGCCCCTGCCATGGTCTGGATGGCCAGTTCCCGGGCGGTGCCAGCGGCGATGCCGGCTTCCGTCGCCACTTCCTCGAGTGCTTCGAGCATCAGGAAGAAATAGGCCGGCCCGCTGCCGGAAAGGGCGGTAACGCCATGCAGAAGGTTTTCGTCGTCGACCCACAGCGCTGACCCGATGCTCTCGAACACCGACTCCACCATCTTCTTCTGGTTGTCTTTTACGTCCTTGTTGGCAAAGAGGCCGGCAGCCCCTTTGCCGACCAGAGACGGCGTGTTGGGCATCACCCTGACCAGGGGCAACCCGCCACCGAGCCAGCCATCCAGCGTGTCAACAGTCAGGCCGGCGGCAATGGAAACCATCAGTGGTCGGGTGTTCTGCACCACCGGAGCAATATCGCGACAGACATCGGCCATCACCTGGGGTTTGACCGCGAGTACCACCATGTCAGCCTGTTGGGCGCAGTAGCGATTGTCGGTGGTGACGCTCACGCCGAAACGCTTGCGGATGGATTGCAGGTGCGCGTCATCCGGTGCGCTGACCCAGATGTCGCCGGCCTTGTAGCCGTTGTCCAGCATACCGCCAATGATGGCGCTGGCCATGTTGCCGGCGCCAATAAAAGAAATGGTTGGTGATGTGCTCAAGGTTCACTCCCCGGTTGATCGGTTAAACGTCTGGACCTGATGATAGCAGGAACCGGCCGCTTCAGCTCTTTGCTGGCCGCTTGCCAAACAGTGCAGTGCCCACTCTCACCCAGGTGGCCCCTTCGGCAATGGCAATGTCCAGGTCGCCGGACATGCCCATGGACAGTGTGTCCAGGGGGCCTGCGTCTGGATAATCCGTTTTCAGTTGCTTCAGGGTGTTGGCCAGTTTCCGGAAGCTGGTCCTCAGCTCTGCCTCGGGCTGGTCCGGGTCCGGAATGGCCATCAGGCCTCTCAATTTCAGGTTCGGTAACTCGCCGATGGCGGCCACCAGTTCCGGAAGCTCCGTAATTCTGCTACCTGATTTGCTGTCTTCCTCATTAATATTGACCTGAAGGCAGATATTCAATGGTGGCATACCCGGGTCTCGTTGCTCACTGAGTCGACGGGCAATCTTGAGGCGATCGACACTGTGGACCCAGGAAAAGGCAGACGCAATTTGTCGGGTCTTGTTGGATTGTACCGGGCCGATGAAATGCCACTCGATGCCGTCGAGATCCGCCAGCGCTTCGATCTTCGCCAGGGCTTCCTGAAGGTAACTCTCACCGAACGCGCGCTGCCCCGCGGCGTAGGCCTCATGCAGATCGTCAGGCGGTCGCGCCTTGCTCACGGCGAGCAGCTGCACGGCTCCCGGCTCGCGGCCCGCCTGCAATGTTGCTTTTTGTATGCGTCGGGTTACGCTCCCGATGTTGTCTGCTATGCTGCTCATAGTGTGAAAATGCCATGTCCGGTCTGTCACTTGTACGATGACACGTTACCCGCAGGTCACTGAAATGCCAAGTGAACCACGCCGGGGCCTCGCCGGGCGCATGCGACCGGGATAAAAGAAAAAGCCTTCCGAGGATTCCTATGGATATTACTGAACTGCTTGCCTTTTCGGCCAAACAGGGTGCGTCTGACTTGCACCTGTCTGCCGGCCTGCCACCGATGATTCGTGTTGATGGGGACGTTCGCCGCATCAACCTGCCGCCCATGGAGCACAAAGAAGTCCACGGGCTGATCTACGACATCATGAACGACAAGCAGCGCAAGGACTACGAAGAATTCCTGGAAACCGACTTTTCCTTTGAAGTGCCGGGTGTGGCCCGTTTCCGTGTCAACGCCTTCAACCAGAACCGCGGTGCCGGTGCGGTGTTCCGGACTATCCCCTCCAAGGTTCTGACCATGGAAGATCTGGGCATGGGCCAGGTCTTCAAGGATGTGTCTTCGGTGCCCCGCGGGCTTGTGCTGGTGACCGGCCCGACCGGTTCCGGTAAGTCCACCACGCTGGCCGCAATGATCGACTACATCAACGATACCCGTTACGAGCACGTCCTCACCATTGAGGACCCTATCGAATTCGTGCATGACTCCAAGAAATGTCTGGTGAACCAGCGGGAAGTGCACCGGGATACCCTGGGCTTCAACGAAGCGCTGCGTTCGGCACTGCGGGAAGACCCGGACATTATCCTGGTAGGTGAGCTCCGGGATCTGGAGACCATTCGCCTGGCCCTCACCGCCGCGGAAACCGGCCACCTGGTGTTCGGCACCCTGCACACCACCTCTGCAGCCAAGACCATCGACCGGGTGGTGGATGTGTTCCCGGCCGAGGAAAAGTCCATGGTGCGTTCGATGTTGTCGGAATCCCTGCAGGCGGTTATTTCCCAGACCCTGATGAAAAAGATGGGTGGCGGCCGGATTGCGGCACACGAGATCATGATTGGTACGTCGGCAATCCGTAACCTGATCCGTGAGGACAAAATCGCCCAGATGTATTCCTCGATCCAGACCGGTGGTTCCCTGGGCATGCAGACACTGGATCAGTGTCTGGAGCGGTTGTTGCAGAAAGGGCTGATATCCCGCGAAGCGGCGCGGGCCAAGGCGAAGATGCCGGATAACTTTTAACAATGGTGCTCCCGGGGCTGGAGTTTGGGTGCCGGGAGCCGCGGGGTAATCCAGCCGGACTCCCCGAATTGAGTTTGAGGGGTGGGGCGGGTACTGCTTCCCGGGACTGTCTGCAGCATGGATGCTGCAGTCAAGCTTACATGGATGTATTCACAGCGTGTCCCGGGAAGCAGTACCCGCCCCACCCAGGCACCAAATAATGAAGACTGGGTAGAAAAATGGAATTCGAAAAACTGTTACGGCTGATGGTGGAAAAGGGCGGTTCGGACCTGTTTATTACCGCGGGTGTGCCGCCGAGCATGAAGGTGAACGGGAAAGTGCTGCCGGTCACCAAGAACGCGCTGACGCCGGAGCAGACGAGGGAATTTGTCTACGGCTCGATGAACGAGAAACAGCGCGCCGAGTTTGAGGAAACCCACGAATGTAACTTTGCGATCAGCGCCCGGGGCATTGGCCGTTTCCGGGTCAGCGCCTTCTTCCAGCGTAACCTGTGCGGCATGGTATTGCGCCGGATTGAGGTGAAGATCCCCCAGATTGACGACCTTGCCCTGCCGGGGGTGATCAAGGATCTGGCCATGACCAAGCGGGGCCTGATCATGTTTGTGGGTGCCACCGGTACCGGCAAGTCCACCTCGCTGGCGGCCATGCTGGGGCACCGTAACCGCAACAGCCGTGGCCACATTATCTCCATCGAGGATCCGATCGAATTCGTACACCAGCACCAGGGCTGTATCGTGACCCAGCGGGAAGTGGGGATTGATACCGAAAGCTTCGAAGTGGCTCTGAAGAATACCCTGCGTCAGGCGCCGGACGTTATTCTGATTGGTGAGGTGCGTACCCGCCAGACCATGGAATACTCGGTGCAGTTTGCCGAAACCGGCCACCTGTGCCTGGCGACATTGCACGCCAACAACGCCAACCAGGCGCTGGACCGGATCATTCAGTTTTTCCCGCCGGAACAGCATAACCAGATCTGGATGGACCTGTCCCTGAACCTCAGGGCCATTGTGGCACAACAGCTCATTCCCACACCCGATGGTAAAGGGCGTAAGGCGGTTATCGAGGTGCTGATCAATACCCCGCTGGTGGCGGACCTGATCCGTAAAGGCGAGGTGCATCGCCTGAAGGAGCTGATGGCCAAGTCCAACGAATCCGGTATGCAAACCTTCGATCAGGCGCTTTACCAGCTGTACTCCGAAGGATCGATTACCTACGAAGACGCTCTGGCTCATGCCGACTCCGCCAATGATCTGCGCCTGATGATTAAACTCGGTGCCGATGCCCAGGGGGCGGATAAATTGTCGTCCTCGGTCGACAGGCTCTCGATTCAGGACGACTAACCTGCGCCGAACTGCCAGGCTTTAGTTGTGGGTGGTTAGCCTCCTGAACGGTTAGGAATGGCATTTGAGACCAGCCATTGCAACTACGTATACTACGCGCAAGTCAATAAGGAGATACCATGTACAACAGGTCCTCAATGCTTGCCCGCACGATAACTCTGATTACCCTTACGGCGACAGCCATACCCTCCGTTGCCCTCGCTGGCGGTTTTTCCCTGAACGAGCAGAGCGCCAGTGCCATGGGTACGGCCAACGCCGGCACCGCCGCCAATCCCGAGAACGCCACCACGGCTCTGTTCAATCCCGCCGGTATGAGCCAGTTGTCCGGCACCAATATCTCTTTTGGGGCGGCGGTTCTGGATATTGATGCCGAGGCGCGGCAGTCATCTGTCTCAGCGGTTCGTCGGAACCCGGCGGTTCCCGTTCAGCCGGCGACTGGGGGTGGTGATATCGCTGATCCGGCTGTCCTGCCCAACTTTTACCTGACTCATGAAGTCAGCGACCGTGTTGACGTTGGCTTCGGAATCCATGCGCCCTACGGGCTGGCAGCGGATTACGAGGACGACTTTGCGGGTCGATTCTTTGCCGACAAGACCGAGTTGACGGCCATTGCCTTCACTCCGTCGATCTCAGTGAACAACGGTAATGGCCTGTCCGTGGGCGCCGGCATCAACCTGATATACGCGGAAGGCCGTCTCAGCCGGTATCAGGACCTGAGCGCTGTTGCCGGCCAGGCGGCCCTGGCTCTGGATGAGCCTTATTCCGATATCGAAGGCGATGATATAGCCGCTACATTCCGGTTTGGTGTCCTTTATGAGCTGTCCGGGATGACCCAGATCGGCCTGAGTGCCCAGACGGGCACCGATCTCGATCTGGACGGCGACGCGACCATCTCCGATTTCCCGGTGCTTTCCTCGCCCGGCCAGACCACAACGCTGACAGAAAAGGTCCGGGTTCCGCTGGCCATTCCCGGGAGTGCAACGCTTGGTCTGCGGCATCGCTTTAACGACTCGTTTACCCTGCTGGCGGGTGCTACCTATGCCAGGTGGAGCCGGTTCGAGGAGCTCGATATCTACAGCCGGGAGGGGCAGAGTGGTCAGGTATCCCAGGCAATCGGACGTCAGTCCGGCCAGCCGATCACGCACATCACCGAAAAGTGGCGGGATACCTGGCAACTTAACCTTGGCGGCATCTGGCAGGTCACGCCCGACTGGGCGCTGAAGGCCGGCTACGCCTGGGATGAGTCACCGGTGAACAAGCAGTATGTGACTGCCCGCATACCGTCCCAGGACCGTCACTGGCTGACACTGGGCGCCCAGTGGAAGGACAATGCCAGTGGCTGGACCGTTGACGCAGCCATGGGAACCCTGTTGTTCTCCGGAGACGCCAAGGTGAATGATCGTGAGTATGGTCATGACAACCCGACTCAACCCGCCACGCCTGCCAACTACCAGGGCACTTATGATCTGAGTGCCTGGAGTGCGGCTCTGCAGGTTAGCAAAGCCTTCTAGCAATCTTGCAGTCCCGCACTGATCAGCCAACCACCTGGCCACGGTAGATGACCTTTTTCTTCCGTGGCGGGTGGCTTTCTCCCTCGCCGTTTTCATTGGCCGTGACAGGTGGCGCGTCGGCGATCACCTGGCCGCGGTAGGTGCGCTTCAGGCCGTTGTCCTCTTCCTCGGGTTCAATGTTCAGTTGCGGAACCTGTTGCTTCAGGGTTTCCCAGGTCCGGATCAGATGGCTTGAGCGGGTTTTTCGGGCGTAATCCGCCAGTTGCTGTTCCAGATGCTCTTCCGTGAGATGCAGTTTGACGCCGAATTCTGAGTGAATCAGGCGCCGGCACTGGTGAACCAGTTTCAGCAGGCCGGGGTCCAGCAGCCAGCTACGTTCAGATGCCAGAGAAGTCATGGTTTGAGCCTCGGGAAAGTGTGTCACAACATGGCGTTGCCCCGGAACATCCGGCATGGGCAAGGCGCCGACCCTGGGGCCGGAAGCGAATTTCATGCCGTATCCGGGTGGGGCGGTGTCCGCCGCGCCCTGGCGTGAAACCCTGGCAGGAACAGGCGCCTTTGTGCTCTGAATCTCTGGCGCATTTCAGTGCATTGGCGGGCGTCCATGCCCTGTTTTGGGGTGGGTCAGTGGGCTTCGTCCCAGTTGTCGCCGGCCCCGGCCTCCACAAGCAGCGGTACATCCAGTTCTGCGGCTGCCGACATGCGTTTCACCAGTCCTTTACGGATTTTATCCAGGGCCGATTCCTTCACTTCCAGAATCAGTTCATCGTGAACCTGCATGGTCATCCGGGCTTCGTCGGCGTGCTCGGTGAGCAGCCAGTTCTCCACATCCACCATGGCCCGTTTGATAATGTCCGCTGCGGTGCCCTGCATGGGCGCGTTGATGGCCGTGCGCTCGGCAGCCTGTTGCAGCTGTTTGTTTCGGGCGTTGATTTCGGGCAGATACAGGCGGCGACCAAACAGGGTTTCCACAAAACCGTCCTCGTGGGCCTGTTTGCGGATGTTGTCCATGTATTTCAGTACCCCCGGGTAACGCTCGAAATAGCGGTCGATGTATTGCTGGGCCAGCTTGCGTTCCACATCCAGCTGCCGGGAGAGACCAAAGGCGGACATGCCGTAGATCAGGCCAAAGTTGATGGCCTTGGCGCTCCGGCGCTGGTCCGCCGATACCTCGTCCAGGTTTACACCGAAAACTTCGGCCGCGGTTGCCTTGTGAATGTCTTCCCCGTGTTCAAAGGCAGTGAGCAGTCCCTTGTCGCCGGACAGGTGAGCCATGATCCGCAGTTCGATCTGGGAATAATCCGCCGCGACCAGTTTGTACCCTTCCTGAGCGATAAACGCCTGACGTATCCGTCGTCCCTGCTCGCTGCGGATAGGGATATTCTGCAGGTTGGGCTCGGAGGAGGATAATCGTCCGGTCGCTGTGACGGCTTGATGGTAAGAGGTGTGCACACGGCCCGTCCGGTGGTGAATCAGCTCGGGCAGAGTATCGGTGTAGGTGGACTTGAGCTTGCTCAGGCTCCGGTGTTCGAGGATCAGCCGCGGCAGTTCATAGTCATGAGCGAGTTCCTGCAACACCGGCTCAGCGGTTGACGGTGCGCCCTTGGGGGTTTTCTTGACGACCGGTAAGCCCATTCTTTCGTAGAAAATGACCTGGAGTTGCTTGGTGGAGCCCAGATTAAAGGTCTCGCCTGCGACGTCGTGGGCTTCCTTTTCCAGTTCGGCCAGACGTTCGGCCAGCTCCTGGCTGTGCCGGCGCAGTGTACTCGCGCTGATCAGGGTTCCCCGCTGTTCCATACGCGAGAGCACTGGTACCAGGGGCAGGTCGATTTCCTTGTAAACGGATGCCAGTTTGCCGGTTTGCTTCAGCCTTGATCTCAGGGTCTGGTGCAGGCGCAGGGTGATGTCCGCATCCTCGGCGGCGTAGGGAGCGGCTTTCTCCAGCTCGATCTGGTTGAAAGTAAGCTGCCTGGCGCCCTTGCCGGCGATGGACTCGAAGCTGATGGTCTTTTCGCTCAGGTAGTGCATGGCGAGGCTGTCCATATCGTGGCGGGTGGCCACGGAATTCAGGACATAGGACTCAAGCATGGTGTCCTCGGCAATCCCCTCGAGGCAAATGCCGTGATTGGCCAGCACATTTTTGTCGTACTTCAGGTTCTGTCCGACTTTGGCCTGGCCCGGATCTTCAAGCAGTGGCTTGAGCTGTTCCAGTACCGCCTCACGGTCCAGCTGATCCGGAGCCCCCATGTAGTCGTGAGCCAGGGGCACATAAGCCGCTTCGCCCGGGGTGATGGCAAAGGAGACGCCAACTATCTCGGCGTCCATATAACGAAGGCTCGTGGTTTCGGTATCAAAGGCGAAAAGGTCGGCGGATTTGAGGCGCTGCAACCAGCGGTCAAGATCGCTCTGATCGGTAATAACGCTGTAGTTTTTACCGGCCTCGGGCGCCGGGTTTTCGCTGTAGTTTTTACCGGCCGGTGTTTGCGAGTCTTTATTGCTCTCCAGTTCAGCAATCCAGCTCCGGAATTCGTACTCCCGGAACAGTTCCAGCAGCTGCTGGTCATCCTGTTCACGCAGCTCCAGATCTTCCAGGCCAAAGTCCAGCTCCACATCGGTGCGGATGGTGGCCAGTTCGCGGCTCAGGGGGAGGGTTTCAGTGGCTTCCCGGAGGTACTCACCAATCTTGCCTCTGATCTCATCGGCATGCTCAATCAGATTGTCCAGATCTTCGTAGGTCTGCAGCCATTTCACCGCGGTTTTCGGTCCGCACTTGTTAACTCCCGGGATGTTGTCCACCTTGTCGCCCACCAGGGCCAGGTAGTCAACGATCTGCTCGGGGGTAACACCGAACTTTTCCACCACGCCCTCCCGGTCCATCCGGGTTTCGGTCATGGTGTTGATCAGCGTTACGTGGTCGCTGACCAGCTGCGCCATGTCCTTGTCGCCGGTTGAAACCACCACATCAATGCCCTTGCTGGTGGCTTCTTCGGCCAGTGTACCGATCACGTCGTCCGCTTCTACGCCGGTTACGGTCAGCAGGGGCAGGCCCATGGCCTTCACGATTTCGTGGATGGGTTCGATCTGGCAGGCCAGATCCTCAGGCATCGGCGGCCGGTTGGCCTTGTACTCTTCGTACAGGTCATGCCGGAAGGTTTTGCCCTTGGCGTCTAAGACCACCACCATCTTTGAGCCGGGGAAATCCTGCTCCAGGCGCCGGATCATGCTGATCACACCCTTGATCGCACCGGTGGGGTGGTCCTTGCTGGTGGTCAGCGGTGGAAGTGCATGATAAGCACGGAAAAGATAGGACGATCCGTCCACAAGAACCACTGGTGGTGTGTTTTTGCTGGTCATGTCAAAACAAGTCCGGATTCTGATTGAAGCATGGGTTGGCTTATGCAACTCTGTACTGAAATCGATGGACGAAAGGGTATCACGAAAATGAAACAAATCGCCTGCCCGGCATTGCTACTCGTCTGTTTGCCGTTGGCTGCTCTGGCCCAAGAAAAAGGGGCGCTGAACGAGACGCCGGTGGAAACGCCGAAAGAGCCCGTTGTGGTTTCCGATTATCAGCCTGCTGGCGAGGGCCCGCAAATTGTTATCCGCCCCGGCGAGAACGAGGTCTTTTATGAGTACCGGGTTAATGGTCAGCTTATGGAAATCAAGGTTGTGCCGGAAGTCGGGCCGGAATATTACCTGGTACCTGCCGATGGCGGTGGTGGTTGGGTCCGGCAGTCCGAGTCCGACACGCTGCTGCCCCGTTGGGTTATTTTCCGCTGGTAACCCTGATTCGTCTATTTCCCGCTTTTAGTATGAACATTCTAATTTTTCGGCGTAACTTGGATCCTGAGCTTGAAGCAAGGCCTGCTCCCAAGAAGTTTTAGCAGCGCCTTGGAACTTTCAGGAAACCAATAGGAGAACAGACATGGGTAAACTCAAGTCATATCAGGAACAGCTTCAGGAAATCGTCGATAAAGGCATCAATGCCGCTGAAGAGCAGCAGAAGAAGCTTGCCTCCAAGCCGTTTGATTACGCGGAAAAGCTGGAGGCCGAGGCGCGTGAGTACAGCGTCAAGACCCTGCGCAAGCGTTACAACGGTTACAGCGATAGCCTGTTTGGCCAGCTGCGCAGCCTGAACAGCCGCTTTGGCAGCTTCGCGGGTGATCTGGTCGCCAAGCTGGAAAAAGAGGCCGCTGAAGGCGCTGACGCGGTATCTGAAGCTGCCGAGGATGTTTCCGAAGCCGCTCAGGACGCCAAGAAGTCCGTTGAGGCCAAGAAGCCGGCTGCGCGCAAAACCACCGCGCACAAGACTACCGCTACTACCAAGAAGAGCACTGCTGCTTCCGCCTGAAAGCGGTGAGGCATCTCACTTGATCAGTCAGTGAAATGAAAGAAGGGCCTTCGGTTCACCGCTGGCCCTTCTTTTTATTCCGCGCTCCGGTGCGGCCCGGCTGCGGCGATCAGTTGGTTTCCCCGGCGGGCTCCAGCGGCAGTGTCCGGGCCTCGTCGGTGACTTCTTCCAGGCGTTCTATATCGGCTTCGAAGGCCTTCTGCAGTGCCTCAATTTCCTGGGTTTGCGAGGCAATCTCCCGCTCAATGTCCCGAATCTGTGACTCCAGCCTCCGGATTTTCTCAAGGATGGATTCAGGTATGTCGCGTCCGGTCCGTTCCATATCGGCCGCGCGGCTCTGTTCGCTGTCCAGCTGGCTGGATATTACCGAGATGTTGCCTCGCTTGAGCTGGATCAGGCCCTCGAGTTCCCGGATCTTTCGATGCATTGCTTTCACCGCCTGATCCGGGTGACTGAAGCGCTTCAGCAACTGCCTGTCTTTCTCACGTTGCTCGGCGAGCTCTTTCTGGCGTTGTTTTTCCGCTTCCCGGGCGGCAATTTCCTCTTCCGTGGGCGCGGGAGGAATGGTCTCGATCACACGACCATTGTTGCCCAGAATATCGTAGCCCCGTTTGGTGGCTTCCTGGGGAATAGTGCTGCTGATCACAACCTGGCCGTTCGCATCCGTGTATCGGTACATGTTGGCTGCGGCGTGGGGCGCTATGCCCAGCATAAGCGCACATGCACAAGCCCTGGCTGAAAATGCGGTCAGACGATTAGCCATTAATCAGACTCCGTAACGATCCCGGTAACTGGCGACCTTCCCGGCATGCCCGGCGAAGTCCGGGTTGGCCTTGAGGTAGTCCAGGATTTGTTCGAGGCGAATGATGCTCACCACCGGGATACCGAACTCCTTTTCCACTTCCTGAATGGCCGACAGTTCGCCATTGCCTTTTTCCTGCCGGTCCAGCGCTATAAGCACACCGGCCGGTTCGGCGCCCGCGGCCCGAATAATGTCGATGGACTCACGGATCGCAGTGCCCGCAGTAATAACATCATCGACAATCAGTACTCTGCCCTGCAGTGGTGCGCCAACAATGTTGCCGCCCTCACCATGATCCTTCTTTTCCTTGCGGTTAAACGCAAAAGGTTTGCTGTTACCGTCTGTAGCCAGGGCCATTGCTGTTACGGTGGCCAACGGAATGCCCTTATAGGCAGGCCCGAAAATGATGTCATAATCCAGCCCGCTGCGTGCTATCGCAGCGGCATAGGCCTTGCTTAACTGAAGCAGGTCATCCCCGGTATTGAACAAGCCTGCGTTGAAGAAGTACGGGCTGGTTCGACCCGACTTGAGCGTAAACTCGCCAAAGCGCAGTACGTTCCGGCGGATGGCAAACTCAATAAATTTTTGCTGATAGTCGTGCATGACAAGGCTTCTGGCGGGTGTTGATCTTTAATTAACACGTAAAAACGGTATCATACACACAAACCGAATCAGGGAACACGTATGCGGGTAGTATCAATCAGCGTCAATGGCCTCGCCCAGGCTGTTGAGAAGGGCTTTTTCGACTGGCTGGCGCAGCAGGATGCCGACGTGGTCTGCGTTCAGGACCATCGCATGCGGGCCTACGAGATTGAGGACTACAACCTGATTCCGGAAGGTTATGAGGCCTATTTCATTGATGGCGAGAACAATGAGGATGGTGGCGTGGGCATTTACACCCGCCACTTTCCGAAGGCCATCATGTACGGTTTCGCCAACGAGCAGGCGGATCGTGAGGGCCGGTTTATTCAGGCCGATTTTGACAAGGTTTCCGTGGCCTGTGTGCTCGCGCCCTGTGCCCTTGGCCGGGAAGAAGAACTGATCGGCGAAGATGACCTGACAGTGCTGGACCATAAGGACGAGTTCATGGAGTCTTTTGGTCTGCACATGCAGAAGACGCTGCGTAAGCGCCGGCAGTTTATTTTCTGCGCCAATCTTCAGACGGCCCACCATGTAACGGATGCCAGCCCGCTTTATCACAAGCTGGACTTTTCCGGTTTCCTGCCCCATGAGCGTGCCTGGCTTGACCGCCTGTTTGATGAAATGGGCTGTGTTGACGGGTTCCGGGAAGTGAACAGGCAGAGTAATCAGTTTACCTGGTGGCCGGAGCAGGCGGAAGGTTCCCGCAGGAATGCCGGTATCCGGGTGGATTACCAGTTGCTGACCCCTGGGATCCGCAAGACCATCGAGGATGGCTGGATTGACGACTCAACCCGGTTTTCCGATCACGCACCGGTGATCATGGATTACGATATCGAAATCGGTTTTTGAGTCTGGGGCAACGTCGCCACACAGGCGCCCCAGACTTGTGAGTTAGCCTTCCAAAGCTGTTTTCTGGATTTCGAACAACTGCTCAATGCCCTGCCTGGCCAATACCAGCATGTTGTCCAGCTCTTCCTGAACAAACGGCGCACCTTCCGCCGTTCCCTGAATCTCGATAAAGCCGCCCTGGTCGGTCATGATGACGTTCATGTCGGTTTCCGCTTCGGAATCTTCCGGGTAGTCCAGATCCACCACCGGGGTACCCTTGTAAACGCCAACGGACAGCGCGGCGACCATCTGTTTGAGTGGTGATTTTTTCAGGCGCTTTTCGGCCACCAGGTGGTTCAGGGCATCGACCAGTGCCACGCAACCGCCGGTGATGGCTGCGGTGCGGGTGCCGCCGTCGGCCTGGATAACGTCGCAGTCCACGGTGATGGTGTGCTCGCCCAGAGCGGAGAGGTCGACGGCGGCGCGCAGGGAGCGGCCGATCAGGCGCTGGATTTCGACGGTGCGTCCGCCCTGTTTGCCGCGGGCGGCTTCCCGGCCCATTCGGCTGCCGGTGGAGCGGGGCAGCATGCCGTATTCGGCGGTGATCCAGCCTTTACCTTCGCCCCTCATAAATGGGGGAACCTTGTTTTCGACGGAGGCGGTGCAGATAACTTTGGTGTCTCCGAATTCCACCAGCACGGAGCCTTCGGCGTGGCGGGTGTAGTTGCGGGTAATTCGAGCATCTCTCGGTTGCTCGGGCGTTCTGCCGCTTGGACGCATAGTATTTCCTGAAGTCAGTAATGAATTTCCGGGCGCGTGTCCCGGTCGATCGTGTGTCGAAAAGGCGGAAAAGTATAACACGTTGGCACTGGCCTTTTGTTTGGTTCGCCGTGGGCGTTAAGAGCCTGTTAAACTCGGATTGTTTCCACCAACCATGAGCGGAGCCGACATGATCCGAAGTATGACCGCATTTGCCCGGAAGGATGTCCAGGAAGACTGGGGGACGCTGACCTGTGAGATCCGGACGGTGAATCACCGCTACCTGGAACCGTCTTTCCGTCTGCCGGAGGCTTTCCGGGAGCTTGAGGGCCGGTTCCGTGAGGAGCTTCGGAATCAGCTGAAGCGAGGCAAGGTGGATGTGTCCATGCGGCTTCAGTCCGCCGAAAATGTGACCCAGAGCTTCGAGATTAGCGAAGAGATGGCGCAGGCCGTCAATGAGGCCGCGAATCACATCAATCGGATGCTGGATAACCCGGCCCACATCAACGCCCTGGATATTCTTCGCTGGCCTGGCGTTCTTTCGGTGCCGGAGCAGGACTATGGTCCGGCGAAAGAGGCAGCGGCCGGTTTGTTTGAGCAGACCGTTGCTGAGCTGGCATCAGTGCGGGAGCGCGAGGGAGAGCGGTTGCGGCCGTTGTTCGAAGATCGCCTTAAAGTCATGGGTGAGTTGGTCTCGGACGTGCGCGCTCGCATGCCGGAGCTGCTTGACGCCCAGGAGAAGGCGCTTCGGGAGCGGTTCGAGAAAGCGAAGGTGGAGCTGGATCCCGATCGGGTTACCCAGGAGATGGTGATGCTGGCCCAGAAAAGTGATGTGGCCGAGGAGCTGGACCGGCTGGACGCCCACATTGGCGAGGTGGCGGATACCCTGAAAAGTGAGGGGGCCATCGGTCGCCGGCTGGATTTTCTGATGCAGGAGCTGAACCGCGAGGCCAATACCCTGAGCAGCAAGAGTATCGACGCCGGAGTAACCCGCATTGCTGTGGATCTGAAAGTGCTGATCGAACAGATTCGGGAGCAGGTGCAGAACCTGGAGTGATCCCGGGGCAGGGCTTTTTGGGGTTCAGGACTGTTTCAGGCTGTCCAGGTTGTCCGGTAACCGGAACGTGACCTTTTGTTTGCTCAGCGGGCAGTCGAATTCCAGATAGTAAGCCAGCAGCTGCAGGGGAGCCGGGGCAGGTCGTCCGTACAGGCGGTCGCCGACGATCGGGTGCCCAAGGCCAGCCAGGTGGCGGCGGATCTGGTGTTTCCGTCCGGTTTCAATGCTCACCTGTACCAGGGAGGTCTGGTTGGCCTCGCTGGCACTTAGTGTCGTCACCCGGCTGGTTGCCGGTTTGCCCTCCACCGGAGCGTCAACGATCCGGTCCTGGGCGCTGACCACCCCGGTTACTCTGGCCCGGTAGTATTTGGTGATGGTTCGGGCTGAAAAGCACTGGGACAGGGCGCTCGCAGCTTTCGGGTCGTGGGCGATCAGCATCAGCCCGGCGGCGTCGGCATCGAGGCGGTGGATCAGGTGACACGGCCGCTCGAGAAGCACTTCTGCCAGCCGCAGCAGGCTGCAATGGTCGCCCCACTGGGAGCCTTGGGCGAGCATGCCGTGAGGTTTGAACCAGACGGTGTAACGCCCTTTGTCCTCCAGCAGAACCGGGTCTTCAGGTTTTCTGGCCAGTACCTTCTCGTCATAGTACAGCTGCAGGTGCACGCCGGCTCTGAGCTCCTTCGTCGCCCTTCGCAGTCTTAATTGTTTGCCCTTGTGCGTCCACCAGCAGGCGCCCTTGGTCATGGCATCCTTGATTTTCTGGCGTGAGAGCTCCGATGCCTCACTCAGTGCGTCAATGGCTTTCCGGGGTTTCTGAAGAGTAATGTCTATGGTCGTTCGCATGGGGTATATCAGTTGATAAAAGGGACAATTACGCAAATGGTATCAGGTGGCGCCCTGTCGGGGTGCGGTGTTTTGCCAAAGTCCGTATAATTCCGGCTTTACCGGTCGGAACAGGTGGCCGCCGCGTTCAGGTTTGGAGTTCTCGGGTTATGAGTCAGTCAGTTGAGCAGGGTACCCTGTACGTTATATCTGCGCCATCCGGTGCCGGTAAGACAAGCCTTGTGGCGGGCATGCTTCGCGATGACCACAAGCTTGGCGTCTCCGTGTCCCACACCACCCGCTCCATGCGCGAAGGGGAGCAGAACGGTGTTAACTACCACTTTGTCGGCCGCGAAGAATTTGAGGCAATGATTGCCAAGGGTGATTTTCTGGAACACGCGGATGTCTTTGGTAACTACTACGGCACCTCTCAGGCCTGGGTGCGGGAGACGCTGGCCAGGGGCCAGGATGTCATCCTGGAGATTGATTGGCAGGGTGCCAGTCAGGTGCGCCGGCTGATTCCCGAATGCGTCGGTATTTTTATTGTGCCGCCGTCGCCGGCAGTATTGCGCGAGCGACTGGTGGGTCGTGGTACCGACACGCCCGAGGTGGTGGAGCGCCGGTTGGCGGAGGCCAAGGAAGAGTGCCGCCACGCCGTTGAGTTCGACTTTCTGGTGGTCAATGACGACTTCGATATCGCCCTGGCGGACCTGCTGGCCATCGTCCGGGCCCAGCGCCTGCGCATGGAGGTGCAGCAGCCACGGCACCAGAAGCTTCTGGCAGGGTTGTCTGGCCTGGCCTGATACGGGCTTTTCCTGTATACAAATTGAACCGGTCGCAGTAAACTATCCGGTCTGCTGAATCAGTCATTTTATTTGTCGGGGAAGTTATGGCACGAGTTACCGTTGAAGATTGTCTGGAAAACGTTGATAACCGCTTCCAGCTGGTAATGCTGGCTACCAAGCGTGCGCGTCAGCTCGCTACCAAGGGGGCCGAGCCGATGGTGCCGGAAGAAAATGATAAGCCGACGGTGATTGCCCTGCGCGAAATCGCCGAAGGCAAGATTACTCGTGATCTGCTTAAGGAAGACGACGACGAGTGAGCTGTCTGCGGATATTGGGCATAAGTACCTGTCCGTGAGTGAGAAGCATTGAAATCCGTCCCCGCGGTTTTATAGTGTGTCTATAGAACGTTGCTGGAAGGACTAAGGAAGGACCCGGATGCGTGCATTCGGGTTTTTTTGTCCCTGAATTTCATGAGGTTGTGGAGGCGCGGTGTCGGCAGAGGCTACGGTTGAAGGGCTGGCGAGAGAGCTCAGCTCCTATCTGGATACCCATCGCATCAATCAGGTGCGACGGGCCTACTACTATGCCGAACAGGCCCATGAGGGCCAGATGCGCAAAAGCGGCGACCGCTACATTACCCATCCCCTGGCCGTTGCCCATATCCTCGCCGATCTCCGGCTGGACCACCAGAGCCTGATGGCCGCGATGCTTCACGATGTCATTGAAGACACCGGTATCCCGAAGGATGCCCTGTCGGAGCAGTTCGGTGAGGATGTGGCCGAGCTGGTGGATGGCGTCAGCAAGCTGACCCAGATTGAGTTCCGCTCCCGGGCGGAAGCCCAGGCTGAGAACTTCCAGAAGATGACTCTCGCCATGGCCCGGGATATACGGGTCATCCTGGTGAAGCTGGCTGACCGGCTGCACAACATGCGCACCCTCGGTCCCATGCCTTACGAGAAACGCCAGCGCATTGCCACCGAAACCCTCGATATCTACGCCCCGATCGCCAACCGCCTTGGTATGCACTCGATCTGCACCGAACTTGAGGATCTGGGTTTCTCCTCCCTGTATCCGATGCGATCGAAGTACATCTCGAAAGCGGTGGAGAAGCTTCGGGGCAGCCACCGGGAAATCATCGAAGACATCCGTGGCAAGTTGCAGGAAAAGCTGGAAGAGCGCGGCCTGCCCGGGCGGATTCTTGGCCGGGAGAAACACCTGAACAGCATCTACAACAAGATGAAGTTCAAGCAGAAATCCTTCCATGAAATCATGGATGTGTACGCCTTCCGGATTATTACCGACACCGAGGATGACTGTTATCGCATCCTCGGTGCCGTTCACAGCCTGTACAAGCCCCTGCCGGGCCGGTTCAAGGACTACATTGCCATGCCCAAGGCCAATGGCTACCAGTCTATCCATACCACCCTGTTCGGCATGCACGTGAACATTGAAATCCAGATCCGCACTGAGGAAATGGAGCACATCGCCAACAACGGTATTGCGGCTCACTGGATGTACAAGAACGAGCCCAGCAGCGTTACCAGTGCGAACCAGGCAAGGGTTGATCGCTGGGTGAAGGGTCTGATGGAAATGCGGGAGCGGGCCGATGATTCCATGGAATTCATTGAGCACGTGAAAGTGGATCTGTTCCCGGACGAGATCTACGTGTTCACGCCCAAGGGCCGCATCATGGAGCTGCCCAGCGGGGCAACACCGGTAGATTTCGCCTACGCGATCCACACCGATATCGGTAATGCCACCGTGGCCTGCCGGATCAACCGTAATCTCGGTTCCCTGAGCCAGCCCCTTCAAAGCGGTCAGACCGTCGAAATCATTACCGCACCCGGTGCCCGGCCCAATCCGGCCTGGCTCAGTTTCGTGGTTACCGGCAAGGCAAGAAGCAGTATCCGTCATGTCCTGAAGAGCCAGAAGCGGGCGGAATCGCTGGAGCTGGGACGGGCCTTGCTGAAGAAGTCGCTGAAAGGCTTTGGTGCCAAACTGTCGGATATCAGCGATGCCCAGAAACAGGGGGTGGTGAATCACAACCAGGTGAACAGTTTTGACGACCTGATCGGTGACATTGGTCTTGGAAACCGGATGGCCTATCTGGTTGCCCGTCAGCTCGTAAGCGGTGCCGAAGGACCGGACTCCGGTGAGGGCGCCCGGGATATCGAGGGTGGCAATCAAAGCCCGGTGACGATTCGTGGTACCGAGGGACTGCTGGTCCGGTTTGCCAGCTGTTGCAAGCCGATTCCCGGTGACCCGGTGGTGGGTGTTATGGATTCCGGCAAAGGCATGGTAATTCATTCCGATACCTGCTCTCGCTTGCCGGAAGACGACGAAGGCCGGGCCCGCCTGACCCATCTCAAGTGGGCCAAGGACATTACCGATGAATTTTCTGTGGAGTTGCGGGTAGAGCTTGAGCGTCAGCGCGGTGTGATTGCCGAGATGGCAAACGCCGTGGCCATGGCTGACGGTAACATCGAGCGCATCAATGTGGAGGAGCAGAATGCCCGCTTCGGTGTCGTCAGCCTGGTGGTGCATGTGCAAGGGCGCCGGCATCTGGCCCGGGTTATGCGGCGCATCCGCAATATTCGGGCAATTACCCACATCAGCCGCGTACGGCACTGAACCAGACCAAAGCCCGGTTGACAGGCGCGCCACAGAGGGGTGAGGATTGGCGTTTTGGAAGAGAGGAAAATAAGGGTCATGACCAACAAATCCGTAATTCAGACCGAGAATGCGCCTCAGGCCATTGGCACATACTCCCAGGCGGTGAAAGCCGGAGACACGGTATATCTGTCTGGCCAGATTCCGCTGGTGCCGGAGACCATGGAAGTGGTGGCAGGGGATTTTGCTGCCAAGACCCGTCAGGTATTTGATAACCTCAAGGCCGTGTGTGAAGCCGCCGGCGGTGAGCTCAAGGATATTGTCAAGCTCAATATCTATATGACCGACCTGGCAAACTTCGCCACGGTAAACGAGATCATGGCTACCTATTTCCAGGAGCCGTATCCTGCCCGCGCGGCAGTTGGCGTCGCTGCGCTGCCCAAGGGCGTACCCATTGAAATGGAAGCAGTCATGGTGCTGAGCTGAAGCCGGGGCAGGTTCCAATTTCGTGGAAAAGGCGGCTACGGTCGCCTTTTCCCGTTTCGCGGACTCAGTTTTGGTGAATCATCGCCCGATAGCCGGCCCGGAAGTCCGGGTACCGGAACTGGAATCCGGTGGCCAGCAGTCGCTGGTTATTGCAGCGTTTACTCCCGGCCCGGCCCCCTTGACGGGCGTCTGGTAAAGGATCGGCGCAGGGAGTTTGTTGCCGTACCCAGTCCACCACTTCATCGAGCCGTACCGGCTCGCAATCGCTGGCGATATAGCAGGGCTCCAGCAGCGCTCCGGAGACGGCAAGCCGGACCAGATGAGCGGCTGCTTCCGCAGCATCTTCTTCATGGATCCGGTTGCTGAACGGTGCCGGTGGCTGCGGGCTCATACGGCCTTGCTGAACCTCCTCAAGAAAACGTGCCCTGGACGGACCATAAATGCCACTGAATCGTATGATGGTTGCAGGGTGACCGCTGTCCAGCGCTGTTCGCTCCCCCGCCAGAATCTGTTCGCCGCTGAATCTGGCCGGGTTGACAGGGCTGGACTCGTCTACCCAGCTGTCGTCATCCTGAGCGTAAACGCTGGTACTGCTGACAAAGAAGAGATGTTTCAGGGAATGTTCGCCCAGTTCCCGTAGCAGGTTTTCGAGGCCGGTAACGTATGCATCCTGGTAGCCCTGCTGGTCGTAACTGGAGGGTGTCAGGCAATAAATGACGATGTCCAGGTTATCTGGCAACTGGCCGGCCAGGGTTGCAGGCCGGGTCAGGTCAGCTCTGATGCCGTGTACGCCTTTCGGCACCTGGTCCGGATTCCGGCGCAGCCCGAATACCGTTGCCGAGGCTTTCAGCCGGCTGGCGATGGCGCCACCGAGTTTGCCACAGCCGGCAACCAGGATTCCCGGCGGGTTAGTGCTTTCAGTGATTGCCATAGACAATTTCAATCCTTATGCTTTAGCTCATAAAGTTAAGTGGAACTTCGACCCGCATCCATCTGACCGGAGCTCACCATGACTCTCACCGAGTTACGATACGTCGTTACGCTGGCCCGCGAAAGGCATTTTGGCCGGGCTGCAGAGCGTTGCCATGTAAGCCAGCCGACACTCAGCGTTGCTGTGAAAAAGCTGGAAGATGAGCTTGGCATCCCGTTGTTCGAGCGCAGCAAGAGCAGCATCCGCGTCACCGAAACCGGTCAGCGTATTATTGAGCAGGCGCAACGGGTGCTTGACCAGGTGGGCGTCATCAGGGATATGGCCCAGGACGGCAAGAACCAGCTCAACTCGCCTTTGAAAGTCGGCGCGATTTACACGATTGGCCCGTACCTTTTCCCCCACTTGCTGCCGGAGTTGCGCCGTGCGGCGTCTGAAATGCCGCTTTACATCGAAGAGAATTATACTGCAAACCTGCGCCAGAAACTCCGGCACTCGGAGCTGGATGCCATCATCATCGCCCTGCCTTTTGAAGAGCCGGAAGTTGTGACGCTGCCGCTCTACGATGAGCCTTTTGTGGTGCTGTTGCCCGCCAGGCATCCGCTGGCAGAGAAGGAGCAACTGACTGCCGATGAACTCGCCCGGGAACAGCTGTTGCTTCTTGGTCCCGGCCACTGTTTCCGGGATCAGGTGCTGGAATCCTGTCCGCCGCTGGTCGATGCGGTGACCCGGCGTGCAGACGCGGCCTCCCCTTCGCTGGTCACCGAGGGCAGCTCTCTGGAAACGATTCGCCACATGGTTGCGTCCGGGCTGGGTATTACTGTGCTGCCGCTCTCCGCGGCAACGGCCATGCAGTACCATGAAGACATTCTGGCCGTGCGTCCATTCGCGCCGCCGGTGCCGTTCCGGACCGTTGCGCTGGCCTGGCGGGTTACCTTCCCGCGGCCCAAGGCGATTGACGTTCTGTCGCTGGCAGCGAGCCAGTGCCGGGTAATCGAGAAGGCGAGAACTGATACACCCGTCGTGGCCGAAAGCGCCTGAGACCTGCTATGACATCACTGGATGACATTTCGGTCACCCAGCTCAAGGGCGTAGGAAACGCCCTGGCAGAGAAGCTTGCCAGGCTGGGGATTGCTTCCCTGCAAGACCTGTTGTTCCACCTCCCGCACCGCTACGAGGACCGGACCCGCATTGTGCCGATGGGCAACCTGCGAATCGGCGATGTGGCGGTGGTCGAAGGGGAGGTGATGAAAGCCGACCTGGTTATGGGGCGCAGGCGCAGCCTGCAGGTGACTCTCCGGGACAACAGTGGCTTTCTGGTGATGCGTTTTTTTCATTTCAATGCGGCCCAGAAAAACCAGCTGGGTGAAGGGGCCCGGGTTCGATGCTTTGGGGAGGTCCGGCCGGGGCGGGCCGGCTACGAATTCTATCACCCGGAGTATCAGGTCAATCCGCCACCCATGCCTGGGGAAGGTCAGGCAACCCTCACCCCGGTGTATCCCCTGACCGAGGGCATTCAGCAACCCCGGGTGCGGTCCCTCTGCCAGCAGGCTCTGGGCTATCTGCAGAGATTCCCGATTCGGGACTGGCTGCCGCAGGGGCTGTTGGCCGAGTATCAGCTGCCGGGTATTACCGAGGCGCTCCAGGTGGTGCATTCCCCTCCCGCCAATGCGCCTGTGCACCTGTTAATGGAAGGGCGCCACCCGGCGCAGCAGAGACTGGTGATGGAGGAATTGCTGGCGCATCAGTTGAGTCTGCTTCAGGTGCGTGAGCAGATCCAGGCCCGGGAGGCATTGCCGCTTCTGCCAACGGGAGACCTTACGAAACGTTTCCTCGATTCCCTGCCGTTTTCACTCACCGGCGCGCAGCGCCATGTGCTCGCGGATATCCGGCAGGATCTCAGTCAGCCTTTGCCGATGCTCAGGCTTGTCCAGGGTGACGTTGGTTCCGGGAAAACCGTGGTGGCGGCCCTGGCGGCCCTGCAGGCTATTGGGGCGGGCACCCAGGTCGCCCTTATGGCGCCCACTGAAATCCTGGCAGAACAGCACTTGCAGAACTTCCGGGCATGGTTGGAGCCGTTGGGCATCCGGCTTGCCTGGCTGTCTGGCAAAGTCAAAGGCAAGGCGCGGCAAGAGGCGCTGGAAGTTGTCCGGTCCGGTGAGGCCGGGGTGGTGATCGGAACCCATGCCCTGTTCCAGAATGAGGTTGAGTTTCACCGGCTCGCGCTGGTAATCGTCGATGAGCAACACCGGTTTGGCGTTCACCAGCGCCTGGCCCTGCGCGAGAAAGGCGTGGGTGGGGCGTTGGCACCCCATCAACTGATCATGACAGCAACGCCCATTCCCCGCACTTTGGCCATGAGCGCTTATGCCGACCTGGACACCTCGGTTATTGATGAATTGCCACCGGGCCGGAAACCGATTGAAACCATTGTGATTCCTGACAGCCGGCGTGAAGACGTGATTGAGCGTGTGCGCGGTGCGTGCCGGGAAGGACGGCAGGCTTACTGGGTGTGTACACTGATCGAGGAATCCGAAGCATTGCAGTGCCAGGCAGCAGAAGTAACGGCTCAGGAGCTGGCAGAGAGGCTGCCTGATCTCAAAGTGGACCTGGTCCATGGCCGGCTCAGGGCCCAGGAAAAAGCGGCGGTTATGGAACAGTTCAAGGTGGGCGAGCTTGATTTGCTGGTAGCCACCACGGTGATTGAGGTTGGGGTTGATGTTCCCAATGCTTCGTTGATTATCATTGAAAATCCCGAGCGCCTCGGGCTGGCCCAGTTGCATCAGCTTCGTGGTCGTGTCGGCCGGGGTGAGCAGGCGAGTTTTTGCGTACTGATGTACCACCCGCCATTGTCCGCTAATGGTAAGGCCCGGCTCCAGGCGCTTCGGGATAGCCAGGATGGCTTTTTTATTGCGGAGAAGGATCTGGAGATTCGCGGGCCAGGCGAGGTGTTGGGTACCCGCCAGACCGGCATGATGCAGTTCCGCCTGGCGGATTTTGAGCGCGATAAGAGCTGGATTGAGCCAGTACGGGAGATGGCACCAGGGCTCATGGCGCGCCCGGATATAGTTCAGGCACTGGTACGACGTTGGCTTGGCGATAAAATTCGCTATGGCGACGTGTAGAAAAGTCCGTTCTCTGACCGACAGCGTATGGAAGCGGTCAGGAAATAGAGTTCAGTCAACATCAGGGTTATTTCCTTGCCCTATACTGAATTTACGGTGATAACAGATCCGGACGATCCGAGAAAAAATAGCAACATTCGGGAGGACTTTATGGAATTACCTGTCGCGGTGCAGCAGGCTCTGGGCGATTCCGCTGCGGGCGTGTCCCTCAGGGATGCTGCCCAGGCCAGCCAGAACGAACTGCTGCGCATGGTTTTGCTCAGTGATGGCCAGGGAAACCTTCAGGTTATCTGCCGCAAGGAGGATATGATCGATCTGGAGCAGTTGAACAAGCAACTTGGCCGTGATTTCCGGCTGATGAAGCGCCGGGAGCAGGTCCGGGTCCGGGAAAGAGCCGGACTTAAGGCATTACCAGCATTGCCGTCTCTGACCGGGTGGCCGACCGTTGTTGACCAGCGCGTTAGTTCCTTGCCAGCAGTCGCTCTTGAGCTGGGCGAGCAAAACCTTGCGATGGTTATGCCTGCGGAAGACTTCCGGACACTGACAGCCAAGGCCGACCGTCGTTCGTTCGCCGTGGCGCCGGAGTCCATCTCCGTCAACCTGAGTGACCATGGCAAGGACAGGGATCAGCTGCATTCTGCTATCAAGAAATTTACCGGCCGGCGTATACAGCAACGCCTGGAAGACACGCTAGAATTGCCGCCGCTGCCTGAAACCGCCCAGAGGATTATCCACCTGCGGGTTAATCCCAATGCTGTCATGGGAGACCTGGTAGACATCGTAGAGAGTGATCCCAGCCTTGCGGCCCAAGTGGTGAGCTGGGCTTCGTCCTCGTTTTATGCGGCCGCAGGTCAGGTAAAGTCAGTGCATGATGCCGTTTCCCGGGTACTCGGATTTGATCTGGTGATGAACCTGGCCATGGGCCTTTCCCTCGGGCGGGCCCTCAAGCAGCCCCAGGATCATCCCGACGGCTATGTGGATTACTGGCAGCAGGCCATCTGGCAGGCGCAGTCTGCCGGCATTCTCGCCAGCATGATGCCCCGGGGAGAGCGGCCGGTATTCGGACTCGCATACCTTGCCGGTCTGTTGCACAATTTTGGTCACCTGGTTCTTGCCCAGGTATTTCCGCCGCATTTCAGGCTCGCCTGTCGTTCGCTGGAAGTGAATCCGGATATTGACTCCTCGGTTACCGAGCACTATCTACTCGGTATTACCCGGGAGCAGATTGCCGCGCAACTGATGGAAAACTGGGGCATGCCGGAGGAAGTGACCCTGGCGATCCGTTACCAGAAAAATCCGGCCTACGATGGCGGCCAAAGCGTATACGCCAGGCTGCTTTGGCTGGGGCGTCAGTTGTTAACCGCCCGGGGCGTGGAACTGGGTGCCGGGGAAGCGGTCAGTCAGTCGTTCTATCAGGAACTGGGCCTTAACCGTGAGCAGGTTGAGGAGCAGTTTGATGAGCTGGTCAACAGTAAGGACAGCATAATGGCCATGGCCGGCATGATGAGCCAGTAGCGGGTCGCTGTTCCCGGGAATCTGCCTCAAAAAAAGCCGGCCCCGAGGCCGGCAAGTTCACCCGCTTGTTGCAGAGTCGTCCAAACTTATCAGGAGAAAACAATGTGAGGCGGCTCCCACCGCAGATGATGGTGACCGCCCTGTCTTTAATTTAGACTCTGCCAGGGAAAAGAAAAGTCAACCGTATGCGCCTTAAAGGAATGAGCATGCCGTCAGTTTTTGAAGGTTCCCGGACTTATTGATTTTCTTGGCTAAATTCTGGTGAGTCCTGGGAGTCCTGTTACAAAATATAACAAAAATAAGGTCTGACCAGTTGTGGCTGGAAGCATTCAAGGGGTGTCGGGCGAAAACGAATGGTGTCGAAGGGCGGTTGCTGCCCGGCGTATCTCGTCAGCGTGTTTCTGCTCAACTTCAAACCGTTCCTTGTCCATCTTTTCGATAAACTTTGTCTCAGTGGCCTGCCGAGCCCGATGGGTGGGCATGTGCTGCAACTGATCGTGCACTTCCTGAAATACCCGAAAAGGGGACCGCTCCAGCAAGTCTGGTGCAATGTGGTCCAGCAGGCCCTTGAGCCGCAGGCAGGCTTCGGAATATTCGATCTGATCCTCTTCAATCGCCATCGCGATGACATGAACACTGCGGATCATGTCTTTTCTGCGGTTTGCCTGGAACTCCTTGGCTTTGGCCTGTCGTTTACGGTTTTCCGAGAGCAAAGTCATCTGCCGGCGGATAAACACCAGCATCAGAACGATGGCGATCACGCCGGTGATGATCAGACTCCACTGCAGCCACTGAGGCATTATCAACTCCTTTTATGGATCAGGCCCGTTTCCGTTGTCGCCCGGGGCGCCAGACTTTGACAGTAACGGACTGACCATTCAATACGGACGTGCCAGAGAGCGGATCAATGTCACCGTCGCTGAGCACATCGTTTATGCTCGCTCCGGCATGGGCTGCCGCCACTGACTGGCCGGTGCCCTCGCGGTCGTGACCCCAGCCATGGGGGATTGAAACGACGCCGGGCATGACATCTTCGGTGATTTCTACAGGTAGAACAATCTGCCGGGTTTCTGCACTGATTTTGGCCGAGTCGGTCGCCTGCAGTCCCAAGCGGCTGGCATCTTTGGGGTGAATCATCAGGGTGCAGCGGTCTTTACCTTTCACCAGGCGCTGGCTGTTGTGCATCCAGGAATTGTTGCTGCGAACATGGCGCCTGCCGATCAGGAGCAGGTCGTCGTCAGCGGGTGTTGCCAGCATGTCGTGTAAACGCCCGAGATCGTCCAGATACCGCCTGGGCGCCAGATTGATTCGGCCATCCCGGGTAAAGAGTCGATCCGGAAGCGAAGGCTGAAGCGGTCCGAGATCAACCCCGCTCGGGCATTCCCTGAGCGCGTGCAGCGAGAGGCCCTTGGGCAGGCCCTGCCAGTGGCGGTTCAGGGGGCTCAGTTTTGCCAGACCCCTGAGCGGATGCCGCTGCGGGAGAATATCCATGATCAGATCAACGGCCGGTTGCAACACCCCGCGTGCCCGGCCGACGTCTGCGCCATAGGGGCCGGCGCGCAGCAGCAGATCCAGAATCGGATCCGGGCCGATCTGTTTGAAGGTGCGCCAGCCCAGCTCTGAGCGCAGCGGCAACCGCCCGCCTTTTTGGCGTCTTTCAAGACAGTGGGCAAGTTCCAGCAGGATCTGCCAGTCATGGCGGGTATCCGGGCCCGCATCAAACAAGGGCTCGCTGTACTTGGCGACGTTGCGCACGGCAAGCATGTTGAAAATCAGGTCGTAATGACTGCGCTCAAGGGCTGCGGTCGGGGGCAAGATGATGTCGGCGTGGCGGGTGGTTTCATTCAGGTAGTAATCCACCGAGACCATGAAGTCGAGCCCGCCGAGAGCCTCTTCAAGCCGTCGTCCGTTGGGACTTGAGAGGACCGGATTGCCCGCTACAGTAACAAAGGAACGGATCTGCCCCTCGCCCGGTGTCAGCATTTCATCGGCCATGGTGCCGGCAGGGTATTCTCCGGCAAACTCCGGCAATCCCTTCACGCGGCTGTGGCGTTTGCCAAAGTGACCGTTCTGGCCAGACATGGCGCCGAGCTCCACCAGATCGATGGCCGGCTGGGTAAACAGAACACCCCCGGAAATATCCAGTTTGCCGGTAAGAATGTTGAGGCAGTATGCGAGCCAGGTGGCGACGCCGCCAAACCGTTGGGTGCTGGTGCCGATGCGGGTGTACAGGGCGGCCTTTCGGGTCGTGGCCAGCTGTCGGGCGAGTGCCCGGATATCCTTCGTGGCAACGCCGGTACGGGCGCTCACCGCTTCCGGCGTGAAGGCGAGGGAAGCCAGGCGCAGCAGATCAACATCCTTCACCAGTCGCTCGGCAGGCCCCGGGTCCACCAGGTTCTCTTTAAACAGGGTATGCACCATGGCCATCAGCAGCAGGGCATCGCTACCGGGACGGATGAAATGGAATTGGTCCGCCAGCTTTGCGGTTTCGGTCCGGCGGGGGTCTACCACAATCATTTTCCCGCCCCGCTGTTTCAGGGCTTTGAGCCGGCCCCTGAAATCGGGCACGGTCATCAGACTGCCATTGGACGCCATCGGATTGGCACCGATGCAGATAAACAAATCGGTGTGGTCGATGTCCGGAATCGGAAACAGGATCTGGTGCCCGAACATTTCCAGGCTGGCCAGCATGTGCGGCAACTGATCGTTAGAGGTTGCCGAGAAGCGGTTCTGGCTGCCGATCGCCCGCAAAAACGGCATGGTAGCAACCAGGGAGCCATGGTTGTGGACATTGGGGTTGCCCAGGTAAACGCCGATACTGTTGCGGCCATGGTCCTGACGGGTCTGGTGGAGCTTTTCTGCAACCAGATCGAAGGCCTGGTCCCAGTCCATTTCCTGCCAGCCGGTCGTGGTTTTCCGGATCGGCTTCCGCAAACGGTCCGGATCCTCGTGGAGATCCTGCAGCGCAACCGCCTTTGGACAGATGTGCCCCCGGCTGAGCGGATCATTTTCATCACCCTTGATGGAGTCAATGTGACCGTCTTTCATTTCAATAGCGACACCGCACATGGCCTCGCAAAGGTGACAGGTACGGTAGTGGGTGCCGTTTTCCATGAAGGGGGTCTCCCGGAGACTGTTGCCATGGCTGCTGAGGTTTCATTTTGCAACCAGATTAGCAGGAAATGGACGGGAGGGGGAAATAAGGATCGGTCGTTTCAGAGGCAAAAAGGGCCAGCTCGCAGGCCGGCCCTTCGTGCACAGGTCTCAGAGCCTTCTATTGCTCAGCTGGGATCTCCTTCACCGGGTTGGAAATGAAATTGAGGTAGACGCCCTGTTCGGGGATCTGAAGGGGCAGATCTATCGTCACAATTTCTCCGCCAGGGACTCCCAGGGCCCGCGCGCGGACATTGATGTCGACCAGGTTCGAGTTTCGTTGCTCAATCTGCATCCGGCCGTCGTCGAAGAAGGTAATGTTCCCCTCGAGTTCGAGCACGAATTCCCGGCCGTACAGATCGTGGGAGCCACCCAGCGGAATTTCCATGTCCGGTGCATCGAGCATCAGTTCGGCGCGGGTCTTGAACACCGGCTGGCCATTGTCGCCTTCGGTAATTACCCCGGGGATCAGGCCCGAGCGGCTGCAGGAGGGCCCGGAACAGGCCGGGTCGTCCTTGGTGTAGCGCATACGAAGGACTTGGGTATTGGTGATGGACTCTTCCTGTAGCGGGATGAACCCGAAAACCCGCAGCTCTGTGAACACACTGATTGATGTGGTCGCAAGCTGGGTGGGGTAGAGATTCACCAGAATCCCCTCATCGCCTGTCGGCTCATACACACCGGGGCCGACAACTTCGGTATTCAGGGCGTAGGTCTGATAGATAAACTTGTTCTTCGGGCACCGCTCACCGGTCTCGCAGCCAACCCGTGCATCGGCGGTACTGGCCACGATCACAGGAGGGGATGCTGAGGCCTGATTGTTCCGCACTCTCAGTTTGGTTGAGTTGGCTGAGGCTGCCCATCCGTCGTTGTCGCTGCCCTCATGGGCGAAAGGCTCAAGACAGTCCGGATTGGTGTTGGAGTCGCAGTCCACCAGGAAGTTGGCGTTGGTGTCCCGAACAGGCAGGTTCCGCAGAGGCGCGAACACGCTGTCCAATGGCTCGGCTCCGGTGAAGTAAATCACCATGTGGTCCGGACCGTTGTTGTTGCCGCCGTCATTCAACCCTTCGAGCAGGTCGGTTTTCAGGGCCAGGCCATCGGAATCGCAAATTGAGGTGTAGGCTCCGTTGGTGCAGGTGCCGGCGTCTTCCGATGACTTCAGGGTGTAACGGTAGTGGGCGCCGGCCTCCCAGGGTTGATCCGGATAGAAGCGGATTCGCTGGAGGCTCTTCTCGAGCCGGCCGGGTAGGTTGCTTTCCAGAACCGTGATGGAACCATTTGACGCCTGGCTCACCTTTTCAACGACGAAGGTGTCGCCCGGAATAATCGACTCCAGGTCCATAGACTTTGAGAACACCACCGTAATGGGGCGATCTGACGGCATGGTGCTGACTGGCAGCACGTCACCGACACCCCCATCCGAATAACACTGTCCCAATACGCCAGCGGAGAGATCCAGCAGGCTGTGGTCGGTCTCGCAGGGATAGCCCGGATAGGTTGTCAGGGCCAGGGCAGGGCGTCGGGTCACAGATGAGCCGCCAATGTCATCCAGTGAAAACTGCAGTGGCGCTGTGGTGGCCGGATTGCCGGCCAGATCGGTCAGACCATCAATCACCACTTCGTAGTCAACGCCATGGCTCAGGCCATCTTCCGGATTGAGAATGACGGCGGTTCCGTCCAGGCGTGTCTCAAGGGCATCTACAGGAATGCCATCTGCAAACAGCGAGACGCCTGTCTCAATGGAATCCGGGGCCAGTGGCTCGTCAAAGAACAGAATGACAGGGTCGCCGGGGCGCTGCATGGACTGGCGAGTATCCGGAATGGCGGTCTCACCGCCGGGCATCCAGCTCACCAGGCTTGGCGATGTGCTGTCCAGCTCCCGGAGCAGCTCGGCATCAAGCACTGAGTCGGCATCGGTGGCGGCTTCGAGGTGGAACGCGATGGTTGAGTCAGTGTATTCCTGGCCCAGGAGGTTCGGTTCCACCATGCCAATGGCATCGATAGTGAGAACGCCATCCTGCACCAGGGCAATACCGCGCAATTCCACGCCCATCAGGTCCTGGGACAGAGCCGCGTTGGGCTGTGCATTTTCAGTGTTCATGGAAACATCCATAAACAGCGTGATGTGCCGGGGGGCATTGATATCATCAGTGTAGGGGTTGGGGCTGAGGTAGCCGGAGGCGTCTGACAACATGGTGACCTTGATGTTGCCGGTGGTCTGGAGCTCACCGGTGGCCGCATCCAGAACCGGAACCTTGCCGCCGACCCGAACATCCAGGCTGGTGCTGTTCAGAACGCTTCCCCGGGCAATGCGCAACGGCAGTGCTTCATCGGCGTCGAAAGCCGGCGCATAAGCCAACTCGGCGAACAGGTCCCCGGTTTGCTGGGACGGCCCGGCATTACCCTGAAGAACGGAGTTCAGGGTAACGCCATTGATGATCTGGCCGTTCAGTACAGACCGGGTCGCGGTCTCTTCGGTTTCTCCTGCCGCCAGGCCGGAGTCCACTGCCGATTGCTGGAGGACCACGGTCGGGCCGGTATCCCGTGGTGTGAAGCTGAACTCGCGATTGAGTCGCTCACCCTCGGGCCGGGTCTGACTGGCGAGGTTGTTGAGCCGGAGGGTGTAAGTCTGGCCTGTGTCGAGAACATCATTCTTGCTGCCGCACTCCCGGGGATCTTCGGCCACGCACGGATCGACGGTTATCCGGTTGCCTTTGACCAGAACGGTTGCTGGAACGGCCTCGCCAGTTTCGTCCAGCAACTCGATTGAACCGCCCAGACTCTTCCAGTCAGGATGAACAGGGTGGGTCATTGCGAGCCGGAAGGTCGAGAAATTCATCGCTTCAAACGGCGTTCCGCTGGCTGGCACCTGCCAGGCCACGTCAAAGCCTTCGGCGGAGTTGGCCAGGCCGGCGATTCCGGAAAAGGCGTTACGGGTACCGAACTGGATACCGGGTTCACCAACCGCGTTTGGCGTGGCTATCTGCTTGCCACCTTCGGCCGCCAGTGGTTGGTCAAAAACCACAGTGTAGGATTGAAGGGCGTCAAGAGTGCTGGCTGGTGATAACTTCAGGCTCCTGCCTTCGTCAATCCGGCTTACGGAGAAAGGTATGGACTGCCCGCCGGAGGCCAGGCGGATTTTGGTCTGCAAGTCCGCATCTTCATCGGTAATACGGTGGTTAAAACGGAGCACGATATCTGTTTTCGGGCTGACGTTTGTCTGACCATCTGCCGGATAGGAGTAAACCACCAGGCCCGGAGTGGTTTTCTCGTTCATGGTCTGTTCATCCCCGCCGCAGGCCGCGAGCAGCAACGCGGGAATCAGTGCCAGTGTCTTGTTGTAATTCATGGCAAACCCTCCTTAAAACTTCAGGGTGACAGAGCCGCTGACAACATGAACGTCGCCGTCCGCCGTTACGGAAGTTTCGTTGTCGTCAAAATCCACCAGCGTGAAATCCCGCTCCTGCAATTGCTGGTACTGGTAGCCGATGTCCAGGCGTACCGGATAGGCCAACAGGCGGGTGCGGTCATAGGTGGCACTCAGACCGAGGCCAACGACAATTTTGTCGGTATCGAGATAGTTGATCTCCGGGTTGCGGGTGGATTTGAGCGGTGACTCCTCATAGGCAAGGCCGGCGCGCAGGGAGAAGTTTTTGTTGAGTGCGTACTCGGCGCCCACTCTGGGAATCAGGATGTCATCAAACTGAATCCGGTCACCAGGTGCCACGGAGCCCTGATCCTTAATGGTGTCGCCAGCGAACTGCTGCTCAAGCTCCGACCAGTTCTGCTTTTCGATACTGCCGCCGATACGCCAGCTGTCGCCCCTGTACTGGGCGCCAAAACCGAAGGTCTCCGGCTGGAAAGAATCGATGGTAGAGACCGCAAGACTCAGGCCCGGGTCCGGGATGGTCTGGGTCACGATAATGTTGGAGTCGACCGTGGTTGAGGCAGAGGATTTGGTCCGGTAGGTAAAAGCCGTCTCCCATCCCTGAAAGAAACAATCGCTTTCCGGGCAAAAGGTGCTGCCAAGATCAATGCTGGTGCCCAGAATGGTCTTCAGGGAAGGTTCGGCATTGACTGCAAGTCGCTCGCGAGTGGTTTCGCCACCCAGAGTGGATACAGCATCCAGGTTCGCCGTGGCATCAAGCGTTACCCTCACCGACGCACCGGCGGAAATCCCGCGCCAGAGAGGCGTTGCGCCACCGATATTCAGGAACAATGGCTCCTTGCCATATTGCAGGAATTGGCCGCTTTCCGTGGTCTGCGAATCGAACGCCAGCATCTCCTTGCCGTACTTCTCGACACCGGCGATGAAGCCCAGATAAATCGGATGTTTGAAGCGGGTCAGCGAGCCAAGGTTGGTCTTCATACCAATCAGCACATGCTGGCTGGGTGAGCTGGAAAGCACATCGCCATTGGCGTTCGGGTTGGCCGAACGCAGTTCCTGCTCTGAGTGCAGGATGCCGGCCGTCAGCTCGCCTCGCTCGTCTTTGGTCAGGTAGGCCGGGTTGTAGTAGGTGGCGGATACCTGATCGTTGAACATGGACAGCGACTGGGCGGTTGCCACATCCACCGGCATGACGCCGTAGGTGGTGCCGAGGTTGCCCATGCTGGCATTTGCCGGGAGAGAGAGACCTGCTGACAGAGAGGCGATGGCGACGGACAGGGCCCGTACTGAGAGCCGGGAGGAAATAGCCATTGATACACTCCATTACTTCGTTGTTTTTATGCTCGGGCCAAGGCCCGGCCCCTGACGCACGGCTGGTACGCAGGTGGTTCGGGTAATAGTGTATGTGGCTTGTCTTTTCAGGACGTTGGCTTTTTTGACATCGAACAACGTCTTTAGAACCAGCACTGCAAGAGGGAAGACGTAAGTGCGTGTAGTTCTGGGAGAAGATATTCAGCTTACAATGTTGTTAAGGGGATTAGTCGCGGCTGAGCTCAGGTGCTGGCACAGGAAAGGAGGCCCCAAACCGCCCGAAACGGAGTGCGGAAGTACACTTGAAAGAAAAGGTCCCAAGTGCAGGGCCTTTGAAATTTGTGAGCTTTAATGTGTCAATTAACCCGACACTAATTGGTTCTTATACGTCGCCGTATTGCAACGAGTCCCATTAGCCCTATGCTGAACAGCGCCAGGGTTCAGGTACCTTTACCGGCCCACAATCACGATCGACGCAGTAGGCGGCATCATGAGAGAAGGGAGCAAAGTCGGTGATTGCCGTCCTTTGGCCATTAGTTTCGCCGTAGGTATAGAGATCAAAATGAAGACCGTAGCCCCCTGCCAGTGATGACGCATCGATCTGAAATACCTGCTTGAACAACTCCTCACCGGCAGGTCCAGCCGTATCGTCCTGGACGTTGTAGGAGGCAATTGTGGGCAGGCCGGCAAAACTGAATGCGAGTTGGTAATAGTAGGTATCGAAGATTCCGTGTGGGGCAAGTTCTCCGCCGTTGGAGACTGATGCGACAGGCGGAGTGCCATATTCGGAGGCGCCAAACAGGGTGGAAAGCGCCGTGCCATTTACGGTGACACTGCCAAGGTTAGCCGGATCCCCGATATTCTGGGTCTTGGGCAGTAGCGCGACCGAAAGGTAATAGTCAATAGCTGTATCTACTTCGGTTGTCTTGCCCAAAGCCCATAGATCAAATGATGAAGTTGTAGTCACGGTGCTCTCTTCTGTACCGTAAGCGTTCATTCCACGACGTAGTTGACCTACTTCACGTCACGGAGGGGCCTTAATAACTCCGGCGAGACCTTGTACTGCTTCCTGCCATCCTCACCCAGCACGATCACACTCTTGCGGTTGATC
>Ga0208300_100225_pt1 | contig 51512 bp, 40 predicted proteins | sample 23_taG_FD_184096 | JGI IMG/M metagenome (GOLD analysis project Ga0208300, IMG submission 184096) | Marine viral communities from Cariaco Basin, Caribbean Sea - 23_WHOI_OMZ (SPAdes) (version 2) | ecosystem: Environmental > Aquatic > Marine > Oceanic | place: Caribbean Sea: Cariaco Basin...
TCCAGTGTTCATCTTTGAGCATAGTGCGAGGCATAGCGAACGATATCTTTTTTGTGTGAGAACTTAAAGATTAACCGTTCGCTATTTTTTTTGCCATTAATTTATACCCAATGTTCAACACGCCCTAGGATGATGAAAGATGACCCTTGAGGTCAGCCAATCGATAGGGGTAAGCGGTTAGCTGTCACTATCGGTGGAGCCTTTAGGGGTGGCTGTGGTCTTTTTGGCATCCTCTTTTACCTTGCGCGAGCGTGCTTTGGGCACTTTTGGCGAGGTTAGATTTAACAGTCCTGTTTGCGGCAGCAGCTGCTCTGAGATGTTTTCAATCATGCTCTTATAAGTCTCAATACTGGTTTTATTGGACGTATTAGCAGCATGGTGCGCTGCTTGTAGCATCTCGGTGCTGTCATCACTGATGGCATCGGCTTGTGGCTCATTCACTAACGCTGTGGCCGGCTGCTCTATGGTTTCAGTAACATGAGCCTCATCCGCTACTTGCTGCACTGTTGCCTCAGCGCTTGAGTCGGTATCCTCTAAGAGCGTATCATTAGCGCTTTGGGCCGATTGGGCTACTGGCAGCGGCTGACGCAAGGCTTTTAAGAAAGCTGCTTCAGTGTGTCCCGCTGCAATGCTGTCCACGCCCTCTTGACCGAGCATTTCACGGATAAAGTGGCCGACATTTAGCGTAAGTAGCTGAGCTAAATCCTTAACTTCTTGTGGCGCTGCCTCTGCTTGAGCCGGTGTCGCCTCCACAGTATCGCTAACATCGCCCGCAGTTAAGCCATTGTCTAAAGGCTGTGTCACTGCGTCAGAGGCAGCATCGGGGGCAGTATAGTCCGGATGCTGGCCACGTGGGTCATTTGAGGCGCGCGCACCAATTGGACTTGGCTCAACTTCAGTCTTACCTTGCTCGATGGTATGGGTCGCTACCGCTGAGGTCATCTGGGCAAAGCGCTCTAGATAACTGGGTGATAAGGACTGATAGCCATAATTTACGAAGCTAAAGGCCTTGGCGTGCTGCGTGCTGTTATTAGCAGCGGCTTTACGCTTCGCAGCAGGCTTGGTTGTACTGCCTGACGTCTGCTTGTGCGCATTTAATGCCGCTAAGAAGCATGCAATTACCCCATCTTTAGCCAAGCGCATACGTGGCTGGGCTAGGTGAGTGTGGATAAATTGACCCACAGAGCCTGTAATCGTAGCCACTGGTGCTAAGAGCTCTGGCTCATCGGCTTCAGGCGCTGCAAAAGACTGAGCTTGAGCTTCAAGAGAGGCTTTGATCACACGCGGGTCATTGCTGGCTTGACCATATTTTTGCGCCGCCACGTAGCGGTTGGCAAACAGCTCTTTGGCATCAAAGCTTAAGCTTGCCGTCTCAGGGGCCTGATCTTCTGAGGCTACAACAGGCTGTGCAGTTGCCTCCTCTGGGGATCTTGCAGTGTGAGCAGCGTTACTAGCGGCAGCTTTGGCTGGAGTCGCTTCAGTATCAATCACCGCTTCAGCTGGTTCAGACTGGGCTGTGCTGGCTTGCACCTTAGCCGGCTGGTCCGCTTTGGGCTCAGCATCTTTGCTTACTGAGGGTGCCACGACTGATTCAGTCTTGGTATCGGCTTTTTGCTTTTGATCGCCTTGAGCAGCACCATCTTTCATATTAGAAGCTGGTTCGGCCACCTCTGTGACAGCTGCCGTGTTAGGCTGAGCTGCAGATGCGTCATCGCTTGGCTTATGGTCACGCGAAGCTTCAGACTTAGCTGCCTTTGAGTTGTCAGCTTGAGGCTCGGCTTGAGTGCTTTGCTGGCGAGTTACGGCGCGATTGTTAGGGCTCGCTTGCTGCGCTTCAGGCTTACTTTGAGCCTGTGCAGATTTTTGGCTTGATTTAGCGTCATCTAAACAGATATGCACCACTTCGGATTTTTTCAAAGTGTTCTGTGCTTCAGTCACTCTTAGGTTCACCTCATTAGGGTCAACCGGACGCTCAGAGTTTGAGCGGCTGCCATTTTTATCGGCGCTGCGTGACTTTTCGTCTGTTTTTTGATTACGATCAGAGCGGTTGTCTGAGCTGGCCTTGTTAGGCTGTTTGGTGTCACCGCGCTCTATAGCACCACGTGATTCACGTTTGCTATTAGGCTCACGCTTAGGCAGCTCTTTGTTAGGCTCTTGCTCAGCTACCTGACGGTTGTCTGACTTGTCTGCTGTATCAGCCGACTTCTTGTCTTCTTTGTCTTGGCTGCGGCGACGGTTGTCAGGCTTGCTACGCTTGTCATATTTATTACGGCTGCGGTTGTTGCGGCTACGGCGACGGTCTTTGTCATTATCGGCTTCAGTGTCATCTGCGCTATTGGCTTGCTCGCTAGCGGTAGGGGCAGAGGCAGGTTTGGCCGCTACAGTAGCGGAAGCCACAGGGGTAGCGGCTGGCGCGGCGCTTACTTGACCAAAAGCGCCTCGGCTTTGCGCACCGGTATTAACGATGGCTTCAATCGCTTGAGCGGCATCAGCACTGCTTACTGTGGCTGACATCTGGGCTTGCGGTGTTGGGGCAAATAGGTTTGATAGCCAAGCCACGGCAGCAGGTTTGGCCTGTTCTACTTGGGCCTCGGCAGGCTGCTGTGGTTTGGCAGCGGTGTTGGCCACAGGAGTAGCGGCTTTAGCGGCCTCGGCAGGCTTGCTGGTATCGGCGCTGGCTTGAGGTGCCGTTTTGCGCGGCTGACGCACAGGCTGCTGCTCTGGACGCTCAGATTCCGCAGTTTGCCAGTCCACTTCATAGCCTAGGCCACTGGTTTCTTGCTGCTGAGTATCGGTCACACGCTCATAGCTTGCGGGTGCGAAGCCATGGTGGTTAAAGTGGATATTGAAGTTTGGCGACTCAAGGTGGGCATGTGGCAAGATAGTAATGCGGGTGCCGCTGTCTTGCTCAAGGTACACCAAGCTTTCACGCTTTTCATTTAATAAAAATGCTGCTATATCCGTAGGTACCTCAGCTTGCACCTCACCATGACGCTCTTTTAAGGCTGTTTGTTCAATTTGACGCATGATAGACAGTGATAACGAACGTAAATCACGAATCATACCGTTGCCATGACAGCGAGGGCAGATATAGCCGGTGGACTCTTCTAAAGAAGGACGTAGGCGCTGACGGCTCATTTCCATCAGACCAAAGCGTGAAATCTCCCCAAACTGAACACGAGCACGGTCGTATTTGGTGGCTTCAACCAGACGTTTTTCCACTTCTTTTTGATGTTTGCTGTCGTTCATATCAATGAAGTCGATAACAATTAGGCCGCCCATATCACGCAGACGCAGCTGACGGGCAATCTCATCGGCTGCCTCTAAGTTGGTGTGATAGGCTGTCTCAGCGACGTCCGCACCTTTAGTCGATTTGGCTGAGTTGATATCGATAGAGACCAAGGCTTCGGTTTGGTCAATAACAATTGAGCCACCAGAGGGCAAACGTACTTCACGCTGATAAGCGGTTTCAATTTGGCGCTCAACGTTGAAGCTTGAGAACATAGGCTCAAAGTCAGTGTACTTGCGCAGCTTATCAATTTGAGTCGGCATAACCGCTTTTATAAAGGTCTCAGCCTCAATGAATGCCTCTTCATTATCAATCCAGATCTCAGTGATGTCATCACGTAGATAATCGCGTACCGCACGAGTCACCACCCCCGCTTCTTGATGTACAAGACGAGGAGAGGCGTATTTTTTGTTTTGATCTTGAATGGCGTTCCAGATATTAAGCAGGTGATTTAAATCGTGTTGCAAATCTTCTTGGGTTTTGCCGATACCAGCAGTACGTACGATAACGCTCATCCCTTTTGGCAAATCTAAATTACCCAGCATACGCTTCATGTCTTCACGCAGCTTGCCTGAGATTTGACGTGAGATACCGCCGCCTTTCGGGTTGTTTGGCATTAATACCAAATAGCGTCCGGCCAAAGACACATAAGTAGATAGGGCGGCGCCTTTGTTACCACGCTCTTCTTTTTCGACTTGCACGATAAGCTCATCGCCTTCTTTGATAAGCTTGCGGATGTTTTCTTCACGAGGGTTGCCTGACAGATATTCGCTGGCAATTTCACGCACTGGCAAGAAGCCTTGACGCTTTGAGCCATATTCGACAAATACGGCTTCTAATGACGGCTCTACGCGGGTGACATGGCCTTTATAGATGTTGGCTTTTTTCTGTTCGCGGGTGCGGTTTTCAAGATCGAAGTCGTATAAATGGTTGCCTTTACATAAGGCGACACGAACTTCTTCGTTGTGGGTGGCGTTAATCAGTATGCGTTTCATTGCTGTGTCCTAGTTAGGTCATGACACACAATGGCTGATAGTATCTAGAAGATAAGCTTTGGCATGAAGGCGGCAAAAATGATATCGCCTGTGAAGTGCTTGTTGCTGATAATTATACTGCGCTAATTATGCTAACAATAAAGCGACTTATTTTGGGCAAAAAGACCAATAATGAGTGGCTGAAAATTAAACTTTAAAGCAAGTGTTTTTTAAGTGATTAAGTGGCTGTCAATTGCTTAGCAAGAAAATCAAGCAGAAAAAAAGCGAAGAAAAAATCTAAGCACTCTGCTGTCATTAAGGGTGCAGCTTTGGGTGATACGCTAAGTTGTATAAAACTTGGCTGGCCGTAAAGGTTAATATCACTTATCTGACGAATAACGTCAGGGGGTGCTGCCGGTTTCCAGCTGCTTTGTTATAAGCAATCTGGCTTTATTACGTTCCTGCTGGTGTTGCAAGTGGCTAATTAAACCTATCCGTTTTACTGGGTAGTAACTGATAAAGAGGGGTGTAAGTTCTCTTTATATTATTTAGGTATGACCGCTGGACTGTATGGCAGTCAAGGGTTAGGGACCTGGTAATCGGGTCGGTCTTAATTATAAAAACTTAATCAGTTAAAGGGTTTTGAGTCTAAAGTCTTATCTCGTTATCAATTTAGAGCTAATTTTGACGGGGCGTACTTGGCAAATAACGGCTTTTAATTATCGACAATCGCAAGATTTATTGAGCGTTTGCTTACGGTTATTTGACCGCCAAATTAGCACAGTTTGGTCTTTTATATCCATGCTTATTACCACATAACATAAGCGGTAGCTTAGAGGGTAAATCGGTGCAAGGTGTAAGGTTGCAGCAATTGGCTAGGGGCTACTTTATGTCCATCTGGCGCTTAAAGTCAGAGGGTTTGGGCTTGTGGCCAAAAACCTCAAATTTCTAAAAATATTACAGCATTGTGTTCATGTTAAATTTAAATGGGGGCGGCGGTGCCAAGTCGGCAATAGGTAGTTGTAAGCTACAAAAAAACCACTCACCCAAAATCATTGTTTATGAAAATAACGTTGTGGGCTGACTTTAATATCCAAAAAACAACAGGGCTTATAACCACCCTAATACAAACTGTCCACAGTGCCTAAACAGGGATGCTGCTGGTAAAGGAGTCAGTTTTTGTTGTGAAACCGCGCTAGCGTGTCAAAGTGATCATAAAAATGAGCTTTTAGACAGAACAATGCACGAGACACAAAGTCAACGTGTTAGACTATACCAAATCTTTTGCCAAACACCTAACAAAATATGTCAAAATCCAACCGAAAACCTGAGAAAAATGTAGATAAAATGAACAGTCAAAATAGCAAGATAGAGCAAGATTTAGAAGGTCTAATGGCCAGCGTTGGCGCTGAGCCAACCCAAGTTAGACGCCATTCTACCAAGGCTCGCCCACAAAGTGCCGATGAAGATATCAAGGATTTTGGACAGGTGAACCACCTAGAGGTTACCCGTAATCAACATGGCCAACGCATTGATAATTTTTTGTTAGCCAGACTTAAAGGTATGCCGCGCGCGCACATTTATAAGATGATTCGCTCAGATGAGGTGCGTATCAATAACAAGCGCTGTAAGCCATATGACAATCTTGAGCGTGGCGATGTGGTGCGTATTGCTCCTGTGAAACTGGCGACTCGTGAAAAACCAGTGATCAGCGAAGGCTTCGCTAAAAGCTTACTTGAGCGTGTGGTCTATGAAGATGAAGGGCTTATTGTGCTAAATAAGCCTTCAGGCATGGCGGTACATGGTGGCAGCGGCCTAGATTTTGGGGTCATTGAAGCCATGCGTGATGCCACTAGCAAAAAATATTTGGAGCTGGTGCACCGCATCGATAAAGATACGTCAGGCTTACTGATGATTGCCAAAAAGCGCTCAACGCTTAAAGTATTGCAAGAGTATTTGCGTGAAAAAACCATTCAAAAGCACTATCTGTGCTTGGTAAAAGGGCAGCCGGCACTTAATGAGTTTGAGATTGATGCGCCGTTATTACGTTACACAGTGGCCAATGGTGAGCGCCGCGTAAAAGTAGATAAAGCTAATCCTGAAGCTAAGCTTAGTCAGACAACCTGCAAGGTGTTGGCCCGCTTTAAGATGAACGGTGAGCCGGTGAGCTTAATAGAGGCCATGCCTCACACTGGACGTACCCATCAAATCCGAGTGCATTTGGCGTATCTGGGTCACCCTATCTTAGGCGATGACAAATACAACATCAAAGATACCTCAGGGGTTCGACGCTTATGCCTACATGCTTGGCAGCTAGATGTGCCTGAGTATGAGGTGATTAAAGCGCCGCTGCCTGAGGATATGCAGTCGTTATTGCCTGCAGATTTTAAATTAGATTAAGCTGGGTTGTCAGAGGGTTAAATTGCTATGAATGAGGTGGTCACTAACACTGAGCATGACTTGAGTCAAAAATCGCTGATTATTTTTGATTGGGATGGCACCTTAATGGATTCAATCGGCCTGATTGTAAAAGCCATGCATGTCGCAGCAGAGGCCCATGGCTTTAGCACCACAGATGAAGCGGTTAAGTCTATCATTGGGTTAAGCTTAATGCGCGGTATTGAGCTCTTATATCCGCAAGCGAGCGCTGAGCAGCACTTGGCCATTCAGCAAAGCTACGCCGATTACTATATCCACGCCAGCACCTTACCCAATCAGCCGCACTCTGAGTTTTTTGAAGGCATCGAGGCCATGTTCAAGCAACTGCTGGCACAGGGTAAAAAACTGGCTGTGGCCACTGGCAAAAAGCGTGCCGGCTTAGATAGAGTCATGGATTATGCCAATAGCCGTCATTATTTTGTCAGCAGCCGCTGTGCTAATGAGTCCGGCTCTAAACCCAGTCCGCAGATGCTGCTTGATATTTTGCAAGAGACAGGGTACGCCGTGGCAGATGCGGTCTTTATTGGTGACAGCATTCATGATATCCAAATGGCCAATGCGCTGGGAATGACCTCGATTGCGGTCAATTATGGTGCAGCAAGCGCGCAAGTGCTAGCCGCTGAACACCCGACGTATCAGGTAAGCACTCCATCACAGCTCATTGAGTTGTTAACGGCAGGCTAAGCTTGATTTAATTTAATGGTTTTTAAAGCGCTGCTGATTGTCGCCGCTCTTGAATTTATTTAACCCCCCAACCGCTTCGGTGTAACTGATTTAGCTTTGCTGACTTGCTATGACTACCAATTTTAAAAATAAACTTCAAGCCTATATTCACTTAACCCGCTTTGATAAGCCTGTCGGGATTGAGCTGCTGCTGTGGCCCACGCTCTGGGCAGTATTATTGGCAGCTTTTGGCCAGGCCATCGCTCAGGCGCCCTCAAGTGTAACAGCATCACCAAGTGTGCTGCCGGCTTGGTCGGTACTATTGATTTTCGCGCTTGGTGCGATATTGATGCGCGCTGCAGGCTGCGCGATTAATGATTTTGCCGATCGTAAAGTGGATGGTTCGGTAACACGCACCAAAGGGCGTCCTTTAGCCGATGGCAGATTGACCGGACGCGAGGCGGTAGGGGCATTTTTAGTCTTGTCGCTTATCAGTGCCAGTTTATTGTTTTGGCTGCCCATTGCGGTGTTTTACTGGTCAATCGGCGCCCTTATATTGGCGTTTATTTATCCCTTTATGAAGCGGTTCACCCATTTGCCGCAGGTGTTCTTAGCGGCCGCATTTGGCTGGGCCATTCCCATGGCTTATGTGGCCATACAAGGGCAGCCGGATGTGTGGTGCTGGCTGTTATTTATTGCTTACATGTGCTGGACGGTAGCCTATGATACTCAGTACGCTATGGCAGATCGTGATGATGATTTAAAAATTGGGGTGAAGTCCACGGCGATATTATTTGGCCGCTATGATGTGGTCATCATCTCGTTACTACAAGTGGCCTTTTTGGCAATAATGGGTGTGGTTTTTTATCATTATTTTGCACCCACAAGCCTTGGGTTAATTCCTGTTTATGCCTTGGGACTGGTTGCCATTTTGTTTGCTCAGCAAAATAGGGCCTGTGCAACTCGTGAGCCTATGGCCTGTTTTCAGGCGTTTTTAGCCAATGTTTGGGTGGGACGATATGTGTTTTTAGTGGTGCTTTTGAGCAGCCTTTATATCCAGTTTAATGGCCTCACTTAACTTTTTTACACCCAAGAGAGACTCATGGCAAAACCCTTTAAAAGTGATTTAAGCCTTGACGCTAAACTGGCAGCGCATCAGCGGTTTGAACAAAATCTGCTAAAACAGGGCCTGACTAAGCAGCAAGTGGTAGAGATGGAGCGCAAACTGGCCAAATTCGCCAACACCATGGATTCTGTGGTGCGCATTCCCTTTACCAATCAAGGGGTGGGTGCAGATGCTGCCTTATCTACTGTGCCTATTGCAGGTGATGTTGCCGGTTTATTATTGACCGGTTACGCCTTTATGCTGGGGATTAAGCTTGGTGTCCCTGCAAAAAAACTAACGCCAGCGGTTAGATTGGCGTTGATAGATTTGGTCGTCGGGGTGGTACCCGTAGCCGGCACGGTGATGGATGTATTTTTGCGTCCCAGCCGCAAAACCTTACAGATCGTACGTGAGCACATGCAGCAAGAATATGGGATTACTGATACCACTCATGTTGATCGCCCTTTTATGCATCAGGCGCTACAAAAAAAGCAGCAGCAGGCAAAATTTTGGCGCAATCCTTTGGTGGCGTGGCTTTATTTGCATGTGCCTGATATTTTAGGACTTATCGTCCTAATTTTATTGGGCTTGGCACTGTGGGCTATGCTAAGTTGGATTATGGGCTGGGTGTTATGATGATTTTTGCGGCTTAATCACTTCGGTATCACTATCCACAGCTGTAAAGTTAATAGGCTTACCTTGATAAATCAGATCAATATTATTGCCGCCACCATGAGTCACCAGCTCAATACTGCCATCAATTGAGCGATAAGTGGGGTTGTTGCCTTGGCCAGTAGGGGCAGTTAGCAGTACCCGTTTACCTGAAGGCATCATAAGATTGGCCTGTAACGTAGCGGTAGCTGAAGTCTGAAAGGTCACATAAACGCTGCGGCCTTGGCCATCTTTATACTCTACATCCGTAACTTGGGTCTCACTGGTGGGCGCCGCATTTTTGGTGGTGGAGGCTGTGGCCCCAGCGCTGCTATCTGCATTAGCTGGATCGGTATTGATAGCCGATGCCTGCTGGCTTTGCTCCTGCTGCATAGCCTGTGCATCAATAATCTCGGTATCTGCACCATCATTGACATCTTCCACCGTTTGGCTCTGGGTGTCCATCGTCTGAACCTCTGTGCTAGGGACAGTATCAGCAGGCTGTGAGGCTGTACTGCTTTGGGCGGCGTTACTGTCTGTGTCTTTGGTGGTTTCATCCGTTTTTTGGCAGCCATAAAGACCAATAAGGGCACTGCATAAACAGGTGGCCATAATCAGCTTTTTGGTCGGGGCGAGCACAGAAGAAGATAACATGAGCATCTCACTTACAAATAAGTTTGGGGTTGACTTCCTCCCCTCCCTAAAGTGAGGGGATTCCTACAGCTAGACGGTCAAGCCCGACCGCAAATCTTAGAGGTGGCTACCGCCTTGCAATTCACACCTTGCATCTAAGATTCTTATTTCAAACTAACCCTACCGTTAAGATTGTCTGTTGACACGAGCTAGTTTGAGGGTGTGTGTGGAATACCATCTACCAGTCAAGACACTGCGTACTCGCAATTTATACTTGTCTTAGCTGTTTTTTGTAGATGGTTTAACTTAATAGCTGATTGATTGTAGCAACCTTGTCGCCTTATATCCATCCCCTGAAGTGGGTGGTTTTACGGCGACCGGTGATAAAAGCCATAGATATGGATGTATTGGCAACAGTCATCAGCCAACTAAAGCTAAATTTAATCACACTGTGTATTCAGAAACAAATACCATGATTAACACTGTGTATGAATTTGTTAGCAGTATCTGTCTTTACTTTATAAATACAAAAATACTTAAACAGTTGCTGTGAGTACAACGGTGCGGCTGCCCCCATAATTGCGATGCTCACACAAATAAATACCCTGCCACATACCCAGTCCCAATCTACCGTTGGTCAACGGCACAGTTAGGCTCACTCCAAGCAGCATGCTTTTAAAATGGGCGGGTAAATCATCCTCGCCCTCTAAGGCGTGTCTATATTGAGGCTGATTGGCCGGGGCAATTTGATTGAGCCAGTCTTCGGTATCTAACCGCACATCTGGATCAGCATTTTCGTTAATTGCTAAGCTGGCCGAGGTGTGCTGCAAAAAAAGATGTACCAGACCGATGTCAGCATTTGGCGGCAACAGCGTCTCTAGCGCTTGATGAATATAATCGGTGATTAAATGTACTCCACGAGAGTGAGCAGGCAGCTTAAGCGTTGTTTGGTAAAATGCCATCACATAAGTCTCTTTGTCATTTGAACAGGCGCGTGCCAAAAATTATACAGCCAAACAGGCGCGGTTCAACGATTATCTTTGAGGCCCAAAAAAATAGCCAGGCTCAAAAAGCTTTGATAGGCGGTTACTGGGTGTATAATACCCACTGCGGCGCCTGATGCAAAACGATTGAGACTGGCTACTTGACAGAGGCGCCAAATAAAGGCGCCCCTGCTACGACTAACTTATGAGTTATTGGCTAACGCGAGTTTGATAGTCACCAGTACGGGTATCCACACGAACGACTTCATTTTGTTGTACGAATAAAGGCACACGAACCACAGCGCCAGTTTCAAGGCGGGCAGGTTTACCACCACCACCTGACGTATCACCGCGTACACCTGGATCAGTTTCTACAATCTCTAACTCAACAAAGTTAGGCGCAGTGACTGATAAAGGTACACCGTTGAACAAAGTGATGGTACATAAATCGTTACCGTTTTCTTTTAACCATTGCTTCGCATCAGCCATTGCATTAGCATCGGCTTGCAATTGCTCGAAGGTTTCTGGATGCATAAAATGCCAAAACTCACCATCGTTATATAGGTAGTTCATTTCGGTATCAACCACATCTGCGCCTTCTAGGCTCTCACCTGATTTGAAGGTTTGTTCTAACACTTTACCAGTACGCAAATTACGTAGTTTGACACGGTTAAAAGCTTGGCCTTTGCCTGGCTTCACAAACTCGTTATCAATGATGGCGCAAGGGTTGCCATCATACATAACTTTAAGACCGGCTTTAAATTCGTTAGTTGAAAAACTTGCCACAATATTGCTCCTGATACTTTTCAAATTAATGACAAAAAATCACACATAATGAGTCCCATGATAAACCATTTACCCCAACAAAAAAACAAGCAAATCCCTATTACCTCAGTCGCTGTTGGTACCTGTGCACCAAAGGCGGGTGAGTCGTTGCAGGTTATTGAAGATAGTAATGAGGCTATCAACTGGCAAACACAGGTTGCAGATGTTATTACAGATATCGATCAGTTGCTAGCTATTTTGGAATTAAGCCATATTAAAGATGAGCTGTATGTACCGCAGGGCTTTGGTTTGCGGGTGCCTAAGGCGTTTGTGGCAAAGATGAAAAAAGGCAATGCAAATGACCCGTTATTGCTACAGGTATTGCCCAATAAGCAAGAGCAGACACAGGTTACCGGTTATGTCAGTGATCCACTGGCCGAGAATGCGCATAATCCGATTAAAGGATTGTTACATAAATACCGCTCTCGGGTATTGGTGACCGTCACTGGGGCCTGCGCCATTCACTGCCGCTACTGCTTTCGCCAGCATTTTGATTATCAAGCCAATTTGCCAAAATCAGATCAGTTACGCTTAATACAAGACTATATCAGGCAGCATCCTGAGATTAATGAGGTCATATTAAGTGGCGGTGATCCGTTAAGCGTGACCAATCGACGCCTGTTTTTGTGGCTACAAGCTTTAGAGGATTTGCCGCAGATTAATACCATACGTCTGCACACTCGGCTGCCGATAGTCATTCCAGATCGGCTAGATAATGAGCTGCTTGATCGACTCGAGCACAGCCGCTGCCGTATCGTGATGGTGGTACATACCAACCATGCCAACGAAATTGACAATCATACAGCAAAATTGCTACAGCACGCCCGCCAAAAAGGGATTACGCTACTCAACCAAACTGTGCTATTGGCTGGGGTTAATGATGGGCTTAAGCAGCAAGTGGCTTTAAGTGAGCGGTTATTTGAGGCTGGCGTGCTGCCTTATTATCTACACCTGTTGGATAAAGTGGCTGGCGCTGCGCATTTTGATATCGCCCAAAAGCAGGCCATTGACCTATATTGGCAAATGCTGGCTCATTTGCCAGGTTATCTGGTACCCAAATTGGTACAAGAGCTACCACACAAGCCCTTTAAAACCCCTGTGGACTTATATCACAGTGACTCTGCCCATCTATTTTAAGAGAGCTTCTCATGTCTTTATGTGTTTATTCATCAGCGGGTGCTAAGCGCCTAGCGAGTGCTTTTGGTATTAAAAAATCAGTGGCTTTATTGGCGATGGCTGGCTTTGTAGCCTTAGGGAGTGGCTGTACGCCGACCCCGCCGGATTACAGGCCGCAAGTTACTGCGCCCGCTTATCAAGGCGGGGATGCCCAAAAAGGCGAGAAGCTATACGAGGATAACTGTACTCAGTGCCACACCATCCGCCCAGGAAGCAATAAAAAAGGGCCTCAGTTATTGGGGGTGTATATGGCGCCATCAGCTCAGCTAAAAGACTATAAATACAGTGAAGCGATGAGCCATGCCAATTGGGTATGGGATGCCAAAACCTTGGACAAATATATTGCCGATCCAGAGGCAGTGCTACCAGACACACGTATGCTGTCTGACCCCATGCCAAACACCCAAGATCGACAGGATATTATTGCTTATCTATCGACACTAGGTCATGATGCGCCGCCAGTGCCTGAGGAAAAAAAGTAGCGTTTATCCAAATCTAAACACGGCCACGCCAGATCATGTACGTGGTCAACCCAATGAACCCCGCTCTTGTGGTTGGCTCATTCATTATTTGGCCCAGCAGCTTATTTAGCAACAACTATTTAGCTAATAATGGATAAGGGTTGACGGCACCGGAGCGGGTATAGATACCATAATGTAGGTGGGGCGGGGTGCCTTTGGCATTGCCGCTGTCACCGACATATCCTATGACCTCACCGGCCTCAACCCAGTCCCCAACCTCAATATCAGCAAACTGCTGCATGTGCGCGTAATAATGCATCACACCTCCTGGGCCAATAATAGATACCACATTACCGCCGAGTCTATCCAGACCTACCTTACGAACCACGCCTATAGTCGTACTGTGAATAGGGGTGCTGCGCTTGGCAAAAATATCTATACCCTCATGAGTACGGCCTTCACTGCGTGCTGCGCCCCAAGTATCTACCAAACTTGCCCCTTCAATGGGATTGGGTAGGCCACCCATCTGTGGAGCGCTTTGCTGGATAAGTTCAGTATATTTGATGCGATCACTTATATAATGACGTAGTTGCTGCTGATAATCGCCAGTATAAATATAGGCCATATATCCTAAGGCACTAATAATGGCAAGCTTGATCAAAGACTTTATGGAGCGAGCCATACCGTTGCTGGGCGGTCGGTTTGGACTGGGAGTTGGCATAGAGGGACCTCGTTATTTTCATCTGGTTTGAGCGCTCAAGGCAGCAGGCCCAATATCTATAATAAAAAACCGTGCTCAGAGTGACTGAACACGGTCTTTTTTAACGTTTACAGCAGGGGGTGTGGTAGAGCGCACTGTGTAGTGAGCACTACTTATTGGGGCGATGCGGATTGTCTGAGCTATCGCTTTGAGCGCCCTCTGTCTGATTATTGGCCTGCTCTAGGCTGGCTTGATGACGAGCATGATTTTTGGCCATGCGCTGCTCTAATGTCAATTCAGCATCACGCAGGCGAGGATCATTTGCTTCATTAAAGTCGGCTTGATCCACCTGCTCCTCTAACTGCGTTTGTTCAGAGACTGGCTTAACCTCTCCATCTTGCTGATAGCCGTGCGCGCTATTTTGATCGCCACTGTCCTCTATATAATCTGACTGCTCTGAGGCAGCTTGTGCAGGGTTTTCAATGGCTTCAAGCACATAAGGCGTTAAATTTTGCGCCGCATTTTCTAAGGTATGCGGATTGTAGCGGGGTAAGGCCTGATTTAAGTGCTCATCAAAGACGTCTGTAAGCAGGGCATCAAAGCGCACAGCGTTATACTCAATCAGCTGTTCAGACTCATGCTCGGTGATAACCCCATCTTTTAAGGCAGTCAACACATGATCTTCAAAGGTCAAACCGGCAAATTCGCCTTTGTTCTCCGCTTTTTTAAAGCTGTGCCATAATGGTTCTATGTGGCGTAGCATCTGGAATGCGTTTTCGATACGGCCGGTGTTGTTGTCCGGATCTGTGGTGTAATACACCAAGCTTTTTAATTGCTCGCGGAAAGGGTTTTGCTCGCCATCTAACATCATCAGCTCGCCCACCTCACGTTTGAGCGCATCACTTGGCTTACTGGCAAAAGCGCCGCCTGGGAAGCAGACAAATTTAACCAAGCCGGCTGCCATACGATTTGGGAAGTTGGCATATAATTCAAAGAAGGCTTCTTGAATGGTATATAACGCATTGTCTAGTGCCAAGCGGGCGTGCAATTGTTCTGCTTTTGACTGAGTGCCATGGGCGTAATAACGTAAAATGGCCGTCATAATAAACAGATGGGCATGAATGTCTGCTAAGCGGCCAGACAGCATCTCTTTGCGTTTTAAGTCACCAGCCAAAAGTCCCAATGCCATATCAGCGGTCAGCGCAAAGTTGGCACTTAAACGGTTAATTTTTTTGTAATAAGGACGGCTAAAGCTGTCAGCGAATTTCGGTGCTTTGCTGCTACCGCCAAAATAACCGGCCACAAATGAGCGGGCACCTCGGTTAAAGGTGTAGCCTAAATGTTTGAAGAACATGTCATCAAATTTATGCTGTGCTGAGCGTTTGTCCTCACTTTGTAGCAGTTGTAGCTCTTCAAATAAGTAAGGATGGCAGCGCATGGCCCCTTGCCCGAAGATCATCAATGAACGGGTCAATATATTGGCACCCTCGACAGTGATAGAAACCGGTATGGCCTGATATGGTAGTGCTAAGAAGTTACGGGGGCCAAGCTGAATAGCACGTCCACCAACAATGTCCATACCATCATTGACTATTTTGCGCATGGTCTCAGTAGCATAGTATTTGGCCATCGCAGTCATGACTGAGGGCGTGCCGCCTTCATTGAGGCCACAGGTGACCAAGTGACGGAATGACTCTAGCATGTAGGTATTGCTGGCGATGTTACTGCTGGCATCTTGCACGCCCTCAAATTTACCCACAGATATTTTGAATTGCTCACGAACTTTGGCAAAGGCACCAACCGTCAAATAGCTCATCTCGCCGGCTGAAGTTGATAGGGCAGGCAACGAGATACCACGGCCCACAGCCAGACATTCCATCAGCATACGCCAGCCTCTACCCGCATTTTCTATTCCCCCAATAATGAAGTCTAGCGGAATAAAGACATCTTTACCGACCACAGTACCATTCATAAATGGTGAGCCTGGGTTATGACGCTCGCCGGTATGAACACCTTCATAATTGGCGGGTACTAAGGCGCACGTAATGCCGTAATCAGTTTTGTTTTTATCACCCAATAAGCCATCTGGATCATGCAGTTTAAAGGCTAGACCCACTACGGTAGCCACAGGGGCTAAGGTAATCCAGCGCTTAGAGAAGTTCATGTTAAGGCCCAGCACTTCACGGCCTTCATACATGCCGTAGCACACTACGCCGGTATCAGGAATGGCACCTGCATCTGAGCCAGCTTCAGGACCGGTCAGACCAAAACAAGGGATTTCAGTACCTTTAGCCAGACCTGGTAGCCAGCGCTGCTTTTGCGCCTCAGTACCGTAGTGCATCAACAGCTCGCCTGGGCCCAATGAGTTTGGCACCATACACGTAACGGCAGCCGTTAAGCTGCGTGAGGCGATCTTACTCATAATACGGCTTTGAGCATAAGGGGTAAACTCACGCCCGCCATAACTTTCAGGGATAATTAACCCCAAAAACCCATTGTCTTTAATATACTGCCATGCTTGAGGTGATAGGTCCTTATCATGATGATGAATTTGCCATTCATCTAACATGCTACACAGTATTTCTACTTCATTATCAATAAAAGATTGTTCTTTTTCAGATAACGTTGGGTACTGGTAATTGGCAAACTTATTCCAGTCCGGCGCACCCATAAACAGCTCTTTTTCCCACCAGCTGGTACCTGCATCTAATGCCTCACGTTCGGTGTCGCTCATACTAGGCATGGCGCCGGCCAGCATCTTATAAGCCGGCTTACTAATCACTGCCTGACGCAGTGGCGCGATAAGAACCAACAGGCTACCGATAATCATTGGCACGCCCAATAACAGTGACCACGGTGCGATAAAGGCACTGACCACGGCAATGACAATAAGAAAAATGGCACCAACAGTGCGGCTTAGCCCATACAAAAATACCAGCAGTAGAGTGAACAGCTGCAATAAGATGGCGAGTATAAAAAAGCCAACTAAAGTTAAAGGGGTCATAATTAGCAACCTAAAAAGAATTAAAAAGTAAAAAATCCGTCAACTATTGGCCAAAAGCTTGTGAGTTATAGTATGTGCTTTGCAACTTGCCTATCAATAAACTGCTTTATGGCACTTTAAATAGGCGGGAGTATTGGCCGAGTTTTATCGGTTTGATTTTAGCTGTTGTTTGATACTAATTAGCTGTTTTTTGATACTAAGTAGTAGGGCCTGATTACTTGAGGTGTCTGCTAAGTCAGACCGATAGTGACGCTATGTTACAGAGTAAGTAGATAAAAGGAGATAATCAAGCTAATAATCTTTACAATTGGTTAATTTTGTACAGATATTTTTTAGAGCTATTTTGATACAAACGATTATCAAAACGGTGCCGTGGCTGTTTCGGCAAAAGACAAGGTTTGATTGCGCCCAACAATAATATGATCTGTTAGACGCAAGTCGATGGCTTCGCAGGCAAGCTTTAGAGTCTGGGTCAGATGAATGTCTGCAGCAGAAGGGGTGGCATCTTGATTGGGATGGTTATGAGCGATGATAATCTGACTGGCGCCTTGCTCTAAGGCATGACGTAGCACTTGCTTGACACACACCGAACAAGAGGAGAGGCCGCCTACAAAAAGCACCTTATAATCGAGCAGGTTTAAGCCATTATCTAAGCACAATACGGCGAATACCTCTTTACTTTCGCGGCGTATTTGGGTGGTAATATAGTCTTTGACCACTTGCGAGCGGTTTAAGCTGTTACCTGATTTAAGCTCGCTGTTTAGGTAGCGTTTGCCCATCTCAAGGCTGGCGAGTAATTGAGCATACTTAGCTGTGCCAATGCCATGACAGGCGAGCACCGCCTCTTTGGGTGCTGCCAGTAGCTCTGCAATCCCTCCAAAATGATCAATAAGACTTCGGGCAAGCTCTATGGCTGATTGCTGCTTGCTGCCTGTTCTTAAAAATATGGCCAGTATTTCAGCATCTGTTAGATATTCGGCGCCAAGATTTAATAGTTTCTCGCGCGGTCTATCCTCTTCGTGCCAGTCTTTGATTGCCATGGGATTACTCTTTTGTCTGATAGGTGAATAAAATAAGATCAAGATCAATGATGGGCGCAGTAAAACCGCCGCTTAGTCTAACAAATTATCAAGCCACCATGGCAGATATTGTGAAATTAATAACAATAAATAGTTAATTTATTCTATTTAAACATACAAGTTTTAATCATGGCTATGGCCTGCAAGCGGTCAGTAGGTAATGTGCTCCTATGGTAGGAAGGCAAAATAGGCAGTCAGCGTTTTTGTGACTTGCGGTGAGCTTAACCAATAAAAGCTATCCAAAACCGAGTCAAACTTGTTACCATAACCGCATTTTTATTGATAACAACTCAATTTATCGTCAGATAACTCTCCAAAAGGTAGCTTTTGCTTATGAGCCCAATCTTTACGCCTGTCACCTCTGTCGCCCCTAATATTACTAAGGTTATCCTGGCCATCACCGGGGGTATTGCTGCTTATAAATCTGCGATACTGGCCCGACTGCTCATTAAGTCAGGCTTTGAAGTGCGGGTTATCATGACTGCAGGCGCGCAGCAGTTTATTACCCCTTTGACGTTGCAAGCATTGACGGGTAACGAGGTACATACCGAATTATTAGACACCAAAGCAGAAGCTGGTATGGGTCATATTGAGCTGGCAAAGTGGGCAGATCTTATTGTTATAGCCCCAGCTTCAGCCAATACTTTGGCGCGTTTGGCAATGGGCATGGCTGATGACTTACTAACCACCGTGTGTCTGGCCACAGCGGCGCCAGTGATGGTAGCGCCAGCGATGAATCATCAAATGTGGGCACATCCTGCCGTCCAGTTAAATGTACAAACTCTCAGTGACATGGGGTATGAAATCATTGAGCCGGACAGTGGCGTGCAAGCTTGTGGCGATGTGGGCTCAGGACGATTACCTGAGCCGGATATCTTACTGCGCCAAGTTATTAACTTCAAAGCCCGACTGACTGTAGCGCAGTGTTTAACAGGTAAAAAGGTCACCATTACCGCAGGACCAACTGTAGAGGCGATTGATCCGGTACGATTCTTATCCAATCATTCCACCGGAAAGATGGGTTTTGCTTTGGCGCGAGCTTGCCGAGATGCTGGAGCAGAAGTCACTTTGATTGCAGGTGGTAAAGTTAGCCTAATGACCCCGTTAGAGGTTAAGCGTATTGATGTGCTCTCTGCAAATGACATGCTACAAGCGGCGACCCGCTCTGTGGAAGCCGGCTGTGATATCTTTATTGCTACAGCCGCTGTGGCCGATTATCGTACCCGTGATGCCGCCCCACAAAAAATCAAAAAAACTCAGGATGAAATGACCCTGGATTTGGTAAAAAACCCTGATATTTTGGCCACCATTTCACACAGCTATCCAGATATGTTTGTGGTAGGCTTCGCCGCTGAAACTCAAGATGTAGAAAAATATGCCCGCGGCAAACTTGAGTCAAAGAACTTAGATATGATTGCTTGTAATGATGTGTCACGCAAAGACATAGGTTTTGCCAGTGATGAAAATGCGATGCTGGTATTTTTTGCCAATCAGTATCAAAAACCGCCAGTTGAGTTAGAAAAAATGAGTAAAGCTAACATAGCTGAACATTTAGTTAACCTAATAGGTAGTGTTTTAAATTAATCTTGACTTTATAATAAAGTTTAAGAGGGGGAGGGTTTTGCTTGATGCTCTCTTATCCTTGATATCTGACAGTTTATTCAAGTAAGGATTGGCTATGACCGATGTTTCTGAAAATATAAAAAAAATGAACTCAACCTTAGACGCTATGCTATCTCATCGCTCAGTTCGCAGCTTTACCGATGAGCCGATTAGCGAGCAGATGCTTGAAGCCATCTTACAGGCAGGACGTGCCGTCTCAACGTCCAACTACATGCAGTCTGTTAGTGTCATTCGTATTACAGATCCTGAGCAGCGCATTAAATTTCACCAAATCTCTAATGGCATGACACAAGAGCAGTACAATCAAGCCAAAAGCGAGGGCAAAAAACTGGCGCATCCTTATATTTTAGAGTGCCCGGAGTATCTGGTTTTTTGTATGGATAACTACCGTCATCACTTAGTTGAGCCTGAGGCGCAGCTGGACTGGATGGAGGTGGTCATTATCTCAGCTGTCGATGTTGGCCTGTATGCACAAAATGTAATGGCTGCCGCTGAGTCTTTAGGGCTAGGTGGTGTGTATATTGGCAGTATGCGTAATGACATCGAGCGAGCGGGTGAGGTTATTAATGCCCCCAAACACGTTGTGCCATTATTTGGTATGTGTTTGGGTCATCCCAGCGATGCACCGGTTAATGCTACGCAAAAGCCACGATTCCCATTGTCTATGCTGGTCTCTGAAAATCAGTATACACCGGCCACTCAGCAGCAAATCGATGCCTTTAATAAAGAGGTAAAAGACTACTATGACAAAAGAGGTAGTCAGGAGCATAAAGCTTGGGAAGCTCAAGTGACCAAAACCTTTGCGACGGCAGTGCGCCCTCAGGTTATGCCATATTTAAACAAACAAGGTTACGCCAAACGCTAATCTTATAAATAACAGAACGCACTCAAGTTCTGTTAACCTTATGTTATAGGGATAGAACATGTTCGATTTCGAACAGCTATTACTGCCCTTTATATTTGCAGTGGGCTCGTTGTTACATGGTATCACCGGTATAGGTGTCACCTTAGTAACGACGGGCTCATTGGCGAGTATGTACCCTCTGCAACATGCCATTATTCTTACCATCTTGCCCTCATTTGCGCTTAATTTGATGACTTGGCTTATCGGCGGCGAGCGCAGTATTTGGGGCAATTTTACATTTTATCTGAGCCGCTATTGGCTACTGGCCTTGATGAGTCTGCTTGGCAGCTTACTTGGGGTTAAGCTGCTCATGTGGGTCGATAGCAGTTATATTCTACTGTTGTTGGCTGCGGTGATTGCTTTTTATGTGGCCAGTAATGCACTGGGCAAAAAGATTATTCTACCGGCCACCACACCTGTGTTAATAGTGACGGGACTGATAGCGGGCATTATCGGTGGCTCGACCAATGCCATGTCCACCATATTGCTCATGTATTTGCTGGGTAGCACCAATGATAAAAACACCATCGCCAAAGTGGGTAACATGTGTTATTTGCTTGGCAAGGTGGCTCAGATTATTGTGCTTCGAGAGTCGATAGTGGCTCTGCCCAAAAGCGATTTATTGCTGATTGCGGTGCTGACCACCACGTCGATTGCGTTTTTATTGGTGGGTATTCGTCTGCGCCGTTATCTCTCGCAGCAGCGGTTTCGCCAATTGGTACTGCTTATCTTAACTGTGCTGGGTATCAGAGTAGGCTGGCAGGGAATTATCGGGCTTATATAGCTGTATATCACTTTGGGGCCTGAATGACTGCGGTGAGTCAGGCAATCCATAGTATCTTCATTAAATGAAATCATCCAATCGATGATAATGTCCGCCAAGGAGACAGTCGCTGCTCATGAAACACTCCTCTCTAAACCGTCAGCCCTCTGTATTCAAACTGCCCAGCGAGCCAGCCTGTAATCTGATACAGACTATGAATGATCTTAGCGAGCTTGAGGGTCATATTAAACAATTGATTGACATTGAACCTCGATTTGCCCCCATTTATCAGCAGCTAGGGGTACCAAGCCTGCGCCGTAATCGCGGCGGCTTTAGAGAGTTGATGCGAGCGATGGTGGGTCAGCAGCTGTCGGTAGCAGCAGCAAGCAGCATATGGAGTAAGCTTGAGAACGCGGCACTGATTACCCCAGATGCGATAATGAAAGCCGATGATGATACGCTACGCTCCCATGGCTTATCTAGACAAAAAATTCGTTATATACGATCCTTGGTCGAGCATGATATTGACTTTGAGGCATTGGCTAATTTGCCGGATGAGGCAGTCATCTCGGAGTTAACCGCGGTCACTGGTATTGGCAAATGGACGGCGCAGATGTATCTATTGTTTAGTCTGGGGCGCGCCGATATATTGGCGGTAGATGATCTGGCTATTAAGGTGGGTGCCATGGAGGTGCTAGGACTTGATGAGCGACCCACGCCAAAGCAGCTAGAACGCTTAACCCAAAGCTGGTCACCGCATCGCAGCGCCGCAAGCTTATTGCTATGGGCACATTATGGCTGGCTAAAAGACCAAGAGGCAGTGCCGGTTTAGGTATGGTTTAACCGCTACTAGCCTAGAGACTATTCAGATTTTTGTAAGTCAAGCAGCCTCTGATATAAAGTATTTTTCTTAACGCCGGTAAGCTCAGAGGCCAAAGCAGCCGCTTTTTTTACGGATAAATCCTGTAAAAGACGCAGCAGTAGTTCATCATGAATACTGTCATCATCTGAGTCATTATTCACATTACCCCCAACCACCAGCACAATCTCGCCTTTTTGTTGATTATTATCAGCCTCTACAAACTGAGCCAATTCACCTAAGGTGGATTTTTTGACGGTTTCAAAGGTTTTGGTTAATTCACGGCACAAGGTGGCCGGGCGATTATCACCAAAGACGCTGGCCATATCTTTAAGGCTCACCACGATACGGTGCGGCGCTTCATAGAATATCAGGGTTTCGGTACGCTCAATATACTGCTCAAGCTGCTTGACACGGCCATGGGTCTTGGCAGGTAAAAAACCGACAAAGCTAAACTTGTCCGAGGGTAGGCCAGCCACACTTAATGCAGCAATGGCAGCGCTAGCCCCTACGATAGGCACGACGCCAACCCCTGCTGCATGAGCCGCCTGAACCAACTGATAGCCTGGATCACTGATTAAAGGGGTGCCGGCATCACTGATTAACGCCACAGAATGACCGCGCTGGATCATTTCGATAATCTTGGGTGTTTGAATTTCGCTGTTGTGTTCATGATAAGCCCAAGTCTGGGTGTCGATACCAAAGTTGGCCAAAAGTTTGCCTGACGTGCGGGTGTCCTCACAGGCAATAATATCTACCTGCTTTAAGGTATCGATGGCGCGAGCGGTGATATCGCCCATGTTACCAATGGGTGTGGCTACGATATAAAGATAGGCGCTGGCCACGTTATTATGAGTATGACGAACGGGCGCAGGTGCTGAGGTGGCGGTTTGGGTGAGAGACTGAGAGTCATCTTGCGCTGACATAAAAGACCTTTTGTAAAAGTGAGATATAAAATAAGGAGCCATGCTATCAGTTTACCATGATGTGCTAATATATCCCCTTCATTGCACTATAAAAAAAGGGCAGATTATGCCAGCCAGCTAACCCCGAATTATTGATTTCGCCAAAACAGCGTCAGGGGGGAGGGTATGAGCAATTGGCCGCTGATTTCTTACAGCAGCAAGGGCTACGGCTTATTGCCCGTAACTGGCAGCAGCCCAAAGTAGGTGAGATTGACTTGGTGCTTATTGAACACGGCCGCTCTTGGAATGTCTTAGTATTTGCTGAGGTGCGTAAGCGTAAGCTTTTAGGCTATGGCGACGCACTGGCCAGTATCACCCGCAGTAAACAAAAAAAACTGATCAAAACCGCACGCTATTTTTTGCGTCATCATCCTGAATATGCCGATTTTGAGTGCCGCTTTGATGTGGTGGGGTTTACTGAGCGAACAGGCCGATCCGGCCAAGGGGAGACGCTACAGTCAGAGTGGCTACAAGGGGCATTTTTGGCGCCTGCTTGGTAAAATAGCCAACAGAGGCTACGCTTTTGTTACCAAATGTTCAATGCAGCGTAAGTTATTAGCGGTAAACTAGCAGCTAAACTTTTTAAAAGCGCACCCTTAACCGTACCGCTTAAAATCGCAAGATTAAAAGTCAATGTTATGAAGCACTAAGCTATAAATAAGGACATTATAAAATGGTAAGTTCTTGGCTATTCGGCAGTAAGATAATCCAGCGCACCACTGTGGCTGTGGCACTAAGTGCAGGCCTACTTTCTGGCTGCGCCAGTATACAATCTTTTAATTCATCTGATGATTCGTTTGGGGTGGCGGTGACCGACCGTACTTTGGCTCAGCGTATTTTGGATAAAAGTATTGAAAATACCGCAAAAATTAATATTAGCCGTATTGATCCCACTTTGTATCAGCGCAGCCGCATCAGTGTCGACAGCTTTTATAGCACGGTGCTGGTGACCGGTGAGGTGCCAGATGAGCAGACTAAGCAGCAGGTAGAGACGATTGTGTCCTCCATGCCAGATGTAAAACAGTTTTATAACAAGCTGACTGTGGGGAACCAAAAAGGCACCAGTTATACGGTGCATGATGCTTATATTAGCTCCAAGGTAAATGCCAAGATATTGGCCAATAATGCCCTAAGCAGCAGCCAAGTTAAGGTGGTTACTGATGATGGCATTGTCTATATTTTAGGTAAATTGACCCCAGCGCAGCGCAGTCACTTAATTAATATCATCAATAGCACGGTAGGTATTAAAGAGTTGGTTCTGCTCAATCAGTTGATTGATGATAATGGGGCCGTAATTGACGAAAGCAGCATCACACAAGAGACGGGGCTTGAGCCACCTGCACCGGTCTATACAGAGCAGCCACCTGCTCAAGCTGCCCCAGTAGATACCCAAAACTATGCGCCACCGGCTCAAGTTGCACCTGAGACTGCGCCTGCTGCACCGACAGCTGAGGCGTCGACCACTCAAAACTCGCAGGTGTATCCGAGTCCTTATATTGAGATGCACAAGCAAGATGTGAATGGTTGGTAGAGCATACTAATCGAGCCGTAGGCAGATTATCTTTTGAGCCACACCATATCTTCTAATCAACAATCTAAGTAGAGTCTATGCTAAATTATAAAAAACTCAGCTATTCACTGGCTGGCGGAGCGGTTATTTGGATGTCGATACAGACGGCAAATGCCGCCTCTGTACTCGGCCTGTTAAATGCTGTGACCCCTAATGGCGGTGTAAGCGTCATTAAAGATTTGGCTTATGGCAGCGAACCTGAGCAGGATTTGGATGTGTATTACCCCAAAGCTTTGACCCAAGCGATACGCAACAATGACACGCCTGCTGCCAATTACCCGTTGGTGGTGTTCGTGCATGGTGGCTCTTGGGAGAGTGGCAATAAAGAGCAGTATAGATTTGTTGGAGAAAGCTTAGCTCAGGCCGGTTATGTCACTGCGGTCATCAATTATCGCAAAGCACCTGAGCATATTTATCCAGATTTTGTGCAAGATACGGCCAAGGCCATTGCTTGGTCGCATCAAAATGCGGCTAAGTTTTTTGCCGATGCCAATAAAATGGCTGTCATTGGTCATTCGGCCGGCGCTTTTAACGTAGTGGCGGCTGTGTCTAATGCCGATTTTTTAGCAGCTTATGGTTTACAGCCCAGCGACATAAAGGCTGTGGTGGGTATGGCCGGTCCTTATAGCTATGACTTTAGAAAATTCTCATCGCGCAGTGTATTCCCTGCCGAGGCCACGCCAGATGAGGTGATGCCTGATCGGTTGATTAAAGCGGGCAGCAGTGGCAAGCAGCCACCTTATCTATTAATGACAGCACAAAATGATAAAGTGGTACACATTAGCAATACTCAGAACATGACCCAAGCGCTACAAAAGGCAGGTGCAAAAGTGACAGTAGAGCAGATTGATGGGGCCAGTCATGCAACCAGTATTGGGGCCATGGCCACCACCTTAACCTGGGTTAATCCGGTACGTCGGCAGCTACTTGATTATTTACATGACACCTTATAGCGGGCACGCTTAATGAACAGTAAAGCGGCCACTTCTACTAAATGGCAGGCAACAGGGCTTAAAAAACTCAGGCAGGACATATGAGGATATCGAATGTTATACCTTGATAAACGACCTAGCCTCAGCCATCTGCCAACATCTATTAGGTAAATAACCGCAACCCTTGCTATAATCAAAAACTTATAGCAGGCTTTAGGTTATTTGCCTATTTAGCGACAGCGAACACATTCACCCAATAAAATTATAGGTAGTTTTCATGAGCATGAACGCGGACGATTTAATCGCATTTTTACAGCCCCATTTCCCAGAAGCTTTTATTCAAGCGGCAAATCAAGGCAATAAATTTGATGTGCGTGTTGTGGATGCAAGCTTTGAAGGCAAACGTTTGGTACAACGCCAGCAAGCAATTTATGGCTTGGTCAATGACATTATCGCCAGCGGTGAGATTCATGCGTTAAATATCCAAGCCTTGACCCCCCAAGAGTGGGAAGCCAAACAAGCAGGTCAATAGGGGCTGATGACAAGCTGATACCATCACTCTTATATTAGCGGTACTTAACTGAGCGCTTGACCTTATCTTTGGTCATAGTATTTTTGATCATAGTATCTTTGATGGTCAGGGTTGTCTTATTTACCGCACCCTTTGTATTTTTAGTCACTTATTTAGTGTAATTTTTATTGAAACAATCGTTTAGGACAGTATTCAATGGACCAATTCTTAATCACCGGCCGCAGCCGCATTGCAGGCGAAGTCACCATCTCAGGCGCAAAAAATGCCGCCTTGCCACTTCTTGCTGCCATGATATTGGCAGAGACGCCGACAACATTGAATAATGTGCCTTCACTACAAGATGTGCGCACGTTAATCAAGCTGATTGCAGGACTTGGCATTCGTATTGAAAAGCAAGGCGATACGGTAACCTGTGACACCAGCACCATCGAAAACTACTTTGCCCCCTATGAGCTGGTAAAAACCATGCGTGCCTCTATCTTGGTTTTAGGTCCTTTGTTGGCCCGCTTTGGTGAAGCTGAAGTATCACTGCCTGGTGGCTGCGCTATCGGCTCACGTCCAGTGGATCAGCATCTAAAAGCCTTTAAAGCGATGGGTGCGGAGATCACTGTAGAAAACGGCTATGTTAAAGCCCGCGCCCCTGAAGGTGGCCGCTTGATTGGCTGTGAGTTCAGCTTCGATATGGTAACAGTGGGTGGTACAGAAAATGTGCTGATTGCTGCCACTTTAGCCAAAGGTACCACGGTATTAGAGAACTGCGCACGTGAGCCAGAAGTGGTTGATTTGGCCAATATGTTGGTGGCTATGGGCGCTAAGATTAGCGGTATTGGCACGGCTACCTTGACCATTGAAGGCGTAGACAGTCTACAGGGCTGTGAGTACTCCGTGGTGCCTGATCGCATCGAGACCGGCTCTTATTTGGCAGGCGCTTTGATGACCGAAGGTGATGTGACTACTAAGAATACTGACCCGGCGTTATTACAGCCTGTGCTACAAAAGTTTGAAGAAATGGGCGCCATTATTACCACAGGTGATGACTGGATTCGTGCTCAAATGACCGGCCGTCCCAAGCCAGTTGATATTCGTACCCAGCCACACCCAGGCTTCCCAACCGACATGCAGGCCCAATTAATGGCGGTATGCTGCTTAGCAGAGGGCACCAGCACCATTAGCGAAAATATCTTTGAAAACCGCTATATGCATGTGCCAGAGCTTAAGCGCATGGGTGCAGACATCCAAGTTGACGGTCACACAGCCATTATCCGCGGTGTAGATAGCTTCAATGCGGCACCAGTTATGGCCACTGACTTACGCGCCTCAATGTCACTGGTAATGGCCGCGGCTGCTGCCGAAGGCGAGACGCTGATTGACCGTATTTATCATATTGACCGTGGCTATGAAAACGTAGAGGAAAAGCTACGTGGCCTTGGGGTAAATATCGAACGTGTCAATCCGGTAACTGATGCAGCAGAAGCCGATAGCTTGGATGACTAAAGCCCGCTTGGTTATAACAAAAATACTCTCATCTTATTAAGACATACCCGACTATGACTGAAACAAATGAAATATTAAACCAAGCCGATAGTGACTATGATGGTCTAACTTTGGCATTATCTAAAGGGCGTATTCTAAAAGAGACACTGCCTTTGCTAAAAGCGGCAGGTATCGAGCTTTTAGAGGACCCAGATAAATCTCGCAAACTGATTTTTCCCACCTCACATGCCAAGGTTCGGGTACTGATTCTGCGGGCCAGTGATGTGCCAACCTATGTAGAGCACGGGGCGGCCGACTTCGGCGTAGCGGGTAAAGATGTGTTGTTAGAGTATGGCGCCAAACACGTGTATGAGCTGCTGGATCTAAAAATTGCTCAGTGTAAACTGATGACTGCAGGCATTAAAGGTGTGGCGTTGCCCAATCGTCGCCTGCGCATTGCTACCAAATATGTCAATGTGGCGCGTGCATATTTTGCCAGTCAAGGTCAGCAAGTAGATATCATCAAGCTTTATGGCTCGATGGAGCTGGCGCCTTTGGTTGGCCTAGGTGATTTAATTGTCGACGTGGTCGATACCGGCAATACTTTACGTGCTAACGGCCTTGAGCCGCTTGATCACATTTGCGATGTCTCGTCACGTCTGATTGTCAATCAGGTCAGCTACAAGCGTAAATACAGCCTGCTTGAGCCAATTTTAGACAGCTTTAAGCAAAGTATTGGTGATTAGTACGGACATAGAGCATTGATAACCACTTGCTATTATTGATATTTAAACCAGTGTAGGGCAAAACCTAGCAGTTTTGCGTGATACACTGGTTTTTTTTTAAGTGTTCTTATATGACTTTGTAAGACACTGATGCTTAGTGCTTAGTAAACATAAGCCCTTTTGGTATAACCTTATTTTTTGAGGATTTTTCATGCGTACTTTGACCAGCACCGACCCCAATTTTGAGAAGCAGCTTACCGACTTGCTTGCCTTTGAAACTGTGAATGATAAAGAGCTACTGGCTACTGTTGATGACATTATCCATCAAGTACGTCATGGGGGTGATGCAGCGGTACTGGCACTGACCCAAAAGTTTGATGCTCACCCTGCAACGAGTATGCAGCAGTTAATCTTAACGCCAGACGCTTTAAAACAAGCTTTTGATCAATTAGATGAGCCGATTAAAGCCGATCTAAAGACAGCTGCTGAGCGTATTAAAGATTTTCATCAGCGCCAAGTACAGCCAAGCTGGGATTATACCGATGCACTGGGCAACCGTCTGGGACAAAAAGTGACGCCGCTAGATAGAGTGGGTATCTATGTGCCCGGTGGGCTGGCCTCTTATCCCTCGTCAGTACTTATGAATGCGGTACCTGCTAAGGTCGCTGGCGTGGCCGAGGTGATTATGGTGGTGCCAGCGCCAAAGGGCGAGCTGAATCCCTTGGTATTGGCAGCCGCTTATTTATCTGGCGTAGATAAAGTCTTTACCATTGGCGGCGCGCAAGCAGTAGCGGCGTTGGCTTATGGTACAGATAGCATCGCGCAAGTGGACAAGATTACTGGGCCAGGCAATAAGTATGTGGCCGCAGCCAAGCGTGCGGTATTCGGTCAAGTGGGCATCGATATGATTGCCGGTCCCTCTGAAGTTTTAGTGTATGCTGAAGGTGAGGCGGCGGACAATGCCGACTGGTTGGCGATGGATCTATTGTCTCAAGCGGAGCACGATACAGTGGCGCAGGCGATCTTTGTGACCACCAGCGAGCAGCAATTAAATGAGGTTGCTACGGCCATTGACAACGCCCTTGAGCAGTTGCCCAAAGCGGATATCGCCCGTGAAGCACTACAAAACCGTGGTGCGCTTATTTTGGTAAAAGACCGTGCTGAGGGTCTGGCTTTAATTAATCGTATTGCCCCTGAGCATTTAGAATTGTCACTTGATAAGCCCGATGACGTGCTGGCAGATATTCGTCATGCTGGCGCCATCTTTATGGGTCGTCACACCCCTGAGGCCATTGGTGATTATTGCGCAGGCCCTAACCATGTGCTGCCGACTTCTGGTACTGCACGCTTTTCCTCACCGCTTGGGGTGTATGACTTTCAGAAAAAATCCTCTATTATCTACTGCTCAGCTGAAGGCTCAAAGCCACTGGCACAGATAGCAGATACCTTAGCAATGCAAGAGGACTTAGAGGCGCATGCCCGTTCGGCACGTTACCGCAGCTAATTTAACACGCTTATCTGCAGCTTGTAATTCATTGACACCCGTTTGGTGCAATTGGCCTATTTAGCATAGGTACTTATGGTCGTGGCGTCTTGATCAAAATGACTGGGTCATAAGGGCGCTGTAAAGTGACACTAACTGTCGTTTAATCCCTTACGGGTGTTGTTTTTTGGTGGATTATTATCGTTTACTTGGGGCGGGCGTGCTAAGATAAGCTGTGCTATTTGCTTTGAACTTGCCCTTAATATCTTAATTGAATGAAGTGAGTAAGACCAAGTTATTGCGTATTGTGATGGCTGGCCACACTTCATATCACCCCTTATAAAAAGATGATAAAGACTATGGAATTTAAACTTGATACGCGATTGTGGTCTACAAAAGCACGTAATTTAAACCCCTATGTACCCGGAGAGCAGCCCAAGCACGATAATTTGTGCAAGCTAAATACCAACGAAAACCCGTTTCCGCCTTCCCCCAAAGTTGTAGAGGCCATTACGGCCGCTTTAAGTCATGGCGGTGATCAATTGCGTCTGTATCCGGCACCTGAGTCTGATGCATTAAGGCAGGCTTTGGCTGATGCTTATGATTTACAGCTCAATCAAGTCTTTGTTGGTAATGGCTCAGATGAGGTTTTGGCGCTAGTATTTGCCAGCTTTTTTATGAAAGAGCGCCCATTATTGGCGCCGGATATCAGCTATAGTTTTTATCCGGTATACGCCGATACTTTTGGCATTGATTTAGTAAAAATCCCATTGCGTGATGATTTTAGTATTGAGACTGATGATTATCGTCAGCCTTGCTCAGGCATTATTATTGCTAACCCCAATGCGCCCACTGGTATCTTAATGTCACTTGAGGCCATTGATAAGCTAGCCACTGAGCACCCCAATGCAGTGATTGTGATTGATGAGGCTTATATTGATTTTGCCAGTACCGAGCAGGCGTCAGCCATCCGCTTAATTGAGACGCATGATAATCTACTGGTTACCCAAACCTTCTCAAAATCACGCTCATTGGCAGGGCTGCGTGTGGGTATGGCTTTTGGTAATCCTTCATTAATTGAAGCGTTAACCCGCATGAAAAACAGCTTTAATAGCTATCCACTAGACCGTTTGGCACAAGCGGGAGCCTTAGCCAGTGTAGAAGATGAGCTGTATTTTAAGAGTACCTGTGAGCAGGTTATTGCGCTACGCGAACAGCTAATTGAGCAATTAAGCTTGCTTAACTTCACGGTATTGCCATCACAAGCCAACTTTGTGTTTGCTCGCCCACAGCAGGGCAATGCCAGCGAAGTCGCCCAGCAGCTGCGTGAGCAAGGCATTATCGTGCGTTATTTTAATCAGCCAAGAATTAATGAATATTTGCGCATTACTGTGGGTACCGCTGAGCAAAACCGACGTTTGATTGGCGCCTTACAGCAGATGGCCGGTTAATCCGTATTGTCTTTCTGCCTTGCCTTTCTGTCTTGTCTTTCTGCCTTGTCTTTCTACCTTGATTGCATGGCCATTTAGCAAGACATGCATAAAAAAGGACACCCTTATCGGTGTCCTTTTCTTTTTGTCTTTTTTATAGGCAAAAATAAAATGAGGTGTGTCTATGGCGTAGATTTAGAGGGCTGCGGATTTAAGATGTGTCGCAAGTTGCCCACCTTGTCATGGCACTCTTGATATTCTGATTGGCACTCAGAGCCCACGGTAATACCGCCGCCTGCCCACAACGCCACGTTGCCTTGATGATCAGCTTGCAAGGATCGAATCAGCACATTCCACTGTCCATTGCCAGAGAAGTTCATAAAGCCCAATGTTCCGCAATAGGCTCCTCGTGGCGCCACTTCTAGCTCACTAATAATCTCCACCGCACGCTTTTTTGGGGTGCCAGTAATAGATCCGGCCGGTAAGCTGTCGAATAATACAGTTAATGGATGGTGCTCAGGCTTAATGGTGGCGGTGATGGAGCTGACCATATGGTGCACGTTGCTAAAGCTTTCGATGGCAAACAGTTTGGGGACTTTAACGCTGCCTATCTGCGCATATTTGCCCAAGTCATTACGCAGCAAGTCTACAATCATTACGTTTTCAGCTTTGTCTTTTTCGCTCATGGCCAATTGCTGCTTAAGCGTGTCATCTTGCTCGGGTGTTTTGCCTCTTGGCAGCGTACCTTTGATAGGTTTGGTTAGAATTTGTGATTGGCCTTGATGATCGTTATCAAACCACACAAACAGCTCAGGCGAACAGCTTAACAATTCAAATGCAGAAGAGGGATGACCGCCTGACGGGGCAGGGATGTCAGAGTGTTTAGCCTGTTTTGTGAGCTGCGTAATGCAGAGATAGCCGGCAAAAGGTGCCTGTGTTTGCTGATGTAGCTGGGGCAGGTAATTGACCAAACGAATGGGGCTATCTGACGGGAAATAGGTATCGGTATCGCTGGTGTCAGTCGCCTGCGTCGGAGAGTGATTTTTTGCACTGTCATCATTTTGAGCATGCAAAGCGCTGGGCAATTGTCCTTGCCACTTTTGGGTTAAGTTAATCTGATAGCTGTCGCCTTGATATAAATAGTGTTGGGTTTGCTCAAAGGCAGAGCGATAACCCTCAACATCCCAGATAGGGTCTAAGGCAAGCAAAGGTGATGCCAATTGTTTTTGTTGCCTCAAGGACAGCTGCGCCTCAAATGCCTGCAAATAGGTCATAACTTTGTTGATAGCTTGCTGAGGGCACGCCGGCTGTGTGTGCAGCTGCCAGCCTTGGGGCGTTGGGGTCAAATAAATATCATAATGACCCAAGAAAGCTGCCGGCTGCTCGGCCAAGCCGATATCTGACTTGGGACTAAGTGCTTTGGCTGCTATGTCATAACCAATAAAGCCCATCAGACCATTGTGATAAACACAGCTTTCGTGAGGTTTATTGATGCTGTGTGCGCTATAGTTGCCGCCATTATGAGCCTTGTTATCAGCTTTTTTATGCACAGTGGCATATTCAATCAGCTCACTTATCCACTGCTCATAACCCATGTGCTGCGTTGTAACCATTTGGGTGGCGGCTTGTGATGCTTGATCTTGTGGGCGGTTATATACGGTCACCTCTACGTTCAGCGCAGAGGACTTGAGGTTATGGGACTGTGTGATGGGCGAGACGCTCCAGGATTTTTTTGGCAATAAACCTACCACAGGGCTGCCTTGATTATTAAGCCAGCATACATGCCAAGGCAGATGACGCTCAGCGCACTGCTCAACAAAATCTATCAGATAAGGCACAAGCTGATGCGCCGGCAGGTTATCAAATGAAAAGGTGTGGTAAATCATAAACGCTCAATAAAAGTAAAAAGGGCTGTGGTATTGTTGGATAACAACCATACCTATAGACAGTTGGGCACAGGTGATGGCCATTTTCGGCTGCTAAAAGTTAACGGATACCATACATCAAGTGCCACAAACAACATACGTAAAATGCCGGCTATTTTACATTGTGCCAATCGCTGATAACACTGTTTAAACTGATATCTTGCTTACAATTACATATCATTTGGTAATAACTAAGCTTAACATTTGCTAGGCACAAGTGGCTGTCTGTAATATAGACTCATGTATAAGTGCTAATATAATAAGTGCTCATATCAATAAGGCGAACATAGGCTACAGCAATATTGTAGATCGCGACATGAGCCGCACCAAGTTTAACAATACTCAGCCATTATCCATAATGGCACTTTAGGGCTTATTTTTATTCGCTATTTACCTTTAATTTTTACTCATTCAGGAAGAATATTTTATGGCTAAGCAATCAAAAAGTTCAAAAAAAAGCAAAGCAGTTGTAACCGGTCTAGACGTATTAGGCCATGTGGCACGCAATAATTTAGAGCGTTTTGGCTCTATGCTTGACAGTTTAAGTGCCAAATCAGGCAAAGCCAGTCAATTTAAAGCGGTCGATTTATCTGACTACAAAACCAGCACGGCCAGCAACTTGTTAAGCCAACAAACCATTAAGACCTCAGAGCAGCTATTGGGTAAGCGCTTTGCGACTTATGGCAAGTATGCCAAAAAAGTTGTGCCAAACAGTATTTATCAAAAGGCGTCTGACAGCGTATTTTCACAAGTGGCAAAATTGGCTGCCACATGGAGTGAAATCGATTTACCACGCGAGCAGCGCTTTGAGGGCATTCAGACGTTAAGCGATCAAGAGCGCAATGCGTTGGCACGTGATATAGCCAACCAAAACCGTGCTTTGGCTACTATAGGCGGCGTAACGGGTCTGGCTGGTCTACCGGGTATGTTGGCTGATACGCTGTGGTTGCTTTTGGTATCACTACGCACGGTTTATCAGTTGGCCACTGTGTATGATAAACCCTTAACCGGTAAGCAAGGTATTAAAATGGCGTATGCGGTGATTGGCAGCGCTGACTTAAGCAAAATGCAAGAAAAACAGACGATTTTAGCAGCGCTAGGTGTGGCCAAAGGTTTAATTAGCAATGCAGATAATACGGGTCTACGTAGTGAGCTTTCAAAAGGCTTAGGCATTGCTGGCAGTAATATTGAGTTTTATGCCAAACAAGTGGATAAGTTAGCAGAGCAGTTTAACTTCGACTTAGACAGCATTAATATCAGCTGGATGGGCAAGTTCTTACCGCTTGTGGCTGTGGGAACTACGGTACATTACAACAGCCATTTGATTGATCAAGTTATCGGTGTGGCCAAGGCAACATTTGGTCCAGAGCCCATTGTGGCGAAGCAAGCGTTAACGGATGCGACCCATGAAGAGGATCAATCAGACAACGCGTCAGAAAAAGCTGCCGATAAAAAGCAGCCTGCTAAAAACGATAGTGAGGCTAAAACACAAAGCGCTGATGAAGCAGCTGACAAAAACGCTGACAATAATGCTGACAATAAGCAAACTAAGGCTGATAAAAAAGCTGAAGTAAGCGATGACGTGGCCGATCAATTCGGTGAAGAGCCTACAGATCCCACCAAAGGTGCAGAAACCCAAGAAAGCTATGACTTTCATACACAAGAGGGGCAACCTGCCAAAAAAGACGCTGAGTCAACAACTGCCAATGACGCTAAAAATGACCCTAAAAAAGATCAAGCCAAATAGCCTAATAGCTTGATAATTTAATAAGCTTATTTTGGCTTAATAACCGTTTAGACAGGTTAGGGCGTGACGTAAGGTGAGTATTGTTTAATACCACCTTGCATCATGCGGTATAACTCTGTAAAATTACCGCCTTAACTTCCCGCTGAGGAAGGCTAGAATAGCAGGTAGTTGGTGTTGTGTGCTGGAATGAGCCAGTGACATGATAGCTAACAGCTAATGCGTTTAGTGCCTCAGTTAAATACAGCTTTGCTGTATATCGGACATAGAGAGAATTAATTATGCGTAAAGATATCCACCCAGAATACCAAGAAGTATTATTCCACGACACTAACGCTGACGTGTTCTTCTTAACCCGTTCAACTGCTAAAACTAAAGCTACTCGTGAGTATGAAGGTAAAGAATATCCTTACTACCCACTAGATATCTCTAGCGCTTCTCATCCTTTCTACACTGGCGAACAACGCAAAACTTCTAACGAAGGTCGTGTTGCAAGCTTCAACAAACGCTTTGGTGCGTTTGGTGGCCGTAGCAAGGCTAAGAAAACTGACGCTGAGTAATGATTTAAATTATTCTGCTTTAAGTTTTAAGCAAAAAAACCACCGTTTTTTACGGTGGTTTTTTTATGGCCAAGGAGTGTGTCTGTTGGTTTTTAATGATGCACAATCTCATATCTCATCTATTAAAGACATAGCGTTATCCTTGATATAAACGGGGTTGCTTCCGCCTTGTTGGCTATTTACTGGCGGTTATCTTGGTATGAGGCCCAGTGTGTGTCTTGGTATCGACATCGGCCTCTACTGACATACCCGGACGTAATCTTACGATATCAGGTTGATTGGCGTCTAAATCAATGCGCACCGGAATACGCTGCGCCACCTTAATGTAGTTGCCGGTAGCCGGATTGGCACTTCCGGTAGTGAGCTCGCTACCGGTAGCCGGTGACAGATTACTGACACGTCCGGTAAAGGTCTTACCCCCTAAGGCATCAACTTGTATGGTCGCTCGATCACCGATCGCGATATTAGCGACCTGAGTTTCTTTAAAGTTGGCAATCACCCAGACACCTTTTGGCACAATATACATCAGCTGTGTGCCGGGCGTGACATATTGACCGATTTTAACGCTCAATTGGCTAAGCTGACCAGATTCAGGCGCGGTAATAATGGTATTGTCCAAATTAATTTGTGCCTGCTTGGCTACAGCTTGTGCACTTTTGATATTGGCATCAAGTGACGATAGGCTGCCGATGGTCTTTTGGCGCGCTTGCTGGGCTGCTTCTAAATTAGCCTGCGCTTGTTCAACGCCAGCTTTTGCCTGAGCAAGCTGGGCTTGGGTATGCGCAACTTCAGCTTTTGATACAGCGCCAATCGTCATCGCTTCTAAGTCTTGGTAACGTTGTACATCTTGCTCGGCACTTAGCACACGTGCTTGAGCACTGTGTAAATCGGCCAAGCGTGCATCTATCTGAGCTTGACTAACTTGGGCATCTTGCTCGTTGTTAGCGCGGTTGGTGATGGCCACTTGGATATTGGCTGCGGCTTGTTCTAACTGCTGCTGAAAGTTACGATCATCAATTTTTACCAATAAGTCGCCTGCGCTAACTTTGGTAAAATCTTGTACTGCCACTTGGGTCACATAACCAGAAACTTGTGGGCTAATTATGGTGGTGCGACCTTTCACAAAGGCATTGTTGGTGTGCTGTACCGTAGGCGTGAATGGGGGCAGTTTCCACGCATATAAGATGAGCAGGACTCCTATCACAATCAAGGCTACAAATAAAATAAGATGAAGCATCGATTTTTTTTTCGGTGACCAACCAGAGTCTGAAGCAATAGGCTCTTTGGGTGGCATGGGGGTATCGTTATCCGCAGCTGCTGACTTAGTGGCAGGCGCTGAATCAGGTGCGGCTGTTGATGCAGCTTCGCTGTCTTTATGATGAGAGGCCGCCGCTTGGTTAGACGACAGCTCTTTATCAACAGGCGCTTTGTGTTGAGGCGTATCCGCAGATAGATGGGGCGGCGGCGTCTGAGTTGGCTTATTCAGGGCATTATACTTCTCGTCGCTCAAGACGCTCTCCTTTTATAGCAAATAAATAATATCGAAAATTATAAATAAAGATCAGCAGCTGCTTAGAGTAATGTTTTATAGCAATGATATTTACTTTCCTTCACGCATTTTGGCAAGAATGGCCAGCTCTTTGCTCAGTGGATTGCGCTTGTGATAGCGGTTATAAGCAAAATTCAGCAGCAAAATAATAGTGGTCACAGTGGCCATAACCGCCATGACAAAGAATAAATCTTGGTAGGCCGCTACTGTGGCTTGTCGTGTAACGTTTTGGATGATTTGTGGTAGGGCGGCCGGGTCTCCTAAATTGGCAGAGTTCATCATGTCAGCATAGTGGGTTTGGGTACGTATCGTGGTAAATGCTTGAATGATGGCGGCACCTACAAGTCCACCAATGGTTTGAGAAATACTAAAAATAACAGAAAAGCTGATAATATAAGCAGGGCCATTGGCAATGGCACGAAGCATACCCTCAAAAACCATAGGGCCCATAAAATAAACAGCGGCAAAAGCAATAAAGAATTGGCTCATATAAAACATCTCTGGGGTAGAGTTAAGCGAGGCACCGGTATCTATCCAAGCCCCTAATGCGATTAACGCTACCGCAAAAATAACCGGTCGCCGCAGCTCTGTTGCTTTGGTCAGCCAAATACTAATGAGCAGTGCCAGTAAAGTTGCCGCAACTACCACACCATAAAACCCTACCATCTGATCATTGCTATAGCCTAGATTGGTTAACAGCCCAGCCGTTCCCACACTCTGCTCAGACAGCAATATCCGCATGACAGCACCGGTAATCATAAAGGCGATGATATTGCGGCTGCGCATCCAGCGTACTTGTAGCATTGGGCTTTTGCGATGGGTTTCAATCCATAAGGCGGTAGAAATACATATCAGTGCAATGATAAGCGGGTAACTTAGCCATGGTGTGGTCCACCAGGTAATACGCCCTTGCACCAAAAATACGCATAAAGCGGCAAGACCTCCTGCAAAAAATGTAAAACTCAAAATATCGAGTTTTTCAAACACCTTGTCCGTCTTGCCCGGTGGTAGCTCTAGTAAATTAATTAACCCAAAGCAAAGTAGCGCCAGACCAAATTGAAATAAAAACAGGCTCTCAATATCACCTTCAACCGCCAGATACGGCGATACGATACGGGATAATGGCGTACCAAACTGAACCAGACCAAAGCCCAAAATCATACCGCTGATACGTTTGGCTGCTGGCATACCTTGTAGCGAATAAAAAATCGCCAGCACTGTCATCGCACTGGCAGCAATGCCACTGATCCCTCGAGCAATCAGTTCTAAGTAGTAAGGATCAAGTAAATTGCCAATATAGACGGTTAGCAAGCCACTGCTTACCAGCCATTGTAAGCTTGTGGCAAGTAGTAAAAAAAACAGCGCAATTTTACTAAATAAAGACATCCCAAATTGCTGTCGTATCTTGTACAGCAATACGGTGATACAAGCATTGGTCATATTATAGCTAACAGATATCCAGCCCCCCTCAACCGGGGTCAATCCCAATTCGCCTTGGATGGTATTTAGGTTAACGACCAATAAACCGTTTTGAAAGCCTGCGGTTAGACCGATAATAATGCCGATAAGCAAGTACAGCACTTTTCGCCGTGCAGGATGATCAGGGTTTGCAGGAGAGCCCACCATAAAGGGTTGTTCATGGGGCTTGAACTGATATTCAGTGCTCACAGGCACCTGATATAGGCTGGGAGTAACTCATAAAATAAAACCATAGGTGGCAGACCAAGTGTGACAGACTATTTTACCATAGATGCGGGTGCCCATGACTAGCACTAATCATAGCCACGCTACCTTTAACCAACACACTAATGACAAAGCTTCTACCTAAAAGCGGCTTATCCTAAAATCAGCTGTGTCCAAAAGTTTTATTAATGGCAACAAAAAGGCCAGCTCGATGGCTGACCTTGTCTACCTTTATTATATAAACTATCCGTTAGCCATGTTTTAATTGACGAGGGCGGAAGCCTGATGCCAGTAGCACCACACCATATACCAGCGCACCCACGGCACAGATTAGCAATAAAGCAAAGACGCGATGCCACTGTGAAGCATGAGTGGGGAAGTAGGGGAGCATTAAGTACAGCGCAATCACCATCAATAAGCTAGATATGGCAAACTGAGCAAACAGCTTTTTCCACTGTGGGCCAAAGCGGTACAAGTTGCGCTTATGCAGAAGATAGTACAGTAGACCTGCGTTGACGAAAGAAGCGGCTGTGGTGGCCAATGCCAGACCGCCATGCAAAGGCAGTTTGAGCAGATAAAACAGACCCACGAAGATTAAGCTAAATATCATGTTAGCAATCACAGTGATAATGCCAATTTTCACTGGAGTTTTGGTGTCTTGACGGGCGAAGAAAGCGGGCGCAAAGATTTTAATGAGCATAAAGCCTAAGATGCCGCCAGACATGCTTCGTAGCGCAAAGCCACTCATATTAGCATCGCGTAAAGAAAACTCACCACGCATAAATAGTGTCTGCATCAATACATCAGACAACACAAATAAAGCACACGCTGCTGGCAGACCCACCACAATAATTAATCGAGCTGCCCAGTCTAAGGTCTTACGGAAGCTGACATCATCTTTTTTGGCTTCACTGGTAGACAGGCTTGGCAAAATAACGGTACCAATGGCGACCCCAATTAAACCCAAAGGCAATTCGGTCAAACGCTCAGCGCCATATAACCAAGAAACCGAACCGGTGATCATTAATGATGCCAAGATGGTGTTAAGCAGCAGGTTAATTTGAGTGACTGAAACACCAAAGATGGCCGGTAACATCAGTTTTAAGATGCGGCGCACCCCTTCGTGCTGAAAATCAATCTTGGGCGGCACAAGCAGTTTTTGCTGATACAGCTGCGGCAATTGGATAAAAAACTGTAATAGACCTGCTATGGCAACGGCGTAACCTAAGGCCATAATCGGTTTATCAAACATAGGCGCAAAAATGAGAGCGGCCGCAATCATACTTAAGTTAAGCAGGACAGGGGCTACAGCAGGAGCAGCAAAACGTCCATAGCTTTGCAAGATACTACCGGCAAAGGCGGTCATAGAAATAAACAGCAAATAGGGGAAGGTTAAACGCAGTAGCTCGGTGGTGGTGTTAAACTTATTGGGGTCCTCAGCAAAACCTGGCGCAAATAAACTGACTACCCATGGCGCTGCCAACATAACCACTACCGTTAGCATAGATAAAATCATCAATAGCGCACCTGAGGTACGGCTGATTAAAATCTGTACTTCTTGTAGGGTACGGCGCTCTTTGTATTCAGATAAGACAGGAACAAAAGCTTGACTAAAGGCGCCTTCAGCGAAGAGACGGCGTAGAAAGTTTGGAATCTTGAATGCCACCAAAAAAGCATCCATCAGGCCACCAGCACCAAACACACTCATTAAGACCATGTCGCGCACAAGGCCTAGAATACGTGAGAGCATGGTCATGGAGCTGACAATCATTGTCGAGCGAAACAGTTTACTTTTTGCCATGTAATCTCAATACCTGTTTGTTTAAAATAGGTTTCATTGGGTTTCAAAATTATAAAAAACTGGCAGATTATAGCACTATCTCGATACGATAATTGTACTGGCTAATGAAATTGTGATGGAATCTGGGGGTGTGTCATACTTGGTAGTTTGTCTGTTTTGGCTCTGATCTGTAATCATTTTATTGTTAATTTTAATAAATATACCTATAAACCATGAAGGGTAAAAAAGGATAAAAAATGAGCGACTCTTATCGCATAACGCCAATCGCCAGCTCTGGTACAGGCAGCCGGCCAATCGTCAGCCCACGCAGTTGGTTATTCGTCCCCGCCACTTATCCAGAGCGATTTAATAAAGCATTAAACAGTGGGGCGGAAGCGGTCATTATTGATTTAGAAGATGCTGTGGCCTTGGACCAAAAGCGTCAGGCACGTGAGAATATAGCTGAGTTTTTTTCACAATTAGAGTCTGATAATGTGAGGGCCAGTGTTTGGCTGCGCCTTAATAATGATGAGCAATTGGCTGAGGATTTAGTGCTATGTAAGCAGCTGACATCAAGTAAGTTGGTGTCCGGCGTGCTGCTGCCCAAGCTGACCTCAAGTGCGCCAGTCACTCAAGTATGGGAGCAAACGGGGTTAACTGTTGTGGGGCAGATTGAGTCAGCTCTAGGATTAAGTCAGTTAAACCAAATCGCCCAAAGCAAGGGGCTTATGGCGCTAAGCTATGGCCGCCTTGATATTAGAAATGAGTTGTCATTACGCGCAGGCAGTCAAGCTGAGCAAGACTTTTTTCGCCAGCTGCGCGTCACTTTATTATTAGCCAGTAAAGCCAATGGATTACAAGCCCCGATCGAGAGTATTTATGCCGATTTTAAAGATGAGGCAGGTATGCAAATGGCGGCTGAATACGCTTCTGACTTAGGCTTCTCAGGTATGCTGTGTATCCACCCCAAGCAGGTGGCCTTAGTAAATACAGCCTTTACCCCCAGCCAAGCTCAGCTTGAGTTTGCCCAACAAGTAATCGACTATTATCAGCGCACTGGTGAGAGCATCTTTGCCATAGACGGGGTCATGGTAGATTTACCGGTGATTTTGCAGTGTCAAACACTGTTGTCTGCTTAGAGTCAGACACTGCATTATTTAACAACGCTGCATTATTTAGCCACCAAGGTGCTGACTAAGTCACGCAGCGTGTCCCACTCAAAATACTCTCCTGGATCCGTTTTACGCCCAGGGGCAATATCACTGTGGCCTGTTAAATGACGGCGTGTTTTGGGATAAGCCTTATAAATAGCGGCGATTACACTGGCCAAAGCGGTGTACTGCTCAGCGGTGAAAGCCTGAAAATCTGAGCCTTCAAGCTCAATACCTATGCTGTAATCGTTGCACTCAGGCCGGCCCAGATAGCTTGATCGCCCGGCATGCCAAGCTCTGTTTTCAAAGTTGACCAATTGAGTGATTTGGCCACTACGCTCGATAAATAAATGCGCTGAGACCTCCATGCCTTCAATGCTCTTAAAATAAGGATGTGCGTCCCAATCCAAAGTATTGGTAAATAATGCTTTGACATAATGTAGACCTTGCTCATTTGTTTGACCAAACTCATTAGGTGGCAAGCTAATATTATGGATAACGATGGCACTAATTTCGCAAGATTCAGGACGCTGATTGTAATTAGGTGAGGGCAGCCAGTCGGCTTGAGTTAAAAGACCTGATTCAATGCTTAGAGGTATAGGCTTGTAAGAAGCGCGGGCTTTAATAAAGGGTTTTTTCATAAGTAGTCATTTTATTATAAGTAAATAAGGGAGGCCAATGGCACTGTTTAAGCGGCACTAAGCAACATAATATATACCGCTATCAATGGCTTTAAATCAGCGGCATGGTATCATAAACCCATTAGGCGGCAATCGATTAAGCTGCTTTATTATACTTAAATTAATAATAGGGTGAATCATGTTATCAGACAAATCGGCTGTAGGTTCTTGGGCTAAAAGCACACCCTTATTAAGCCTAAAAAATAGTGTCACTCATGTGGCAGTGACCAGTATCTTGTTTAGCTTAAGCGCGTCCGCTTATGCCCAAGCTCAGCCGCAGCAGACTAAGCATAACAAGGACATCGCAAAGATGCCTATAACGCAGTCTGCCAAAATGACGGCAGAACAAGCCGGTAGCTTAGAGCAACAAAATCAGATAGATCAATTGATTGCCACAGCAAAGCAAAAAAATCTGGCCACCCATCCCAGCTGGCTGCGACTGCATTATTTTGAACCAAATGGCCATACAAAAAGTGGCTCAGCACGCTATAAAAGTAAAATCACTAACCCAGAATTTTTTCTAAGCCCTGCAGGTCACACTGATCCGCAGGCTGAGTTAGAGGCCTTTATCACTGCCACAATCACTCAAGGTATAAAGGGCAATGACAGTGTGGCCTGTAGGTTTCCGGCGCGTACTCATTGGCTCAAGACTCAGCTTGGCCTTGAAAACATTCAGCCAGACTGTCCCGACTTTGATAATTGGCTTCAAGCATTAGACCCACAGCGCTTATCTGTAGTATTCGCTGAAGAATATCCCAACCGTCCGGTATCCGCTTTTGGTCATACCTTGATGCTCATTGATTCTAAGGCCAGCCTAGCTGATCCCAAAGCCATTGATAAAGCGCATGCACTAAATGATACCGTGGCCGGCAATCCTGATGATTCATTTCTCGTCTATGCAGCCAAATCTGCCGCTGGTGGTTATCCTAATGACATTACTATTGAGCCCTACCCACAAAAGCTTGCTGACTATCTAAAGACCGACAACCGTGACGTTTGGACCTATGAGCTTAAGCTAACAGATGCTGAAATTCAGCAAATTATGCGTCATGTTTATGAGACCAAAGACTTAGAACTGCCTTATTATTTTACTTTAGATAACTGCGCCTCAGAGATTCTACGCTATATTGATGTGGTACGCCCTGAAGGCAACTTATTAGATGAATTTAAGCTGGCAGTCGTGCCCTCTGATGTGGTTCGATTGCTTAAAAAACAAGGCTTGATAACGGATCAAAGCTATTTTCCTGCAGACAAGACATTGGCACAGGCCAAACGCAATAACCCCCAGATAGAATTGCCCAAAAGCAGCATTGATGCGAATAATCGCCTAATCCCCACTCAATTAACCCCTGCTGATAATAACCCGCTAAATGGACATGAACTACAGCGCGTGATGATCGGTGCAGGTACGCAAGATGACACAGGCTATCTAAGCTTGGCCTATCGCGGCGGATTTAATGACTTATTGGATCGGCCCAGTGGCTATCCACAAAATTTTCATTTAGAAGCAGGTTCTATTGCGCTTAGAGTGTATCAAGACCAAGAGCCACACAAAGGCGATCATAACCGAGTGGAGTTACAAGAGCTGGCCATTTTGCGTGGCCGCTCATTTAACCCGATCAATACCGCCCGCAGCGGCGACTCTAAGTTGTCAAGCTGGGGAGTTAACTTGCAAGCCACGCAAGTAAAAGATGGCTCTCAAGCCAAATTAGCGACTCATGACGATCCCGACGCCAGCCATCTGGTGGGCAGCTTTGCTTACGAGAAAGGGATATCTGCCGCCTTTGGGACACCAACAGCGGGCTCAGGTAAGCTACCGCCGCAATTGTGCTATGCCTTTGGCTCCGGCTTAGCACAAGTGGGTAAAGGCTTAAGTCATGGCTACCGAGTGGGAGCAGGCGTGAATTTGGGCTGCCGCTATCAGCTCAATAGCAAGGCTAGGGTGGTGGGGGAGCTACAAATGCCATATTGGTATCACGGCGACTTAGATTCAGACAATCGTAGAAGTCATTATTGGCAGCCAATAGTTAGCTTAGGGGCGCAGTATGACTTGGCGAAGAACCAAGCGATTCGCCTGCAAGGCAGTTATCAGTTGCAAGATGATATTGAGGGCAGAGACGATATACAACTGGCGTATATCAAGCATTTTTAACACTTAAATACTGAGCATAGCAGTATGGATGTCACTTTATGGAAGCGGCCTAATGATCAATCCTACCTCACCCTCGAGTGCCATGCCGATATCGCATCAGTCATCGGCTTTGACCACAAACTATTCGTTACAGGCAGATACTGATCAATTAGATGAGCGGGCATGGCAAGACCTTGAGCTGTCTTTGCGTGATTTTGTGGCCGGTATCAGTCAACTTGCGGTGATGGGCGTGATTGAAACGACAGGTATTGCTGAAGCCATACACCGCGAAATCGTTTTGCGGCCATTAGGGCTATTGAATCACCGCTATGGCGACTTGTGGTATAAGGGCATTAGTGGGCGGGTGTATCAGGTGGTGAAGGGCATCACCTCAATCGTTGGTCACAGTTTGGCAATGGGTCTAAAGCAATACAGCCAGTTAATGCACCATAAGAAAACACAGCCACTGCCAAACACACTTAGTATGGTGGTGAATGTCATCAACGGAGTCATGGGCGATCATCTTGTTAGCAATAATAATCCGCTTGCTCTGCCGATGACCTTGTATGGCGTGGACAATCATCACAAATATACCAAACCAATACTCTCTAAGCGAACTGGTGCTGATGAAAGTCTCTCTAAACTCGGCAATACTACTCAAACCGTGTACACAAATCAGCGAATCAAAGGCCGTGTGGTTATTATCTTGCACGGCTTGTGTATGGGCTACATAAACTGGCAACCTGATGATGACGCGTCACTGGGGCGGCGAGTGATAAAGAACCTGCCTGCATCCACGGTATTGTACTTGAACTACAATACCGGTCAGCGCATATCGACAAATGGTCGTCAGTTCTCTCAACTGCTAGAAGTGCTGATAACGCAATACCCTGATATCACTCAAATAGATCTAATCGGCCACAGCATGGGTGGTTTGGTATTGCGTAGCGCGCTGTATTATGGCAGTGAGCAACAGCACAAATGGGTGAACAAAGTACAAAAGTTAATCACACTCGGTTCGCCACATCATGGCGCCCTGCTTGAGCGCATTGGTGATGTGGTGCAGCAGAGTATTGGCAAGCTGCCCTTTGCGGGCTCGTTGGCCAAGCTGGGCGACATACGCAGCATGGGTATCATTGACTTGCGCCATGGCAGCATTCGAGATGAGGATTGGCAGACGTTACAATTACGCAGTGTGTTGCCGGACAACGAGCGTCATCCAACCCCGTTGCCCAAACATATAGCGGCGTATTTTTTGGCAGGCAGCTTGAGTGAGGAGGGGGAGGCTTCTAAAGTGAGTGATCTGCTGGGTGATGGGCTGGTAAATATCAACTCAGCCCTTGGTGAACATACCACCGAGCACACCTTAGCTGTTCCAAAAGAGCGCAAAGCGGTCTTTTATGGTGTGGGCCATATGGCTTTGCTGTCTGATGAGCAGGTACTGGATAAAACGGTTGAATGGTTGGTGGAGTAATCGCAGCCTGAGCATTAATCTAATTATGGCTTATAGACACCAATATCTACTGTATGTGCGCCAGCTCTGCTAAGCTTTGTAGAGTTGTCATTGATATCAATCCGAGTTCTGACAGCGACCCAACAAAACTGGTTAACTTTCCTTTCATCAGTGAAAAACTGATCTTTAGTAGGAGTGTTGGCGTGAATGAATGTAATATTTGCTTTTAAAATACTGTCGCCAGATTTGATTTCTGCATTTTCTATTACTGCTAATTCATTTCCATTGTCTAACCGTTTTGCTGGTATTAGGGTGTTACTTCCTAAGGCTTGAGACTTAAAAAGCACACTAGCGTTGTTTCTGATATAGTTGGTGATAATATTAAATTGATTTGGTCTAGAAATTCCAGCTATTGACCCTGAGCACCGATCACTATTACCACTAGCGTCAACACGAGTGTAAAAGTTAAATAAAGCAGCCCTTCCTAGAGCGCCACTACCCGAAGGAGGAAAGTCAAATGTAGCTACTAAGGGTTTCAGAGGTAATGAACCTATTAATCCAGGGCTGGTTAGGTTTATGGAGCTTTGTTGTATCGGTGATGTTTGTGTGGCGTTCCCTATAACTATGGTTTGACTGCCTCCTGAGACCAAGCTGTTAGCTGCAACAGTATAGCTAGGCTCAGGTATAATCTGCTTACAGAAATAAATGGTTTGACCATCACTTGAACCTAATGCGGTTACTATGCTTGTAGATTTAACATCAGGACATACTGCAAGCGCAGCTTGTCCGATAAAACCAGTGGTGGCTAGAATGGCCAGTCTTAATGCCATTTTTTTGGTGTATGCAATGTTCATAACTTTCTCTTAATCGACTTATCTATAACAGAATTATAGCCTTGTCTTATTTAATCTGTTGGCTGCAACACAATCTGCATCACAAAATCATTATCAATCACGACTTTTTGCTCTTGATAGCCTGGTGACTTTAAGGTGTATGTCGCAGAGGGCAGTCCAAACACTTGGAAGTAACCAAAATTGCCAGAGACAATCGATTGGACCAATTGATTGTCTTGATAAATACCTATTTCGACGCCTTGTTTGGCATCAGCGATTTTTCCTGATATGCCATATGTCTTTTGCAGACCCATGGGAACAGAGGTTGGTGCATAATTAATAACACGGATGCGCGGGGTTGGCAGCTCACTGGTGCTGTACTCAAGCGGCAAATCCTTGGCATCCATATTCAGTGTGTATTCGCCGGCTCTAATATTGCTGATGAGGTATTGACTGCTGGTGTCACTAGAGCCCAGTAGGCTAGATTGCACCTTTTGATTGTCTAAAGTGAATTGCATTGACTCGTTGTCTAGCTTTGGTTCAGCAGGGTGAACAATATCAATAATCACACTGCCTAGACTTTGGCGAGGATAGTTACCCAATTTTAAGTTTTGTTTGGGGGCTTTGAACATATCAAAAGACAGTCTGGCGTACAGATAGTTGTTTTGTGTCCAAGCGGGCAGTGACTTATCGCGTATCAATACATCGTCAATAATTAAACCATCTAAACGCTCTGTCGAGATAGAGTCGACGTATTTATGCTTATATCCAATACTAACGTTGACGCTATTTTGATGCGTCAACTGCCAGTCAGCCTGCCAACCGATTTGATTGTCATATAGGCTATAACCTAAGCTAAGCAGGTTGCTAACCGTGCTTAGCGGGCTACCTCCACCCAATCCGATACCGTCAAAACGGTGATTGATATCACCTTGATAAAGAAGGTTACTATGGCCATGGCGGTAACTAATAGATTGTCCTAAGCTGGTTTGGTCATTGAATTGGTGTCTTAGTGACAACGTATCACTGTCATTGTCACCAGAGAGTCCAACTGTATTTTGACCCACTCTATTATCATAACCTTGCCTGTTAATATCCTGCCAAGACAAGCGATAGTTATAGCGATCGCCTCGAGTATCCCAGTTCAGTCCACCATTTAAAGCATTGCTAAACTGATGATTGATACCGGCATAGGCGTAGTAGCTCTCTGAATCTAAATTATTGGCAATGTCTTCGTAATATTGATTTAGAGTGATGTTGGTTCTGTTGGTTGGCTGATAGTTCAAAAATAACTGATGGCGCTCGTCACGTTGTGACCCTGCCACTGCCGAACTGGTATTATCGTATTCTCTGAGGTTGTATTGATAATTGGCCCACAGCTTTTCAAGATGATATTGCAATTGCGCTTGCCACAACTCTTGGTTTGGCGTATTTGCATAGCTTAGGTCAATGTTACTGCGTGTGGATGGGGTGTAGTTCAGCCCAGTGTGCCAAGATACGGAGTCATCACTGTCACTGCTATTGTTTTGCAGGTTGGTATTCACACCACCGCGCACTGCCATACGGTTGTTTAAGCCATATTCTGCATAGACATGTGCTGCTGTTTCATGGTTGTCGTTTGAGTCACTATTAAACGCATTGCCCGCACGGCCAATACCTGCTTCAATAAGTAGCTCATTGGTAGCAGCATTGGTGCGGCGTTTGCCCAAAAATATGGGTCGAACCTCTAATGGCTGGCGAGCCAAAGGGTAGGCAAATATGGCAATTTCGACCAAGGTATCAGTCAGGTTGAGCTGACTGACATCGAGGTTTAAAAACTCATAGCGTCCATCAAGACCAATTTGCACGCGTGCGACAGCGCGTCCATCGATGCGTAGCTCAGCAACACCGCCAGGTTCTCCAGTACCAATAATATGCTGATAATCTTGACTGGTGTTTTGTAATAAGCTGCTGCTGTTGTCATCAAAATAAGAAAGGTGTCGGCCAATATCACGATTACTATAGGCGATTAGGGCACCAGTAAACTCTGAGCCTGAGGTTTGAGCGCCTTGGCCTAATGAGTTGGGCTGGTTGATGCCCAGTCGAGTCGCTACTTTCTCGCCAGATTTTGCCCAATATAGGTTATCAATTTCCCAGTCTGATGGCAGGGTGCTAAAACCATCGACAGCGGTATCTCTAAATTTGTCGTTGTTGATGTTTTCTGAATGACTATCTACACCGACCGCTTTGGCGCCCCAAACCCCACCCAAACCATAACCAAAAGCACCAACATTGGCATAGATGTTGCGGTTGGTTGATTGGGGCTGATTGGGTGCGGTGCGGGTTTCTGAAACGTTTAATGAGCTATCAAAAGACAGACCAAGCAGACCGGCTTTACTAGGATAGTAGTCGATGGGCAGCTTTTCAGTGTTGTCTTTATTATTAGCAGCAGCGCCGTTGTTGATGCTTTCTGGTCGCCAGCCCATATTTAGGTTGATGGCCAGATTTGCCTGATTATAGTCAGCGGTGATACCAAGTTTTTTGAGGCTGCTGAGTGCCAAATACTCTTTATTGTCTTTCTTGATGACGTCGCTTTCGGCAAGTTGCGCATCACCAATGGGTGTTTTCACCAAGTAGGGCGTGCTGGTTTTTGCGGTAGGGTCGGTTTCGTTGTCCTGTGCCGCAGCCGCAAAGGTGACACCCGTCAAACGAATCAAATCGTCTTTAGCAAGATAATAATAGGTGTTTGCTTGAGGCGAGACAGTGGTCGTATTGTTTGCCGCAAGCTCATTCACGCGGGCGTCATACAACATATCAACAGCGTCAACTTCTTGACCGTTGATAAAAACACCAACCAAGCTGGGTTTGAGCTGTGCTGAGGCGGTGTTTGCATTGCTTGTGTTGCCACTATTTGAAAGTGTTGCAGCAAAAGAAGTTAAGCTAAGGCTACCTACTGAGGACATAGATGCCAGAATCATCAAGCGTAAGGTGGTTTGTTTGGTCATCATATCTGGCAAATACTGCTCAAAAACATCTAAAAAGCTGGTCTAAACATGAATGAATCATGGGAATAGACGCTAGCCGAATGGTATCAACGGGTGTCGCAAATGAATAATACGGTCATTAACTTATTAACTCGTTAATTCATGAATAAATGACCGTGCTTATTCAATATTCATTTTACTCAACATTAATCACGACAGGTAAGCCATAGCGTGAACCAATCTCTAAAGTAACGCCTTTGCCGTCTGCATCATAAGTTAATGATTTATCAACCTGCTGCTCAATAGATAGCATCGCAGCATGTTTGCCGGCTGGAAACTCTAGTGGCAAACGCATGGCCATACGTACGGTTTGATAGCCACCTGGTGCAATGGTGAACTCGGTTGGATTAATTAATGTCCAAGGCTTTAACGTTGTTTCACTCGGTTCGACAGGCTTGCCTGAGTTATCCATATCAACAAGATTCAAACGAATTTTTTTCGGCTTGGCACCATAGTTATAAAGCGTCAAAGACTGATTAAGTCTTGAGGTGTTTTTGTTTTGTTTGAGTGAAACCGATTCTTGAATAAAAGAAGGAGTAATACCCAACTGTGCCGGTGGCAAATCTTTTTGTCTGTCTTGATTGACGACCATGCTGGTCTGACCGTTTGCATCTTTTGAGGTGTGAATAATCAATTCTGCATGGGCTGACTGTGCAATCAAAGAAGAGACGAGAAGTACCGCTGAAGAGAATAAAGCCTGATGTACTGCATTAGAAAGGGGCGTGTTTTTCAGCATAGAGTGTCCTTGCTTCGAAAGATAATAAGACTACATATAAGACTGAGAACGATTTTAAAAAAGTATACAGTTGTATAAAGGTCTATTCAAAAAAATACCAGCTAATATTAGCTGGTATTTCCTAAAATAATATTGAGCTAATAAAACTAAAAATATAATTATGGACCTGTAGCAGGTGTATGACCTGTTAGAGTTAGTAAGAAAGTGTCTTTTGCATTATCTTCAGGAGTATTACCAGCTTGACCTGCTACACCACGGGTGTTGTACTCACCAGAGTTGTTGGCTAGAGCTAGATTTAAGTCAAAGTTGATGTCGCCAGTAACAGCGGTCCAACCAGAAGGGATTGTTAGTGAAGTACCTTCACCTGCAGTTGACTTCAATTTAGCATTTTCGGTAAGAATTTTAGAATTTGCATTAAATTGGTTAATCAGAATAGCTCTATCACCTGAGTTGTTTAGTGCTAAAGTAACATCACCGCTAGATAGGCTACGTACAGCCCAAGAATCTTTTAATGTAACAGAAACTCTATCCCCTAAAACGGTAGTGCCAGCAGGTTCATTTGAATTGACAACACCCTCAATAAGGTAAGGGTTAGCAGCACTAAGTCCAGCTGATAAATCACGTGTGGTCGCATCGCTGATCTCACGAGCGTCACTGTCGTTCTCTGGCGAAGTTGTGACATCTGTTAAGGTTAAATGTGCATCATCCCAGTGATATAGCACTAAAATCTCTGGCAAGGTAACACGGAAATCAGTTGAACCACTGATTGAATTAGCTGCTGAAGCAACAGAAGCCATAGAGATAGTAGCAGTAGCCAGTGCAATTTTAGAAAAAAGTTTCATATATATAGTTCCCTAGGGTTAAGCCAGTTTAAAAGTTTGGGGACCAGTGATACTTAGGGCGTGTATAGAATTGGAGAGTTGAAAAAAGATAAGCAACACCTCAAGTTCACGTTTACCACAACAAAGAACCCGAGATATTGCTTATGGCTCGCACCATGCTCAAAGACAAGCAGTGGCACAA
>Ga0208300_100227_pt1 | contig 51353 bp, 49 predicted proteins | sample 23_taG_FD_184096 | JGI IMG/M metagenome (GOLD analysis project Ga0208300, IMG submission 184096) | Marine viral communities from Cariaco Basin, Caribbean Sea - 23_WHOI_OMZ (SPAdes) (version 2) | ecosystem: Environmental > Aquatic > Marine > Oceanic | place: Caribbean Sea: Cariaco Basin...
AACTTCTTTGCTGTTGCGACTCCGGTATGTCCTTGCCGATAGTATGCGATGACTTGCATCTTAAAGTCCAGATCGTAACGCATAAAAATACCCCATAAGTTGTGTCCAACTTATGGGGGTCGGTTCATTGCTAATGGCAAAAGGGGCTTTTTCTATCACTAACGGTTAACTAAACAGTTATTCATCGTTAGCAGACTTGGTGATCTTCTTCACATCCTTAGGGACGTTTTTGGCTGTGCCATCAACGGTCGTATGTTGTTTAAACACGTCACCAAACGGGTTTTGTTGTTGTTGACCAAATGGATTTTGGCCATTCATACCCCCGGCTCCACCAAATGGGTTTTGACCGCCCATGCCACCGCCAAACGGATTTTGGCCAGCACCCATTTGTCCACCCATCTGCTTAGCCATCATCTCCATCATCTTTTGCTGATTATTCATGACGTAGTTATTGGCAATGTCTTTCAGTTTCTTTTGCACGGGTGGTAGTACGACCAATAGCGCGATTAAGTCACTAAGCACCCCAGGGATAAGCAGTAAAATACCTGCTGCCGCCATCGCAACACTTTTAATCATGGTTGACTCTTGTGGACGCATCGCAGGGTTCATCATGCCACCCGCTTTCATCTGCTGTGCCATTGGATTGAGCGCCGCCATACCTTTACGTATAAGAGCAATCCCAATAACAGCAGCAACAATAAACCACATAAAGACCCACCAGCCACTCATAAACTGAGCAAGTAAATACCACAGTAGCATCTCGATAATAAACCAAACAATGGCAATACCAACTATCTGACCCATAAAGTGTCGTCCTATAAAATAAAAACTAATAAATTGAGTGCCATGCAAATTAAAATGGCTAACATATGATGTATATGGGGATTGATTGCTATACTATCAAACTTACGGCGCATTTTTAAGCCATAAAACACAATGTAAGTAAGACGGAAAACTATGGCAATTATTATCGGGATTGACCCAGGTTCGCGCATGACGGGTTATGGTATCGTCCAACAAACGGGCGATAAACTGACCTACATTGATGCAGGCACCATACGCACGGACACCAAAGAGATGCCTGAACGATTAAAGCGGATTTTTAATGGCTTGACGCGGATCACTCAACATCACCTCAAATACGCGGATGAGCCTATCTATACGGCTATTGAGCAGGTGTTTATGGCAGAAAACCCTGACTCTGCGCTGAAGCTTGGGCAAGCGCGAGGCGCCGCTATTGCCGCCATGGTAGCATTGGATCTAGAAGTGTCAGAATACACTGCCCGCCAAATCAAACAAGCCGTGTGTGGATACGGTGCCGCAGCTAAAGAGCAAGTTCAAGAAATGGTTTGTCGGATACTGTCTTTAGATGTCGTGCCACAGGCAGACGCCGCAGATGGACTTGCCTGCGCAATTTGCCATGCGCATTCAAGCCATTCTATGAATAAATTGCTACTTAATAGCGCCATGCGTGGTCGCGGTGCCTCTAAGAAAAAAGGCCGTTGGCGTTTAACCGAAGAAGATCTGGGTAACTTGCGTTGACATAAGCACACCATAAAAAACGCGCCTAATGGCGCGTTTATCTTGAGTAATAAGTAATCAATAAAAACTAATATCGATACATTATGCACGGCTGGTATCAATTTTTCTTGCCACGCTAATTTTTAGGAAGGAAATCACTTAGTATCTGCTTCTTCTACTACCGAGCTTTTTATTCTACCACCGAGCTTTCGATCACCGCATCTAACACGTAGGCATACGCGTCCTCGGACACATTTGAGTCACTACTGGCCTCTTTCGTCTCATTAGTATCTAACTGGTAACGCTGTAGACGTAATACTTCATCATGCTTGCCATCATGTTCATAGCCGTCGATAACACCATTGAATGATGTCCATTCACCTTCGCTGGTTTTAATGCCTTGGTCATCATAAGTAACGGGCTTCACTTGTAGGCACATCTTTGAGTTATTGTCGCTGCAAGGGATCATTTTATCGTTGACCGCCCAAAACACCGTCTCACCTTTGCTATTGTATTTAGCTTGCGGGGTGAGCGTACCTCCCCAAACTAAAGTAGCCGCACTAGTGGCTTGCGTCAATACTGGCTGATCCTCTTCAGAGGCAACATTTTTCGATAAGACTAACTGACTCTCCCCTTGCATCAATTTGCTCAAACTGTTTTCAGCGGCATCAAGATTTCCACATGACATTTTCGTACTCATGCTGTCTTCAATAGTCAAAGTCAGATCTTGCAACTGATAGACAGCGCTCATCGTATTACAGCCCACACTATAGTTTAAGGTATTTTGGCCTTGGTACTGAGCAAATGACAACCTCACCTGATCTGTAACATCCATTAGCGTACTTAATGGTTGAGCGTTATTATCCGTTGCAGATAACAATGTCCAACGATAGCGCGACAGGTTGTTGATCATCGATTCTTCCGCACTTACCTCCTCTGCTGTCGCCTGAGCCACGCTGGCCTCACTTTTGGCCACTGGATCACTGTTACTTACGTCACTATTAACGGCATTCGCACCCTCTTGTGTCTCCTGCTCATTTGATAAAGAAGAGTCTTGGCAAGCGCCTAACGCCACACTCGCTGTCAGCATAAATGGTAGTACGCCCAGTTTAAAAGACCACGCTCTAAAAGATAATGTCATAACAGTCACGCCTTGTGGTTGCCTCTTTTTACAGTACCGCTTTTTTCATCGTCCAAAAAGTGTTTATATTTGCCTTTATAGGACATAATAATTTGACCACTATAGCGTTGATGTTTGTTACTATTGTAACAAAGTGTTTGATTTCATGGTTTCGTAGTAACGTCCCCTTGTGCCATTTTATGACATCTGCAATTTACTATCCACCATCTTAGGCAGTCGAATCACTCTTCAACCACCAAAGACTGTGGGTAATAGCATTTTCCAAACGATTGGCTTGCCTAACGCTTATTTATCTTCACTAGCCGATTTAGCCTTCACCATATTTTGAATGCTAAAGCGCTCATGCATCATTTGATAAAAACGGGCTAGGTTCTCGCCTTGTTCATTAGGATTTACCTGAAGTATTTTGCCAAAATCTAAGCCTAAATAGAGCACAATGTCAGCAAAACTTAGTTGCTCTCCTACCAAATAATCCCGACCTTCTAAGATGGTTTCAAAATAAGCCAGCGCTTTAGCAGAGCGCGCGATAGACGGCGCCACAAACTCTGGGACTTGTTCAACCCGTTGCGCTTTAGATGGGTGACTGTGCTGAAACGCCAGCATAAAATTGTACAAAACTTCAAACTCTGCAATACGGCGCATCGAACAAACTTGGGCACGTTGTACCACATCGTTGCCCATCACTGAGCGCTCACCATAAACGCGATCTAGATATTCGCACACTGCCTGCGAATCATTGAGTATGGTGCCATCATCTAACTTCAGTACTGGCACAGTCTGCATAGGATTCATGTTAGTAAATTCATCAGACATCTGCTCATTCGCAGCAAAATCAATATCCACCACATCAACATCGTCCATATTATCAACATCAATTCCTTTTGAGGCCAATAAAATAAGTGCTTTGCGGGGATTGGGTGCCGTACGAGTTACATATAGTTTTTTCATGGCAAACTCCTTGTAAGATGGGTTAAAAAGCGACTCAGCGCTGTTGAAGTTGAAGTCTTTTAATGGGTAAATGCTGTTTGTAATTTTGACCAAAAAGCAGTGTCTACCCTAAATCTGGTCCTGCAATATTCTTAAACTTAAAGCCAGTGAACGACATTTCTGTAGACATCTCTTTAGATGAAATCCTCTGCTTTCCTCATCATAGCAAAACCTTAACGATACTTGTTATATGAATAGTAAAAAGCCCCATAACCTTCAGTTATAGGGCTTTACATTTTGATTGATAATCAAGCGCGTAGCCAGTTTACTTGTTAGGAGCAGGTGTCGTACGCAGATAAGGCTTGACTTCTTTGTGACCCTTAGGGTATTTGGCAGCGATTTCTTCGTTTTTGACACTTGGTGGAATGATAACGTCATCGCCATCTTTCCAGTCCACTGGCGTTGCGACATTATATTCGTCAGACAGCTGTAGCGCATCAATAACGCGGATGATTTCATCAAAGTTACGACCACAGCTAGCAGGATACGTCAGCGTTAGACGAATTTTCTTATTTGGATCAATAATAAAGACACTGCGCACTGTATGAGTGCTGTCTGCGTTCGGGTGCATCATATCATACAGCTCAGCGACTTCTTTATTGGGATCTGCAATGATTGGGAAGTTCATGGCTGTCCCTTGCGTCTCACCGATATCGCTCGCCCACGCTTTGTGGTCTTCTAAGCTATCGACAGAAATACAGATTGGCTTAACATTACGCTTTTGGAACTCGCCATTGAGCGCCGCAGCACGGCCAAGCTCAGTGGTACATACTGGGGTAAAGTCTGCTGGATGGGAGAAAAAAACCACCCAATGATCACCTGCCCAATCGTGGAAGTTAATATCACCCTCGGTGGTTGCAGCGTCAAAATTTGGTGCGGTATCACCTAAACGTAAATGTGCCATGCTTAATTCCTTAGCTAGGTTAGTGATGAGCACTGATATCCAAAGGTATACATGCGCTCTATTAGTATCATTGACGTGCTCAGTTATCAAAGATAACGCAAGACACATCGTCAAAAACTGATTTTATATTAACAAACTGATTATGAATGTCTTGTGACGGATTGTAATGCGATTATTCCATAAACCACTAAGCAAATTGTGCGTGAAAAACTCAGTAGTATCTTCAGTCGTATCTAAGGAGCGTGCTAAATCACCATACCAGAATCCCACAAGCAAAACTCGCCGAACTTACCGCGCTTACTTATACCGCCAGCCGCACGTCCAGCATCGGTTAACACCAATTCACCTTCTTGTGTTTCTAAGTAACCCGCCGCAAGCAGCTTATCGTTTAACTCTTGCGTCTTAAAGCCTCGCTCTTTAGCAAGTTTAGCAGTCGTCAGTTTAGAATAATTGGGAGTTACCGCTTCTGCACTGGGCGTGATGGTCGCATTGGAGTTAGTATTCACTGTTTTACGACTGGAGTCCGTTTGGTGCTCAGTCGTGCTATCGGACTCGGTCACTTTTTCAAGAGACATTCGCACTTCATCACTGATACGAATAATGCGTTGCGCTTCCTCATAGGTATCGGCATAAAGTTTAGCGTCTTCGTTACGGTAAATCAGTACGCCCATCTCGTTATTATTAACCTGACTAAATTCATAAAGATTCAAACTGGTAATGATGCATTCATTTTCATTTAGATAACATTTAGCATGCAAGTTTTTGCAAAAGCTGGTGCGAATAAAGGTTAAATTTTTCAGCCAGTTTATTTCTTCAGGGTGTAGATCATTCTTACCATAGACGATTCGAATATCAATTTTTAGACGATTACGGTCTTCTAGTAACTCTTTAATACGCTCATTGAGCTTTAAATATGGGCTAATAATAATCAACCTGTCAGAAGCATTTTTAATCAACTCCTCTAAATGATAAGTCGTCCCACTGCTGTTTAAAAATTTTGCCATTGTCATTTCCTCACGTCTTACTCTCAACAACTTTACAATCTTTCATAAAAAAGCCCATCCCTAGCGTACTAGAAATGGGTAAGATTTCAAACTACTATTGTTCAGTATTGACGTAAAAATAAACGTAAGCCGCGCGGTTACTGATCTACTAAGCAGGTTTATAGCTGTCGCGTAAGCTGACGATTTGATTGAACACGGGCTTTTCACTTGTGTGATCTTCGCTATCAGAGATGAAGTAACCTTCACGCTCAAACTGGAAACGCGTGCCAGCATCCGCATTGGCTAAGGATGGCTCAACCACCGCGTTTAGCTCGGTTAACGAATTGGAATTTAACGCTTGATGTACATCGCTCACACTACTTGGGTCTTCGACACTAAATAGCTGTTCATACATGCGTACGGTTGCTGGTATACCTTGACTGGCTGAAACCCAATGGATCACCCCTTTGACCTTACGTCCCTCAGGATTATTACCCAAAGTAGCCGGATCAATCGTTGCCTTCAACTCAACAACATTGCCGCTATCATCGGTAACATGTTCGGTCACGGCCAACACATAAGTATTGCGCAGGCGGATCTCTGGTTTTTCAGGCGATAGACGCTTATAACCCGCTGGCGGCTCTATCTCATAATCCCCTTGATCGATGTATAAGGTCTCAGTAAACGGGATTTCACGCTCACCCATATCGACATTCGGATGATTGGGCTGGGTTAACCATAAAGTTTGCGTCGCCTCATCAAAGCGCGCATTGACGCTGTCGGCCTTTTGCGACTCCCAACTGCTTACTGCATCGCTAAAGTTGGTAATCGTCACCTTTAACGGCTTAAGCACTGCCATGCCGCGTGCCGTGGTGGTCTCTAACGACTGACGAACGCTAAATTCTAGTAAACGAAAGTCAACCACACTATCCGCTTTGGTTACACCAACACGCTCACAAAAATCACGTAAGCCCTCTGGTGTATAGCCGCGGCGTCGCATGCCAGCGATGGTCGGCATACGTGGATCATCCCAACCGCTGACGATCCCTTCATCGACCAATTGCTTAAGCTTACGCTTACTGGTCAACGTATGATCGACGTTTAAGCGGCTAAACTCGTACTGATGCGGCGCTACGTCAAAGCCGATTTTTTCAACAATCCAATCATAAAACGGACGGTGGTCAGCAAACTCCAGCGTACACAATGAATGGGTAATCCCTTCGATTGCATCAGAGAGCGGATGAGCAAAGTCATACATTGGGTAGATACACCATTTATCACCCGTTTGATGATGCGCTTGATGCATGACGCGGTAGATCACAGGATCACGCAAGTTCATGTTGGGACTTGCCATATCGATCTTGGCACGTAAAACCGCCGTGCCTTCTGCATATTGACCCGCTTTCATATCATTATAACGCTGCAGGTTTTCTGCGATACTGGCATCACGATATGGTGAAGGCGTACCCACTTCATTAAAAGAACCACGATTATCGCGGATCTGCTCAGGCGTTTGCAGATCAACATAAGCGTCGCCTTGCTCAATGAGTTGTACTGACCAAGCGTACAACTGATCAAAATAGCCTGAGGCATGCTGCGCTTCTCCGGCCCACTCAAAACCCAGCCACTCTACATCATTTTTGATGTTATCGATGTAATCTTGCTTTTCTGCGGTTGGGTTGGTGTCATCAAAACGCAGGTTACACACGCCGCCAAACTCTTCTGCCACACCAAAGTTTAGGCAGATAGACTTTACGTGACCTAAATGCAAGTAGCCATTTGGTTCCGGTGGAAAGCGTGTCACAATTTGCTGATACTTTTGCGCATTGACATCGTCACGAATGATATTACGAATAAAATCGTTTTTTTGTTCGTCTTTTTGTGCATTGTTGCTTGAGTGCTCACTCATCGGGCATTGCTCCTAACGCAAATTGTCAGTCCATGGTGCGTACCATCACGCATCATAAAACATTCAAACTAAAGTATTAAAATAAATTGGGATATAAAAACTCAGATAGTGCGACCGCATTATCAAAATTTGTCAAAAATGGGTAAAGTTGCGTTATTCTATCAGGTTTCGCAAACGCATTAACAGCCTGATACATGACACGGGATAAAAAAGCCGTTAGACTACTCGTAACTTTTTAACCCCCAACTTTTAACCACCACTTGACAGCGTCATTTGAGGCGCTGCAACCAAAAAGGAATATGACATGGTAGACATGCCACCAGTAGTAGAACTTGACACCAATATGGGTGCGATCGTTATCGAACTCAACGAAGAAAAAGCCCCAAAAACCGTAGAAAACTTTTTGAACTACGTAAAATCTGGTCAGTATGACGGTACAATTTTCCATCGCATCATTGATGGTTTCATGATTCAAGGCGGCGGCATGGATGCTGAGATGAATGAAAAACCAACCAATGCGCCAATTGAGAACGAAGCGGACAATGGTCTAAAAAATGACAAAGGCACCATCGCAATGGCGCGTACGCAAGATCCGCATTCAGCGACTAGCCAGTTTTTCATTAACGTCAAAGACAACGATTTCCTAAACCACTCTGGAAAAAATATGCAAGGTTGGGGTTATACGGTATTTGGTAAAGTCACAAGCGGTATGGATGTGATCGAAAAAATGAAAGGCGTCCCAACGGGTCGTTTTGGTATGCATGCTGATGTGCCAAAAGAGCCTGTCGTCATCAACTCAGCAACCATTATCACTCAATAATGGCGACTAAGTAATCGTGCGGCCTAATCGACAAGGATACAGATAAATGCAACGTTTTAATCATTTAATCACGACCCGCCCTCATCAAGTGCGGCAAGTATTGATTAGCGATTTGCATTTATCGCCTCAGGAGCCTGCCTTAGTGCAGGCTTTTTTGGCGCTGCTTGATGACTGCCTTGCCCTGCCAGCTCTCAAGTGCCTATTTATTTTAGGCGATTGGTTTGAGGTATGGCTGGGTGATGATGTTTACCTATCGTTATCAGAAAATGAGCAAGCGCTACATTGGCTAACGCCCCTAATCTCCAAACTCAAACAGCTACGCATCAATGGCTGCGAGATTTTAGTGATGCACGGCAACCGTGATTTTTTATTGGGACAACCATTTTGTAATCTGTTCGGCGGCGAACTTATCGAAGAGCCGTACGCCTTGACTATCGGTCAGCAGCGCTATCGTCTAGAGCACGGTGACGCATTATGTACTGATGATAAAAAGTATCAGTTTTTTCGTAAAATCATGCGTCATCGACTGACTCAGTGGTATCTACTCAACAAACCGCTAGAAAAACGTTTGGCTATCGCGGAGAACATGCGTCAAAAAAGCCAACAGAACAATGCCAATAAAGCCGCTTACATCATGGATGTGAATGATGAGGCCGTGCATCAAGCACTCACTGCTAGCGACGCCTTATTACACGGGCACACTCATCGTCCGAATATCCATCAAGCCACGAGTGATAAAAAACGCTACGTGCTTGGCGATTGGCGACTGTTAGATGAAAACAAACGCCAGTCAAAAGTGAGCGCGGTGATTGGTGCAGTCACAAATGACGAGCATTCAAATGACAGTTTTAGTAGTAATGATGCTGAGTTTGAATTGTTTGAATTTACAATGCTTGTTTGATTTTATCGTTGAATCTAGCTTAAAAACAAAAAGGGTCTGTTGACGTCAACAGACCCTTTTTTAATTATTTTATATTTTTGAATCGGCTTGCTTTAAGGCATTAATTGAAAGAAATGCTGACGATAGTGCTTGAGCTCACGGATAGAATCACGAATGTCATCTAAGGCTAAATGACTGCCCCCTTTTTCAAAATTTCTCAAAATATCAGGGCGCCAGCGGAAGCAAAGCTCCTTAATCGATGAGACATCAAGGTTGCGATAATGGAAGAATTTTTCCAGTTCAGGCATTTGCCGCGCCATAAATCGACGATCTTGACAGATGGAATTACCACACATAGGCGACTTGCCACTATCGACCCACTTGTTTAAAAATTTAATCGTCTCAGCTTCCGCTTCTGCCAATGTCACGGTACTACGGCGCACGCGATCCACCAATCCTGACTGTCCATGCTGCTTGGTGTTCCAATCATCCATTTTATTTAAGACTTGATCCGATACTTTTATCGCAAATACTGGCCCTTCAGCAAGCACGTTTAAATCCTCGTCAGTGACAACGGTCGCAATCTCGATAATCTCATCATGTAAAGTATCAAGGCCAGTCATTTCTAGATCAATCCAGACCAGCCCTTTTTTACCTTGATTTTTAATTTTAATCTTGTTGGGGTGGTCACCGGTAGTCATAAAATATCCTATGTGCAATAAAGTTTAAAACAACTTTGAAATAATTTTCGTTATATAAATCAGATATAGAAGGCAATATTCAGTCAACATTGCTGAGCGCCTGCCTGTTGGCAGTAAGTGGAAAAACCAAATGATTACAAAACCACTGTCTGGCGCAGGCGCTTTAGGCTGTATGTTAGCAAATTTTCACGCTACACTTAGCAATATTTTTCTAATAGGTCAAAAACCCATGGCATTAATTCGGCAACGCAAACTGACTAAACAACAGATTCGTCGCATTGATAAACAGCAGCTGGCAAGTCAAGACAGCATCGATGACAGTTTGATGGATGGCGTGGTCATGGCGCACTATGGCAAACAATTAGAGGTACAAGTCACCAGTTTGCCCGCCGTAATACCAGAAAAACCGGAGGTTGCGCCCGATGATCCTGAGCCATTTTGGCAGACACTCGAGCTTGGCGATATTTGGCGCTGTCATGTGCGTACCAATTTGCCGATGCTGGCCGCTGGCGATCAAGTGCGCTGGAGCGCCGACTCTAATACGGGGTTTGGACGTATCGAATCTGTCAAACCGCGCACCTCTCTTGTTTCACGTCCCGATCGTTATCATAAGCTCAAACCTGTCGCCGCCAATGTCGATATTCTCGCCATTGTGTTTGCACCATTGCCAGCAGCAGCTCCCACGCTCATAGATCGCTACTTAGTCGTGTGTCATCATGCGGGCGTAAAACCACTGTTGGTACTCAATAAAGCCGATTTACTAGCACAAGAAAACGGCGTCGATACCAGTGAGTTATTGGCACAATATGCGGCACTTGGTTATGAGAGCGTCCTAACCTCAGTTGACTGTCCTGAAAACATCGCTAATAGCAATGAACAAGAAGGGCTTGATGAGCTAAAACGTTACATAGATAAGAAACTGGTGATCTTTGCTGGACAATCGGGCGTTGGTAAAAGCAGCTTAATCAATGCGCTGTTGCCAGAGTCTGGTCAAAGCGTGAATGTCATCTCAGAAAACTCTCAGCTTGGGCAGCACACCACGACGACCAGCCGATTACTGCCATTCAATCCAGCTGACTTAACACAAGGCGGCATTGTCGATACACCCGGTATTCGGGAATACGGCATTTGGCATTTGTCCCCTGATGACATCATCTCAGGCTTTGTTGAGCTTGCGCCGTTGGCGGGCGATTGCCAGTTCCGCGACTGTCGCCACACTCACAACAGCAAAGGCTGCGCGTTATGGCAAGCGGTGGCTGATGGCGAGGTGTTACAACGCCGTGTTGAAAACCTTGTCACGTTAAGAGAAGAGGCTGATACCAAGCCTTATTAATCGTTCAATATAGGTTGACCATCGCACATTTACTATAGGCAGTCTAATCGGTATAATAGCGCCTTGTTCAATATCCTTAGGCTGTCTTCTCAGCCTAGTAGAACACTTATTTTTTTGGAGGTATGGTTTGGATCGTGCGCTGGAATTTGTGGGCAACCACCCGTTTTTATTTGGTATATTGGCCGTACTTGCCGTGCTGTTTTTTACCATTGAAAACAAACGTAGTGGCAGAAAAATATCGCCCAACACCCTTGGTATGATGGTTAACTCGCAAAATGCGCAGCTAATCGATATTCGCGCCAAAAAGAAGTTTGAATCAGGGTATATCCAAGGCAGCCGCAACATACCTTTCACTGAGCTAAAAGACCGCATCGAAGAAATCCGCGCGATTGAACAGCCAGTGATTATTATCTGCGACATGGGTGTCCAAGCAGGCGCTGCCATTCAGATGATCGGTAAAGACAGTGTCTATCGATTAGAGGGCGGTATTGGCGGCTGGCAAGGCGCTGGCATGCCATTGGTTGGGTTAAAAGATACTGTGCCTAAGAAAAAAGGCAAAGCGAAGCCAAGCCTACATAAATAGTTAATAAGTACTCAGCCTGTGTTAATTGATGTCCGATGCATACAGGCGCCCAAAAAGACACCTCTGAAGAGGTGTCTTTTTTTATGTAGCATTTGTGATACTGTCCAGCCTTTTATATTGGGGCAGCTTGAATTTATAACGCTCATCCCCACTTTAATAATGAGCGTCACCAAATATCTTTTCAATTCATTGGTTGGTAACGGATTATAAGAGTTTTTATCGAATAATTATTTATAATACTTTTTATAATAAAACGGTTACCGCCTACACTTATAATAAGGATTTATCATGACTGTATCTGTTAAAGTCTATACCACCCCTATCTGCCCATATTGCTCAAATGCCAAACAACTGCTAAAAACCAAAGGCGTTGATTATGAAGAAATTGGTATGCATGACATGAGCAGCGAAGAGCGCCAGGCGCTTATGAAAAAAACCAATAACTATCGCACTGTGCCACAGATCTTTGTCGGCGAGACCTTCGTCGGTGGTTTTGATGAGCTCAATCAAATGAACCAACAAGGCAAACTTGACGAGCTATTAGCAGGTTAAGTAGCCGTTTTTCTGTGCCGTCTGTCTTTACTTTTTTCATAAAAGACAGAGGCAAAGATAAGAGTTACCGATAAAAATCGTCGAGATACCCTCTCGATTTGTATTACAATGCTGTTTTATATAATGACAGTTTGTCCAATCATTTGATCTAACTTTAAAGGAATTATCATGGCTGAAGAACAAGCACAACCACAGTTGGCGTTAGAGCGTATTTATGTAAAAGATATGTCACTTGAAGTCCCAGGCGCTGGCGTATTCACCAAAGAGTGGAATCCAGAGCTTGATATCAATCTGTCTAGCAATGCTGAAAAACTTGACGATGATCATTATCAAATCATTTTGACTGTGAGCGTGAGTGCTAAAAACGCTGATGAAGCCGCGTTTATCGCCGAAGTTCATCAGGCAGGTATTTTTTTGCTAAAAGATATTCCTGAAGATCAAATTGGTCAAATCTTAGGCGCATATTGCCCTAACGTGTTATTCCCCTATGCGCGTGAAGTCATCAGCGACATCGTGACGCGTGGTAGCTTCCCGCAGCTATTGTTAGCGCCTGTGAACTTTGATCAAGCTTACGCACAAAGCCAACAGCAAGCGCAAGTTGATGCTCAAGGTAACGCATAAGGGTTGTCTTAATTAAGCATTAACGCGTCTGTATTCGAAAGCCGCTTACTGATCATCAGTAGGCGGCTTTTTTATACGCGGCGTTTATTGTCTCTTCTTTACAGCTAGTCTTACTTGTTATTAGCCATTAAAAAACCCTGCCAATTAGCAGGGTCTTCAACAGCTCTATCGATTATTCAACTTGAATGATCGACAATTAGCCTTTTAACGCGGACAGGATTTGCTGCTTAACGTCCTCTATTCCTTGTGTGCCATCAAACTTATTATAAGTAGGGGCATCATCGTCTTTTTTGGCTTTATCTTGATAAAAACCAACCAACGCTGAGGTCTGCTCATGATAAGTGGCCAAACGCTCACGGATCGTAGATTCTTTGTCATCTTCACGCTGGATCAGTGGTTCACCAGTCACATCATCGATACCATCGACCTTAGATGGGTTATGATCAATGTGATACACGCGACCTGAGCCTGGATGCTGGCGACGACCAGATAGACGCTTAACGATTTCATCATCTGGGACGCTAATTTCAATCACATGATCAATGGCAACGTCAGCATCTGCCAGTGCTTGCGCTTGCGGAATAGTACGTGGAAAACCATCAAAAATACAACCATTAGCGCAATCAGGCTTAGCGATACGTTCTTTCACTAGGTTAATAATGAGGTCGTCAGAAACCAAACCACCAGCATTCATGATGTCTTTGGCTTTTTTGCCAAGCTCGCTGCCTTCTTTGATTGCTGCACGCAGCATATCGCCAGTTGAGATCTGCGGGATATCATATTCTTTAGAAATGAACTGGGCTTGAGTACCTTTACCGGCGCCTGGTGGACCTAGCAAAATAATACGCATCATTACACGACTCTCCTTAATAGATAGGATTTTGGGACTAATAAAACTTAGGGATTGGTTGTTTGCTAAGCTACCTTACCTTGTGGCTTTGCAAACCTCAAGTATTTTCATTATTGCTGTGATAAGTTGCCATGACTTATCTGTTCATATAACGCCATTGCACGCTGTTTTCTTGGGCAATGGCATTACATGGTAGGATGGATAAAGCCAAGCAAATATACTATGGTATTTGCTGATTGATTTCTACATTAGCCTGATCTTGGTCAGCGCTAATCACCACAGGATTGCCTGATAGATCGCCTGACTCGGCACTGGCAGTGCCGCTGTGACTGATGCGAGCAACAACTGCCAACTGAACTTTATCGGCACGAGCAGACTGCAGCGTACGCGATGGCATCATAGCATCAAGATCACTGAGGCTAACCACCGCTTCGCCTTGCTTAATAACGCTAATCGGCAAACGTTTGGCTGCAAATGGTGGACCACCGTTAACATCACGTATCGCTACAAATAACACATCATCAGCCTTGACCAAAGGCAGGAGGCTGGCGTTAATTTTTACGGTCACCTCAACGCCTTCAGACGCTTGTTGCTGCTGAGCTGCCACATTGGCACTTAACTCATCTAAACTTGCCAGCGCTTGAGTATGGTCACCCGGCTTGGCTGCAATGCTGTCACGTAAGCGCTTAATCCAGCCTTGTGCTTGATCAAAGTTACTGCTACGCGCCTCACCCATTGCCATCAGCATTTGCGCGCCCTCATGCTCTGGATTTTTGGCCAATACGTCTTGCAGCACGCGGCGGCTATTGGCATCTAACTGACCTTTATTAGCAAAGAAGCTAATCTGGGCGTAGGTGGTTGCGATTTCTTCGTTATCAGGTGATAAACGATACGCACGTGACAAGGCTTCTAGTGCCGAATCTGTCGCTTCTAACGATAAAAACAGCTCCGATAAACGCATCCAGCGATTAGGATCATCGGCATGACGATAGACATTGGTCTGCATGGCACTAATAAGCTGTTGACCATCTTCGATTGCCCACGCTGGTGGCTGATCGATTTTGCCCGTCAATAGATCATCAGCCACTTGACCCACTTTGTCCTCGGCGGCCCACAGCTCAAACACAGGGGTACGATCACCCACCATCAAATAAGCCATGGCAGCCAGTACAGGCACCCAAACCATGATAATCAGTCGACTCTTAATCCCAGGGGTAACCATGGGTGTGACGTCGCGCTGTGCATCTAACAGCTGACGCTCCAGCTCAAGTTTTTGATTTTGATAGTGGCTGTCATCAATAACCCCACTGTCTTTATCTGTTTTCAGTTCTGCCAGACGCTCGCGGAACACAGCAACGTTAATATCTAACAGCTGATTGTCCACAGGTCTATGTTGCGTACGCGAGGCTCGCAGCCACGGCATGATGGTAATGACGGCAAGTACTAAGGCGATAAGTAAGCTTAGGGCAATAAATAAGCCAACAGTAGAAAATAGGGTCATTTTTTGTCCTCAAAACTTGTGTTGTCATGATCACTTTTTTCATGGTTATCAGCACGTGATAATAGGCGATCAAGTTCGGCTTTTTCAGCAACAGACAGTGCCGCCGCTGTGGTACTGTCTACCTTTACCCCACTCTCGCCACTTGCAACGAGCTGACGTCGTTTACTTTGCCAAAACCAACCAATCAGCAATATGATGAGTAGTAATGGCGGGAAAAACCATAAGATCCACGTAGAGGGGCGAACGGGCGGCTTATAACTGATAAAATCACCGTAACGCTCCTGCATATAAGCGCGAATCTCGCCATCACTACGGCCGTCTTTTACCATGTTATAGGTTTTTTGCTTGAGATCTTGCGCGATCGGCGCGTCAGATCCTGCAAGGTTTTGGTTTTGGCATTTTGGGCAGCGCAGCTCTTCAATGAGACCGCGATACTGGGCTTCTTGCTGCACAGAGTCAAAATCATAAACCTCAATTGCAGCATAGCTTGCCACACTCAGTAGACAAGCGATCAATAGGCCCGCGACCTTGATCATAACGGCCTTTATTTGATTGGTTATCATTTACACGCCTCCGCAACCTGACTCGGATCTGGACTGACGCCATTGTTATTGGCCTCATTGAGTACCATCAAGCAAGGTGCAATACGACTTTGCCAGTTGCTCTCATTAATCTCACCGATAATGTGCTGACGAATGATGCCCTCACCATCGACGATGAAAGTTTCAGGCGCGCCTGTCAAACCCAAGTCTAAAGCAAATTGTCCCGAGAGATCCTGAATCGACATCGAGAACGGATCTCCACCTCGGTTCAAATATCCTAACGCATCGCCAATCTCATCTTTGTAATTGACACCCACCAAATTGACACCGCGCTCCTCTAACTGCATTAAAAACGGATGCTCAATGATACAAGTGGGACACCAAGAGCCCCAAATGTTCATCAAAAACGGCTCATCGGGCAAATTCTCATTGGTCATGATACGACTGGTATCTGACAGTAGGGGTAACTCAAACGCAGGTACGGGACGCTCAAGCGCGGTATTGGTTACGATGTCCGTCGGCTTACCCAACCGCATGTACAGCATGATCATAAAACCGATAAAAACAATCAGCGGGATTAAGAACCATAATCTCAGCTGTTTTTTGTTGACGGTTTTAGGGTGGTTTACTTGAGCTTGCTGAGCATTCTTATCAGAGGAATTATTTGCTGTGCTCATATTAATTGCCCCCTGTCTTTGTTGCTGGCGTGCTCAAGTCAGCCACGCTACCCACACCTGATTGCTTCGGAGCAATCTGCACAGGCGCTTTGGTTTTTTTCATACGGTAACGATTGTCAAGCATACTCAACAGTGCACCGAAGGCCATAATAAGCGCGCCCAGCCATACCCAACGAATCAGCGGTTTGACATAAATACGGAACGCCCATTCATTGCTATTTTCGGCGATAGGTTCGCCGAGCGCTACGTACACATCACGCATCAGACTGGCGTCGATGGCCGCTTCTGTCATCGGCATCATGCTAATAATGTAGTTACGTTTTTCAGGGTACAAAGTCGTCACCACTTGTCCCTCTTTGCTAATTTCTACTTCAGCTTGGGTGGCATCAAAGTTACTGCCTTTGACTTCACGAAAGCCTTTAACGACAAAATCATAACCCTGAACGTGAACGCTATCATTCGGTGCCAGCGCCACATCACGCTCAATACTCAAAGTCGTGGTAAACGCCACGCCGATAACCGCAATAATCACACCGATATGAGCGGTCTGCTGCCCCCAATAGCTAAGACGCAATTGGCGTAGGCCTTTGAGTCGGCTAGGTGCGTTTTTGGTTTTGTCTTTAAAATCAACAGCCATCCACAATAGCACCCAAAAGCTGACCGCTAACGTCACACCAATATTGAGCATCGCAGACGGGCTAACAAAATACGTGATAATCGCTGCTAACACGAGGCTGCTTACCGCAATAACCATACCAGCGCCCAATAGCGGTCGACTGTCTTTCTTCCAGCGAATATTAGAGCCCATCCCCATCGCTACCAATAGTAGCCACGTCAGTGGCACAAAAAGGGCATTAAAGTAAGGAGGACCAACAGACACCTGCCCTAAATTAAAAGAATCGGCGATAATAGGATAGAGCGTACCGAGTAACACAACTAACGTCGAAATCAGAATGATGACGTTATTGATGACTAAAAACGACTCACGTGAGATCAGCTGATATTGACTCTCAACCGTCAATCGCCAGCCGCGCACAGCAAACATCAACAAACCACCACCAATGATCACACCAAGAATCATTAGAATGACAAGGCCACGCGTTGGGTCAGCGGCAAACGAATGCACCGACGTAATAACACCTGAACGGACAAGGAACGTACCCAGCAAACTGAGCGCAAAAGCAAAAATCGCCAGCATAATCGTCCACGCTTTGAATACACCGCGCTTTTCAGTGACCGCAAGCGAATGTAGCAACGCTGTACCCGCCAGCCACGGCATCAAAGAAGCATTCTCTACTGGATCCCAAAACCACCAACCGCCCCAGCCAAGCTCATAGTAGGCCCACCACGAGCCAAGCGCGATCCCAACCGTTAAAAAGCCCCAAGCCGCCAGCGCCCACGGGCGCGACCAGCGTGTCCATACCGCATCCAAGCGACCTTCCCACAAAGCGGCCATACAAAAAGCAAATGGCACAACCATCCCTACATAACCCATATAAAGCATAGGCGGATGGATAATCAAACCAAAATCTTGCAACACAGGATTAAGATCCGCGCCATCAACTGGTAAATTGGGCAATGTGCGGTCAAATGGCGATGAGGTAAAAATAAGCATCGCTAACATCATCATCTGTACGCCTGCCAAAATCACCAACACGCGTGCACGCATAGACAATGGTAGACCACGGCTGAAATAAGAGACCAGCGCACACCAAGTGGCCATAATGGTCATCCAAAGCAGCAATGACCCCTCATGTCCACCCCAAGTCGCCGATAGTTTATAGTACCAAGGCAACAACGTATTGGAGTGCTGAGTGACATAGACCAGGCTAAAGTCATTGTAATAAAAGCCTGCCATCAGCGCGGCAAATGATAGGATCATCGCAGCAAACTGCGCCCACGCTAGACTTGGTGCTAGACGCTGCCAAGCAACGTGGTCACGCATGACGCCAACGGTTGGTAACACCACCTGCAAAATCGCCAGTATAAAGGCGGCTAGCAAGGCAAAATAACCCAATTCTGTGATTAACATACGGTCTAACCTTGTTTACCTTAATATGGTCATTGTTTATGATATAGATTGGAATTTTAGGACACTCAAAAGCGTCCTATTTATTACTACTGATATTTATTGTATAGATACCACTATCCGCCATTGCAGCGTGGGGCGCTTACAGCACAGTACATTAGCGTCAACTTGTCACGTTTTTGTATCCACTCTGTATGCGATGTGTATAAAGAACATAAAAGCCTAGTAATTACTGAATGGCGGGAAAAAACACCAAAACCAGATGCAACCAACCTGCTAAAAAGCCCGTCAAACCGCCCAAAACAATCAAGGTCATTTCATCTTCACGAAAAGCGGGACGTAACAAGTTTTGAAACTCAGTTGGCGTCAGCGCCCGTATCCGATCACGAAACAGACCAAATATTTTGCTGGCACGACTTTCATTCAGCTCAGGATCACGCAAGGGCACCATCGTTGCGACGATAGACTTGTCAATAATGGTGTTTTTTAGCTGCCCGTACTCACGGCGACCCAATCCTACACGCAACGTCGTACTAATCACCGGTGACTCTAGTACTTTATATAAATGTGATTTCATCAACTCACGCGTTTGCGTTGCACGCTCACCATACATCATCTCATTCATGATGTTTTCAAGCGTCACCAAGTCCTTCACAACAATCTCAGCGAAAACCTCAGAAACCTCCTCTTGACGTTTCATAAAGCCGCCTTGTAGACGGTACTGCGCGATATGGGGCATCTGCGGTTTGATAAAGGGAAAATGCCTCAGTACGGTAAAAAACTTCACATAAGGAATAAAGCGTGGCTCTACGGGGTTAAACACCATCCAAATTGCGATCCAATTGGTGAGAAATCCCCAAATCGCGGCAAAAAACGGCACTGTCCAATGCTGCGGCACCAGCAAAAATATAAACATCTGGATAATACCGAAGACCAAACCAATTAGGGCGCTAATGTGCCAAATAAAATTGATCTCTTTTTGACCGACTTTTAAAAACATATTGACCATCAGACGACGATCATTTTCCATCGTATTAACGATCATCTTACGCATATCAACCAAATCTTCGACATGATAGGTCAGATCAGTCACCAAAGATTGCATAATATTGGGCAACTCTTGATGCGCTTGGGCATAGACACGACGTTTTACGGCGTAAGGCAAATTACCCCACAGCGCTGGCGAATGGTCCAGCATGATCTCATCAATCAATAATTCAAGGTTTTTATCAACCGTATCAGTGATGAATATCGCCATCTGCTCAGGCTCCATGGCCTGAAAAAACTCATCCAGCGAACCGAGTTTGGACAATGTCTGATCAACGATAACGCCTGATATTTTACCCGCTTTGCGTGGAACGATTCCTTGCCAGCCAATACCCGGCAACCCAAAAAACGGGAAGTTTGGAATACGCACACCCCAAAACTTAATCGGATAAAACAGCATTTTAAGCGCCATCCACACATGTATCCACGTGACAAACGCTGTCACTGGTGGAATGGTTAGCATGGCAAAAAATTCTGGGTGCTCAGCTATCGTCTGCCACAATGAAGTTGCATCCATAACTTACCTTATCCCTGACAGGTTGATTGTCGTTGCTAATCAAAGATGCTTAGCAAATGAGAACGCTGAAAAACACGCTCGGCCCATAACTGTTTTTATAAAACAATAACTATAAAATAAATCGCCTGATTTTAGCACACTTGCTATGCATTAGCACAGGTAGACCCTAGGCAAGTTGTGACTAGAGTGACACGTTTTAGCCCTTATCTTTTCTGGCAAACGCATTACCATAACCTACCAGCGCTTTAGTTGATGACAGCGATAAAATAAACGGCTGAATACTGCGATATCGCGTTTGTTCTGTTATAATTTACCATTCAATTCCAGCAAATATTTGCACACAGGGAGATGCGTTGTTATTTTAACCAATATCTGCCTATGTGATTGAAATCCTTTGCATTATCCTTTATGCTCACCGCGCTTTGATTGCTCATCTCCCCCTCTTTTATTGACTCACTGACCGTTTGGGCTCTGACTTTATATGAATAAACCGCTAACTCCCAATACTGAACAAGTCAATAAAATTTTTACCAATCGCATTGTGATCCTTGGGATTTTAATATTTGTGGGCTTAGGTGGCCTCATCGTGCGTTATGGTTATTTGCAGGTCTACGCCCATGATAAATATACGACACAGGCAGACAACAACCGTATTAAGCTGATATCTGCTCCGCCCAGCCGCGGCTACATTTATGATCGCAATGGCATTATATTGGCAGACAATCAGCCTGTCTTTACGGCGATGTTAAGTCCTACCGAAGTTGAAAATCCAGAACGTACCTTGCGTTTGCTTGCGCCTATTTTTGAGCTGACGGACACAGATATCACTGACATTTTGGCGCGGCTCAGTAAAAGTAAAAACGACCCTGTTACCGTCAAAATCGACTTAACTGAGGCACAATTGGCGCAGTTTAGTGAGCGTAAACCCTTCTTTCGCGGCGTGACCATTCAAAGCAAGTTGACACGCTCCTACCCGTATGACGAATTATTTGCTCATGTCATCGGCTACGTTGGCCGCATTAATGACAAAGAGACCAAACGCATTGATAAAGATCGCTATGCTGGTACCGACCTGATCGGTAAGATCGGCATCGAAGACTATTATGAAGACATATTGTTGGGTCAACCCGGTTATCAATCGGTAGAAACAGATGCTCATGGCAATATTTTGCGACAGTTAGACACTAAGCCTCCCGTGTCTGGTAATGACATCACGTTGAGCTTAGACTACGGCTTACAAAAGATAGCGCAGCAGCAACTTGATGGGCGCCGCGGTGCCATTGTCGCCATTGACCCCAAAAATGGTGATGTATTGGCGTTTGTTAGCAACCCAAGCTACGATCCTAACCCGTTTATTTCAGGGATCTCTTTTAAAGATTATGATGCGCTACGAGACGATCTTGATCAGCCCCTGTACAATCGTGCGCTACAAGGGACGTATCCACCTGGCTCTACGATCAAACCATTTGAAGGCTTAGGTGCTATCCATTACGGTTTGCGTGATTGGGAAACCACCATTTATGATCCTGGCTATTTTAGCTTACCTGGAGACTCACATCGTTTTCGTGACTGGAAGCGTGGCGGTCATGGTACCGTGGACTTAAAGAAATCTATCGTGATGTCGGTTGATACTTATTATTATAAATTGGCCTACGAGATGGGTATCCAGCGGCTGCATGATTGGATGGTACGCTTTGGCTTTGGTAAAGACACAGGTATCGATTTACCCAACGAAAAATCAGGGATTATGCCCTCCCCAAAATGGAAAAAAGACACCTATGGTAGAGACTGGCTGCCAGGTGAAACCATCTCAGTCAGTATCGGTCAAGGCTATTTCTTAGCCACGCCGCTACAAATTGCCAATGCCACTGCCATGACGGCCAATAAGGGCTATCACATCACCCCTCACCTGCTAAAAAGCAGCGATGGCGCAGCAGACGTTAAAGTCATCACCAGGCCTGATGGTAAAATAGACTATAACGGCAAGCCTGCTGACTGGACACGCATGCACGATGCCATGGAAAGTGTGGTAGAAAACGGCACTGGACGCGGTATCTACACCCCGCGCTATCGCATCGCTGGCAAAACAGGGACCGCGCAGGTAAAGTCTATTGCACAAGGCAAACGCTATGATAAGTCTGCCATAGACAAACGGCACTGGGACCACGCTTGGTTCAATGGTTTTGCGCCCGTGGAAGACCCACAAATTGCGCTTGCCGTCTTGGTTGAAAACGGTGGCGGTGGTAGTGCCGTTGCGGCACCTATCGGCCGCGCCTTATTTGACTACTGGGTACTACAACGCAAAAACGACCCTATTTTGCCACCCACTGCCGATGAGCTAAAAATCATCAAACGTCAAAAAGCCTTGGAAAAATTGAGAAATGACGCCTTGCGAGAAAAAGAAGCAAAGGCGCTAGAAGAACAAGAAGCCACGACGACCGCCACCTCTGAGTAAGCGACTGCAAACGAGACATGTTATGAAAAAATCCTCAAATGGCCGCCAGCCTAAAAGAAACGGTAAAGCCAAAAGTGCTGCGGCAGGCGACGTACGTATCATCGGCGGTCAATTCAAACGCCGTGTTGTGCGCTTTATCGATGCAGACGGTTTACGCCCCACACCAGATCGCTTGCGCGAGACCTTATTTAATTGGTTATTGGCTGATATTCATGGCGCTTGCGTATTAGATAGCTGCGCAGGCAGCGGCGTACTAGGATTTGAAGCGTTATCTCGCGGCGCGGCGCACGCGACTTTTATCGAGGTCAATCCGGCACAAAGTGACATGCTACGCCAAAGCGCTGAGCAATTACGGCTTGATACGACGGCTTATCAAATTATTCAGGGCACAGCCGAGCAAGTATTGACGCAAAACCAGCTGACCCAGCGCCACTTTGGTGTGGTATTTATTGATCCGCCTTACGCCCAAGATTTGTGGCAACCCATTTTAACAGCACTGATTACACAGTCATTCATTGATACAGACACACTGATTTATTTGGAAGCGGATAAAGATCTTGACGGCCAATTGACAGAACTGGCAAACACGCTGAACGAGAATTTGAGCACTCAACAACCATCCAATCAAGCGACAATCGGTTTTGACTGTCTAAAACAAACCAAAGTCGGACAAGTTGTTGCTGGACTTTATCAGCTATCATCGTCATAATTGTGTAGTGATTGCTAAGAGCAACCGTCGCTATGGTTTAGTCAGTATAACTATGTAACGCGCCGCATTTAGTAAAATCATGGAATACCTGCTAAAAAACATCTAAAACCGCTAAAAACTGGCCCAACGCTGCAGTTTAATGTATATAAGGCGAAAATAAACCCCAATGCAGCTTGCAAGCGTAGGCGCTACTGCTTATAATGTGCAGTCTGTTTTTTGAGAGCCCCGTTCCCAGCTAAACTCTCAACGAATTCTAATTTTAAGGTTTTATCATGAAAACACTTAGTGCAAAACCAGCTGAAGTGACCCATGACTGGTATGTCGTAGATGCTGACGGCAAAACCCTTGGTCGCTTAGCCACTCAAATCGCTAGTCGCTTACGTGGCAAGCATAAGACTTCTTATACTCCACACGTAGATACTGGTGATTTTATTGTTGTCATCAATGCAGAAAAAATCGCGGTAACGGGTAAAAAAGCGCAAGATAAAAAGTACTATCGTCACACTGGTTACCCAGGCGGCATTAAAGAAACCAACTTCACGAAGCTGATTGCACATAAGCCTGAAGATGTTCTACACAAAGCAGTTAAGGGTATGCTTCCAAAGGGCCCTCTTGGCTATGCAATGATCAAGAAGCTAAAGCTATATGCGGGTACTGAACACCCACATACTGCACAGCAACCTAAAGAACTAGACATCTAAGGATATACTTATGGAACGCAATTACGGAACTGGTCGCCGCAAGACGTCTACCGCTCGTGTCTTTTTATCAAAAGGTACTGGTAGTATCGTTGTTAACGGTAAGCCACTTGACGAATACTTCAGCCGCGAAACCTCACGCATGGTTGTTCGTCAGCCTCTAGAACTACTTGACTCTGCTAACGCATATGATTTGTATGTGACTGTTGCAGGCGGTGGTATCAGTGGTCAAGCGGGCGCAATTCGCCACGGCATCACACGTGCGTTGATCGAAGCTGACGAAACGCTAAAACCTGCTCTAAAAGCAGCTGGCTTCGTTACTCGTGATTCACGTCAAGTTGAACGTAAGAAACTGGGTCTACGTAAAGCACGTAAACGTCCACAGTTCTCAAAACGTTAATCAAAGCTCTCTCTTATTTTTTGGTTGCGGTTGTCTTTTTCTCAGAGCGACAGTAACCACATTAGATAAGCGTGTAGATTTGCAAAACCTTATAAGCTGGTCACAGCTTGTAAGGTTTTTTTTATGGCTATTCGTTAAGTGGTTAGCAGTTAGTGAGTAGCATAAATGTGTTAAATCCACAGCGTCTTAACAAGCGGGCTTTGTCAAAAACTGGCTTGCAAACAGGCTCGTGCTACCCCATCATAAGAATAACTTTTTATCATTAGCCTCAGCACTCTAAGACAGTGCTATCAGATAGCTATAATCCGATGCCATAAATAGTGCTGCAAAAGGATATTATGAAAGCGCCCGAACAATACGATCCCAGCAAAGCTTCCGCAAAGAGTAGCGTGCCAACGCCGACTGCGGCGCCGCGTGGCAATACCGTTAAATCCCCCGCCATACCTGCAGGTACGCCAACGATTACCCAAACCCGTAAGCGCACAGCGCGAGCAGACAAAAAACCCTTTCAGTGGGCGTTTTTATTACCGAGATACTGGGGAATTTGGCTACTATTTGTGATGTTTTTACCGATGATATACCTACCGCTACGTTGGCAGTTTTGGCTAGGTCGTCAGCTTGGTATATTCATTTATAAAGCTGCTGGCTCGCGTCGCCGTGATACATTGATTAACCTCAAGCTGGCCTTTCCAGAAAAACCAGAAGCCGAGCGTGAATTGATGGCAAAACAGGTCTTTGTCAATCAAGGTATCGGTGTGTTTGAAACCTTATGCGCTTGGTTTCGCCCCAATGTCTTTACTCGTACCGTTTCGATATCAGGGTTACAGCATCTCATTAACGCCCAAAATGACAATCGTCCGGTCATTTTACTAGGCGCACATTATACGATGCTTGATTTGGGTGGCTTATTTTGTGCCCAGTTTTTCCCCCTAGACTGTATGTATCGCACGCAAAATAACCCACTGCTCGACTGGTTTATTTATAATGGCCGTACCAACATTTTTGGCAAGCAGATCTCTAGCCGTGATATGCGTAGCTTAGTCAGCTCCATCAAAGCAGGACACGTCATTTGGTACTCACCTGATCAAGACTATGGCCTCAAGCAAGGCGTCATGGCGCCATTCTTTGGTGTGCCTGCCGCCACGATTACGGCATCACGGCGCATGGCCAAATTGGGTAGCAAAGACCACCCACCTGCTGTTATGGCCCTACATACCTATCGGCAAACCCCAGACAATCTGCCGCGTGGTAAGCGTCCGCACTACCACTTAACGATTACCCCTGAGCTGGATAATTATCCAAGCAACAATGAAGTCGCTGATGCTACCCGCGTCAATGAAGTGTTAGAAGGACTGATTCGTATTGATCCTACTCAGTGGATGTGGTTCCATCGCCGTTTTAAACACGGGCCGAACGGGCGTACCGATATCTATAAGTAGACCTTTATTCCCCAAAAAATGGCTTAGAAAATTTGCTATACTTTGTAGCTAATATTTTGCGTCATTAACAGCACATAAATACCTAGGCCTTTATAATAATTCGATAAACACAGTAATGGATGTCCCATGAGTAACAACACCTTTGATAGCCTCACCTCTGATGATTCAACACAAAACAAGCGCATCCTAACGGGTATCAAACCAACTGGTATTCCGCATTTGGGTAACTACGTCGGCGCCATTCGCCCAGCGATTGAATCTATCCAAAATAGCGATCATGAAGCGTTTTTCTTTTTGGCAGATTATCATGGCATTATTGGTTGTTATGACCCAGCCATCATTCATGAGTCGACCAAGGCGATTGCCGCCACTTGGATTGCGTGTGGTTTAGATCCTGAGCGCGTGACTTTTTACCGTCAGTCAGACGTCCCTGAAATTCCCGAGCTGGCTTGGATTTTGAATTGCTCATGTGCCAAAGGTCTGATGAATCGTGCTCACGCCTATAAAGCATCAGTCGATATCAATATGGAAAAAAGCGATGTCGATCCCGATCAAGGCGTCACCATGGGCTTGTTCGGTTATCCGGTGCTGATGGCAGCTGATATCTTAATGTTTAACGCCACTCATGTCCCTGTTGGTCGCGATCAAGTACAACATATCGAGATGGCGCGTGATATTGCCGGTACGTTTAACCATCGCTATAAAACACTCTTTACACTACCGTCAGCTGTGGTGGATAACGACATACCCCTACTGACAGGGCTTGATGGTCGCAAAATGAGTAAGAGTTACAACAACACCATCCCTCTATTTGGTGAGCATAATCCGCAAATAAGCTCTGAAAAACAGATGCATAAAGCCATTATGAAAATTGTGACCAACTCACAGTTGCCTGAAGAACCAAAAGATCCTGATGACTCAGCTATCTTTGAGATTTATAAAGCCTTTGCGACCCCTGAAGAAATTGCTGCGATGCGTGCGCAATATGCCGCAGGTATTGGCTGGGGCGATGCCAAACAAGCCTTGTTTGATAAAATCAATGAGGAGATTGCCCCCTTCCGTGCGCGTTATGAAGAGTTGATGGCCAATCCAAAAGAGCTGGAAGAAATCTTACAAATGGGGGCAGAAAAAGCCCGTCGCCATAGTCGTAAGCAGTTAGACAAGACTCGCCGCGCTATTGGTATTCGTCCACTTGCCAAACTGAAATAATCATTTGGTTATTATAACCGAGACGGGTATGAAACGTGGCTACAACCCCACTGTCTGCACAAGCACAAGCGGCTTTATCACAAGCTGCCTTGCCTATAGGGGCTTATCAAGTGTCTGACACGTCCAGTAACAGTGGCGCTAAAAGCAACCAACGTAGCTTAGAGACTGATAATGTGTCTTTGCGTATTTATCAGACGCCGGTACAGCACCTACCAGAAGACCTCTATGTGCCGCCGCAAGCATTTGCTATTTGGTTAGAGCAGTTTGCTGGACCGTTAGACTTTTTATTGTATTTGGTCAAAAAAAACAACGTCGATTTGACACAAATGCCAATATTACCAATCACTGAGCAGTATTTGGCTTATATCAGTGAATTGAATACCGAGCATTTTGAGTTGGCAGGGGATTATCTGCTGATGGCATCGACGTTGATTGCCATCAAAACGGAGTTGTTACTGCCTAAGCCAGAAAAGCCTACCGATGAGCGTGATCCAAAGGCTGAGTTAATTGAACGTCTGGAAGAGTATGCACAAATCAAAGCGGCCAGTCAGCGCTTAGACAACTTGGTACGTCTAGAGCGCGATGTGTTTTTAGCCATGGTCAGCATGCCAAGCCAAGACGTTATGCAGGCTGAGTTACCAAGCTATTCGCCGACGCTACTCATTGATAGTTTATTTAAAATGCAGCTGCAACCAGACTATCAGATGCATACTATAAAGGTTGATGCCGTCCCACTTGCGGATCGCATCGCGAGTATCAGTCGGCAGCTAAGTACTGATGGCGCACGCTCTTTTTATGAGCTACTAGACAAATCGCAAGGTAAAATAGGGGTGGTAGTCAGCTTCGTTGCGGTGCTTGAGTTAATAAAAAGACAGCTGATTGGCGTGGTAATGACCGATACAGACAGCAACGTTAGCCCAGCAACCACCACGGATGGTAATCAACTCGCTACAGACAGTCAACTTGAGCAGCTCACCTTACAGTGGTTAGTTTAATAAGAAAAGAGTACCTATCCCATGGTAGATATTGATGATTCAAAGCAAAATGGTCAAACACAGATACCAATAACCACAGTCGCCCCTGCCTCCACTGATGAACAGCAGCAATACATTGAAGATATCAGCAAACAAATTGAAGTGCTGCTGCATGCCTCAGAAGCGCCGCTCACTGCAAACGTCCTCAAAAAGCATTTATCTGTGTCTACCAAAGAGCTCAAACAAGCCTTACAACTACTGCAAGTACGCTTGGATACTGGCGTACTAAGTTTGCATGAAACTGCCAGCGGTTATCGCTTACAAATCGCAGACCGTTATAGCCCGTTTATCCAGCGTGTCTTTCCGCAGCGTCAAGAACGTCTTAGCCAAGCCTTACTTGAGACACTGAGTGTTATCGCTTACAAACAACCAGTAACACGTAGCGATATAGAGCATGTGCGCGGTGTGACACTCTCAAGCAACATATTACGGCAATTGTTTGATAAAGGCTGGATAATAGAAAACGGTCATAAAGACACTCTCGGTCGCCCTGCGTTACTACACACCACAGCGCAGTTTTTAGATGCCTTTGGGCTCACACATCTAAACGAGTTACCGCCGATGCCAGACATGGACGCCATCCAAACCATGTCATAGCGTATCTAAGACTTTGTGTCAGTTAAAATAAGTACCGATGTCAGAAAAGTTCCTTGAATGTAGCAATCTTACTTTCAAAAAAAGGACAGCCCCCTTAGGAGCTGTCCTTTTTTACTGACGCCTTTGCACCAACACTTTTTTACTGATTAATAACATCCACACCTTTTGGTGGGTTGAATTTAAACTGACTGCTATTAATACTTGGATTCAGTTTGATCTTACTAAATTTAATGGATGTGGTCTGACCCAGACTATCATTTAGTACCATCATCACAGGTCTGCCGCCACTAAAGCTCATAGATAAGCTCTTAAAGCTGGCACTGTCCGATTTTGGATATAGCACGTAGTAATTTTTGTTACTGTACGGCTGAGTAATTTTGAAATTTTGATCAATTTTACTCGGATCACCTGACAACAAGAGCGCTGGAGTGTTACCGACTTGACTGTCGACGTTTTGTTTAGTCGCTTGTTCTAAGTCCTTGTCGTAAACCCACATAGAGTTACCATTAGCAACGATCAGCTGCTCTGAGGGTGACTTGGTTTCCCAGCGGAAATTGTTTGGACGTTCTACACTCATGGTTCCTGTAAAAGTACCGCTGCTTGCGCCTTTGGTTGTTTGACTGAAGTTTGCAGTCATACTTTTGGTATTGGTTAACAGCTTGTTTAAGCGCTTGGCTGCTGTAAGATTGTCAGCAGGTGCTGCCGTCGCAGACTGCGTCAACGCTATCATAGGCGCCGCTACGCCAAGGGATGTCATTAGCACCCCCGCCAACGCGCCGCTCATGACTTTCTGTTTTAGGGTTGTCTGTTTAATCGATTGTTTAGCAAATAAAGTCATCATTAATCCTCTCTCAAAGTGCATCATAGCTTAAAAGAAAACATCTTATTAAAATTTTTGTTTTCTATAACGGCTTAACTCACCAACATAAAATTGGTGTTCATAAGCAAGGAGAACAGTGTGCCAGTTTTTTCATTACGCGCCTAGTCATGATTTGCAATCATTGCTACGCCGCCCATACACGCTTGTAACCCATACAGTTACAAAAATTATCTGCGGGACTCAAAACGCTTTTTAACGTTTTTATGTCTTTACAGAAGCCAAATAAACCGCCGTATTAACCCATAGATAAAAAAAGCCCCCACTACCATAAGGCAATAGGGACTTTTTCGTTATCCAATCATGTTATTCAAAGAATAAAATGACTTAAGTGGATAATTATGCGTTTTCAACCGTCACATAACGACGGTTAAATTTACCTTTGGTCGCAAACTTTACCACACCGTCATTTAGTGCAAATAAAGTATGGTCACGACCCATGCCAACGCCTTCGCCTGCGTGGAATTCTGTACCACGTTGACGAACGATGATGTTACCAGCTGTGATAGCTTGGCCACCAAAGATTTTTACGCCTAGCATTTTTGGGTTTGAATCACGACCGTTACGAGTCGAACCGGCAGCTTTTTTATGTGCCATGAGAAAATCTCCTTGTTAATGTGACTTATCGCTGATGCGACAACTCTTAAGCATTTAGTGCCCTGTTTAGCGACAATCGCTAAATGGGTCATTAGGCATTAATGGCTTTGATTTTTAACAAGGTGTACCATTGGCGGTGACCTTGCTCTTTGTGATAATGCTTACGACGGTTGTGCTTGATGATACGGATTTTTTCGCCGCGACCATGCTCAACAACTTCAACTTCTACGCTAGCGCCATCAACGACAGGCTGGCCGATTTTGACGTTATCGCCGTCAACAACCATCAACACGTCTTCAAATTTGATTGTTTCGCCTTTTTCTGCTTTTAGCAATTCAACTTTTAAAAGCTCATCGACGACTACACGGTGCTGTTTACCACCAGTTTTAATTACTGCGTACATGATATGACTCCGTTTAACCCGTGTGCCGTGGCTGATATTATACCAACGCTTTTACGACGAACACGACAGGGAAAAATTAAAGGCAAGATTTTACGGCTTTTTGCTTATAAAAGCAAGCCGCGCCTCTTGTTTTTGTAAGGTGGTTACACTAAACACCATTGACCGTCTCTTTGTATAAGCTGTTATTGATGAGTGCAGCAAAAACGATGCATCATATAAACACAGATACTACAACAATAACGGCTGATGAGCCATGCCCAACGGCGCCCATTATAACTTATATAATCAGTTACTTACAGCCTTTTATTGGGCACTCGTGACACTGTAAACGCAGCAACTACGTGAGTGTTCATCTGATTGTCGAGTCAGTGGATTTTACCGTGTTTTTTCCACCTTTTATCTGCAGTACGTTTCGTATAAGTAAAAGATGACTGCTCTGCTCTTGGCCTATTTTAACCAACAATTTAAAGAGGCAGCTATGCTATTATAGGCAAAACAACGCCTTACTTATGTATAAAGCTAAGGCTATAAAAAGCGCTCTTTATTCTAATTAATATGACTATTTCTTATGACCAGTACCCCTTTAAACAATATGCATTCCGCCCCTCAAACCACGCCCCTTAGCTATGCTGATATTCAGAGTATCGTGGCTGATGATTTTGAGATTATGGACAAGCAAGTATTCGGTAGTCTTAATTCAAAAGTACAACTGGTGATGAGTGTCTCGCAGCATGTCATCAACGCTGGTGGCAAACGTATGCGCCCGCTAATTACGTTGTTATGTGCCCGTATGTTTGATGACAAACCCTCGACAGAAGCCATGCACTTAGCCGCGATTACTGAGATGCTACATACCGCTACGCTCGTTCATGACGATGTTATTGATGAGTCAGGACAGCGCCGTGGTAAGCCAACCGCAAACGCCACATGGGACAATGCCACTGCCGTGTTGGTGGGGGATTATCTGATTGCCCGTGCCTTTAATCTACTAGTGGGTTTTCAAAGCTTACCATTGCTGCAAGTATTCTCAGACGGGACTTGTGACATTGCTGAAGGCGAAGTATTGCAGCTGCAGCATCAGCACAATCCTGCCGCGACAGAAGACGACTACTTACGCATTATCGATGGTAAAACCTCACGTCTATTTATGATGGCCACCCAAGGCTCCGCTATCTTACAGGACAAAACAGAATACCTGCAGGCATTAGGCGACTTCGGTCAGCACTTTGGTAATGCTTTTCAGATCATTGATGATGTCCTTGATTACAGCGGTGATAGTGAGGTCATGGGTAAAAACCTTGGCGATGATTTGGCAGAGGGTAAGCCCACCCTGCCCACCATTAAAGCACTTGAGCTACTAAAAAATAGCGATATCGAAGGCTATGAGCAGTTGCGTATCGCGGTGCAGACAGGAAAAACACCGAATGCTAAGCAGCTGATCGAATTGGTGCGCCGTTCAGGCTCGTTAGACTACTGTAAACAGCGCGCTTTGGAAGAAACCAAACTGGCGCAACAAGCCCTTAGCACATTGCCTGATAACCGTTATCGTACAGGCTTATATCAGTTGACTGAGCTTGCTAGCGCGCGCTTGGTGTAGCGGTATCGTCATAACCATGCGCTGTTAGTACTAGGCTGTCCTTAGAAACCCCTGCTGGCTGATTATTAAATGGTCACACTTAAAGGTTGCTAAAATCAGTTTTTTGCTGACAGCCCTGATTTATCATGGTTTAAAGACCCTATTACGTCTAGGGTTTTGCTTTTTTCACAAAAATTTACAATTAATTTCAATAGAGTATTGTATGCCTGTATGTTAGCTGTTAGTAGAGACAGCCCTTACTCCAACAATATTTACTGCCTCCATCCACACCAATGTAACTGTCTTTTTACGTTATGCCCTACTCTCAAACACTTGACTGTGGGGTTACCCCTATAGTTTATAATAACTCATTAAATTTACTGGTCAACTTTGTGGCTTGGCCACATCTTTGCTGCTAGAGCGTCTTACGCCGTTACTTAACGTCTATATCACTATCAGATGTCCTAACCGTTCGGTTTTTCTCAATAATTTGGATGAAAAACCCAACTGGCAAAGAGGGTATGGATGCTTAGAGTACATACTAATTTTTATATTTAATACGCTAAGATTTATTGTTAAATTTTTTATACTGTCACTATTTATTTTATACATATTGCCGAGGACATTGATGAAGCACTCTACTCTTGCGCTTGTAATAGCATCTGTACTATCTGGAGCTGTACTGATTGGCTGTGACAAAAACGAGGACGCCGCTGGTGAGCAAGCTGCACAGCAACAAATGCCGCCTGCGGTTGTCAACGTCCAGACTGTCACGCTTGATACCGTACCTCAGGTACAAACTTTTTCTGGACGTACAGCGGCTTATCAAACCGCCGACGTTCGCCCACAGGTAAATGGCGTTATTGACGAAGTACTGTTCCGTGAGGGCAGTAACGTCAAAAAAGGCCAGCCACTTTATCGTATCAATACTGATAACTACGCCTCTTCTGTCACCAGTGGTCAGGCAGCCGTGCAACAAGCACAGGCCAATTATCAGACCGCGCTGGCGAATAACGCCAATGCGAAAGCTGAGCTAGCCAGCCGTCAAGCATCATTGGCACAAGCACAAAATGATCTGCAACGTCTACAAGGCTTAGTCAGCATTGATGCCATCTCAAAGCAGCAGTATGAACAGGCACAAACGCAAGTACGTACTGCTCAAGCTGCTGTACAAAGTGCGGCCGCCGCTGTTGGACAAACCCAAGCGGGTATCGAAAGTGCCAAAGCGGGTATCCAGACCGCTCAGGCAGGTTTAGAGGCCAGTACGTTAGACCTCAATCGCACTATCGTCCGTGCTCCCTTAACTGGCCGTACTGATCGCTCTAGCGTTACCGCCGGAACACTCGTCAGCGCGGGTCAACCTGAGCCGTTAGTTACCATCTCACGCTTAGATCCTATCTATGTCGACATCAGTCAGTCGTCGTCTGAGCTACTAAAGCTGCGTCAGCAAATCGCGGCAGGCAAAGCACAGCCAGGTATGAATTCGGTTGAGCTGATACTAGAAGACGGGTCGGTCTACCCTGTCCGTGGCAAACTTGCCTTATCTGAAGCAAAAGTTGATGAGTCCACAGGCGCTGTGACCTTGCGTGCCATCTTCCCAAATAGCAATAATATTTTGCTCCCAGGGATGTACGTGACGGCACGTTTGACCCAAAGCGTGATTACCAACGCTGCATTAGTACCCCAAAGTGCCGTAACCCGTACGCCTAAAGGTGAGACGCAAGTGTACATCGTTGATGAAAACAACAAAATCCAACTGCGTCCAGTGACCATTAATGGTACTTACGATGGACAGTGGGTCGTCACTGATGGCTTACAAACAGGTGATAAAGTCGTGGTGATAGGTGGTAGTAAGGTTAAACCTGAACAAGAGGTAGTCGTTAAGCCATTAGAAAATGCCAATCCAGCGCCATCTGCTACGAATGCTAAAACGCCGCAACAAGCGGCAAAAACAGTGGATAAAAAACCCGCTGGCAACGATGATTCTAACGAAGAAACAAAAGAAGCCGCCGCTCAATAATTCCATTCAAAGATAGGAAGACTTAGGGATATACTATGTCACGTTTTTTTATTAATCGCCCTATTTTTGCATGGGTGCTGGCTATTTTGGTCATGCTCATCGGGGTGATATCGGTCATTAGCTTACCGATTGAACAGTATCCACGTATTGCGCCACCAACTATTTCGGTTAGTGCAAGCTATCCTGGCGCTAACGCACAAACCGTCGAAAACTCAGTCGTACAGATTATTGAACAACGTATGAAAGGGCTTGATGGTCTCATGTACATGTCGTCATCGAGCTCCTCGAATGGCAGTGCTTCTGTGACCCTGACTTTTGAAAACGGTACAGATTCTGACACCGCTCAGGTACAGGTACAGAACAAACTGCAAGCCGCTATGAGCTCACTGCCCGAGTCGGTACAGCGTCAAGGCGTCAACGTTAACAAGTCCTCTAGCAGCTTTTTAATGGTGCAAGCTTTCGTTTCTGAAAACGATAGTATGGATCGCAGTGATATCGCCGATTATGTTAACTCAAACGTTGTCGATCAGATCAGCCGTGTCGAAGGGGTCGGTGAAGTTCAGGTGTTTGGTTCTACTTATGCAATGCGCATTTGGCTAGACCCTGCCCGCCTACGTAGCTATAACATGGTCCCCTCTGACGTGGTTAATGCCGTACGGGCGCAAAACGCGCAAGTCTCTGCTGGCCAATTGGGGCAAGCGCCTGCCGATACCGATCAACAGGTGATTAACGCTACCGTCACGGTACAAAGCTATCTACAAACCCCTGAAGAATTTAAAAATATTTTATTAAAGACGGACACTTCTGGTGCCCAAGTGCGCTTAGGTGACGTCGCCGACGTTGAAATTGGTAGTGAAAACTACAGCGTTATCTCACTGTACAATGGCCAAGAAGCAGCTGGTCTCGGTATTTCATTGGCGAGTGGCGCCAACGCGCTTGAGACTCGTGAAGCAGTCGGCGCACGTATGGCAGAGCTGGAAGCGAACTTCCCAGCTGGCTTGACCTCGGTTGTGCCTTACGACACTACCCCATTCGTGCGTTTGTCCATCGAACAGGTCGTCATGACGCTACTAGAGGCAATTGTCCTCGTATTTATCGTTATGTTCGTTTTCCTACAAAACTGGCGCGCAACGATTATTCCTACGCTCGCTGTGCCTGTCGTTTTACTTGGTACCTTTGCAGTACTCTACGTCGCCGGCTTTAGTATTAACGTGCTTACCATGTTTGCGATGGTGCTATCCATCGGTCTACTGGTCGATGATGCGATCGTTGTCGTCGAAAACGTCGAGCGTATCATGGAGGAAGACCCTCATATCTCTGTCAAAGATGCCACCGTACAGTCCATGGGTGAGATTAGTAAGATCGTTATCGGTATTGCTTTGATTCTATCCGCTGTCTTTGTACCGATGGCATTCTTCGGTGGTTCAACGGGTGTGATCTATCGTCAGTTCTCAATCACCCTAATTACCAGTATGGTGCTGTCAGCCTTAGTGGCCCTTATCTTTACCCCCGCCCTATGCGTGACTTTGCTCAAACGTAGCAAAAGCCATCAAAAAGGCAGTAGCGAAGAGAAAAAAGGATTCTTTGGTTGGTTCAACCGTGGCTTCTTTAAGCTGAGCCGCTCGTATGAGAACTTCGTTGGTAAAAGCATCCGTTTTAAATGGTTATATTTGATTGGCTATGCCGCCATTATCGGTATCATGGCCGTGGTCTTCTTACGGGTGCCGGGCTCATTTTTACCAGAAGAAGACCAAGGTATTATGTTTACCTTAGTTCAGCTTCCTGCCGGTTCAACGCTTGATGAAACGCAAGACGTCCTTGATAAAGTCAGTGATTATTACGAAACGCAAGAAGCCGATAATATCGCTTCAGTCTTTACGGTCGCAGGCTTCAGCTTTGCCGGACAAGGGCAAAACATGGGACTGGCGTTTGTGCGTTTATCCGACTGGGAAAATCGTTCTGGCGAAGAAAACACCGCACAAGCGGTTGCTGGTCGTGCCATGGGCTATTTTATGACCCAATTAAATGAAGCACAGGTGTTTGCGATTGTACCGCCAGCCATTACTGAACTTGGCAACGCTAGTGGTTTTGATTTAATGATTCAAGACACAGGCAACCTTGGGCACGACGGGCTACTAGAAGCGCGTAATATGCTGCTGGGTATGGCGGCGCAAAACGATCAAGTCGCCGGTGTCCGTCCAAATGGTCAAGAAGATGCGCCACAGTTAAAAGTGAACATCAACCAAGAACAAGCCGCCGCTTATGGCTTGTCATTGGCCAACATCAATAGCGTGATTTCTACCGCTTGGGGCTCAAGTTACATCAATGACTTCGTTGATCGCGGCCGCATTAAGCGTGTCTACGTTCAAGGTGAACCAAGCAGCCGTACTAACCCTGATGATATCGGTAAATGGTATGTACGTAATGAGACCGGTGAGATGATCTCATTTGACGCGTTCTCTAGCAGTGAATGGGAGTCTGGCTCACCGCGTTTGACGCGTTATAACAGCCTACCCTCTATGAACATTCAAGGTAGCGCAGCGCCAGGTTTGAGTACGGGTGAGGCGATGAGCGCAATGGAAGCGATGATACAGCAGTTACCTGACGGTGTGGGTTACGAGTGGACTGGTATGTCACTTGAAGAGCAAAAATCAGGGGCACAGGCACCTATGCTATATGCGCTCTCAATTTTAGTGGTATTCTTGTGCCTAGCAGCCTTGTATGAAAGTTGGTCTATTCCTTTCTCAGTGCTACTGGTCATCCCACTTGGTGTGTTGGGTGCCGTGATCTTCACTTGGTTACGTGGCTTTAGTAACGATATCTACTTGCAAGTCGGTCTGCTCACGGTGGTGGGTTTGTCCGCCAAAAACGCCATCTTGATTATTGAGTTTGCCAAAGAACACCAAGAGGAAGGTTATAGTCTGCGAGAAGCCGTCATGACCGCAGCGCGTCAACGTCTGCGTCCTATTATCATGACCTCTCTTGCCTTTGGGCTCGGTGTTGTGCCATTATTTATCGCCACCGGTCCTGGCTCAGGCAGTCAAAACGCCATCGGTACCAGTGTACTTGGCGGGGTGGTTACCGCCACCTTCTTAGGTATCTTCTTTATTCCCATGTTCTATATTTGGGTGCGTAGTATGTTCCCGCATAAATATGAGAACAACAAGCCAAACGATAAAGATGATGGTAATGGTACGCCCAATCCACGAAACCCAACGCCTTCTGAGAGTTATCAGCCTGCAAGCTTTGGAGACAATACATAATGAGTGCTCAAAACACATTTACTTTAAGCTCATCAGCGGTAGCAGAAACTGCTACCCTTGCACAGCCAGCGCTATCACGGATGCGCAAAAATGGCGTTCGCCTATTAGGTTTAACCACCTTAGCGATGAGCATGGCTGCTTGTAATACCATTCCAAAAGCTGACACGCGCCCTGTCCTAGCAGAGCCAAATGTTCCTATCGAGCAAGCTTATGGGGCGTTCGATAAAGAAACCATTAGCACCGCTGAGCAACCCAGTGTGGCCAGTCAGCGCTGGCAGAACTTTTATAGCGACGAGCGTTTAAAAGGGTTGATTGCGTTAGGTCTTGAAAACAACAAAGACTTAGAAAGTGCCCTTCTAGCGATTGAACAAGCACGTGCGCAGTATCAGATTACCGACATCAATGATCTGCCGACTATTGATGGGCAAGCCGGCTATTCTCGTCGACGCCAAGCAGGTCAAACAGGCGACAGTTATAACGTCAACCTCGGCTTGGCTAATTATGAGCTCGATTTTTGGGGTAAAATCTCTAGTTTAAAAGAGCAAGCGCTACAGAACTTCTTAGCCACAGCGGCCGCTAAAGACTCTACCCAAATCAGTCTGATTAGTAATATTGCGCAGAGTTATGCCAATTTAAGCTACAGCTTAGCCCAGCTAAAACTGGCAGAAGCGACAGTTGAGAGTCGTGAGCAGTCCCTATTTATTGCCAATAAACGTTTTGAAGCTGGCATTGATCCTAGGCTGCCTTCTTTGCAAGCAAGTGCTTCATTAGAGAACGCTAGACTTGCCGTGCTGCGGGCACAAAGCAGCATTTTAAGATCGCGTAACGCCTTGCAGTTTTTGGTCGGTGGGCCGATTCCAACCAGCCTGATTCCAGCGCCAGCGGTCAGTAACATCACGAGTCAGCAAATATTTAACGCTGGATTACCTAGTGCGTTGCTACGCTATCGTCCAGATGTGCTACAAGCGGAATATAACCTAAAAGCCGCTGGTGCCAATATCGAAGTGGCACGTGCTTCTTATTTCCCATCTATCAGCCTAGCGAGCAGTATTGGCGTCAGTAGCGGCAGTTTAGACGACTTGTTCAAAAGTGGCGCTGTTGGCTGGTCATTTGGTCCTAGCGTGAGTGTGCCTATCTTTGATGCGGGTCGCTTGGATGCCAACTACGAGGTGGCCAAAATTGAGCGTGAGCAGTCACTTGCTAATTACGAGAGATCTATCCAGACCGCTTTCCGCGAAGTATCCGATGTGTTAGCAACCCGTGCGACACTTGGTGAGCAGCTCGAAGCACAGTATCGTTTGCAAGACAACTTTGAGCAAACGTATCAAATTGCTGATGCACGCTTTAAAGCAGGTATTTCAAACTATCTAGATGTTCTGGATGCCCAGCGTTCGTTATTCTCAACGCAGCAAGGTATTTTAGACTTAGAGCTACAAAAAATCGTCAGCCAAGTTGAGCTATACCAAGCGCTGGGTGGCGGTGCTAATTTAGATGCCCCCACTGCTATTATTCCGGTGCCGCAGTACACCAATTTAGCCCAAATCGCGACCCTACCTGCAAACAGTGCAAAAGCTAAAGCTGCTTATGCGATAGACGCTGCTAGCTCAGCGCGTGTGGCCTCTCCGCAAGAAGCCATGGCAATTAAACAGGCACAGGAAACAGAGGTGGCTGTCTTTGAACCTACTGCTGTCGTTGATGTTGATAATGACGGCAAAACAGAGGCCGCCGTAGGCGTGGTCACTGAAAAGACGACGCTACCAGAGAATAGTGTTGAGCAAATACCAGTCACCCCGATTGTTGAGCCTTAAAGTGTAGCAAGCCATAATCTCGTGACGTTGTTTTGTCCTCACGTTGACAGTCGATAATGACAATTAGCCCTGCCGACTTGGTAGGGTTTTTTGCTTTCGTAACCCGCTATTGGTTATAGTAATGGCATTGTTTGACTACCCTTTTAAGAAAGCTTATTCCACAGAGAACCATTTGGCTTAATAAACTGATGCAATAAAGCGGTTTTCATAAGACCACAGTTTTGCCATTAAAATAACAGTGTTTAAACATAACATAAGGACTTATCATGACATATACTTTTAACCGCCAGTTCCCTGAAACTCGCCTGCGCCGTCTGCGCTACAACGACAACGTACGCGCGATGATTCGTGAAGTTGAGCTGCACCCTAAACACTTCATCGCCCCTGTATTTGTATTGGAAGGAAACAATCAGCGCGAATCCATTGCTAGTATGCCAGGTGTTGAGCGCCTATCGATTGACCTACTGATTAATTACGCTAAAGAGTTATTAGCCGAGGGCGTCACCACAATCGATATCTTCCCTGTGATTGATAACTCACTCAAAACCCCTGATGGCAAATCTGCCTATGATGAAAATGGCCTGACAGCGCGCGCCGTCAAAGCAGTAAAAGATGCCGTACCAGAGATGGTAGTAATGACCGATGTGGCACTAGATCCTTATACCTCACACGGTCAAGACGGCTTACTCGACGACAGTGGCTATGTCATCAACGATGCAACCATCGAAGTATTGGTCAAGCAAGCTCTCGTCCATGCCCGTGCTGGCGCTGACATCATCTCTCCTAGCGACATGATGGATGGTCGTATTAAAGCCATGCGCGATGCATTTGAAGCAGAAGGCTTTGTCAATACTGCCATCATGGCCTACTCAGCCAAATACGCTTCTGCTTACTATGGCCCGTTTCGTGATGCAGTAGGTAGCGCGGGCAACTTAAAAGGTGGCCACAAAAAACAGTACCAAATGGACTTTGGCAATCGCGCCGAAGCCCTGCATGAAGTCGCGATGGATATTAACGAAGGCGCTGACATGGTGATGATTAAACCAGGTCAGCCTTATCTAGATCTTATCCGTGAAGTCAAAGATACCTTTGGCGTGCCAACCTTTGCGTATCAAGTCTCGGGTGAATATGCCATGCATATGGCAGCCATTCAAAACGGCTGGCTGAGCGATGCGGTTATCTTAGAATCTTTAATTGGGTTCCGCCGTGCTGGCGCTGATGGTATTTTGACCTACTTTGCTCTAGAAGCCGCCCGTCAGTTAAACAATGCTTAATAGTCACTAAACTAACTCTTATATCGTAAAAAACCCCTCAGCTACTAGCAGCTGAGGGGTTTTTTACTAACACCTTATGACAACAAAAGATCTGTATTGCCATCATGTACGCTACAACTTATAACTGCTCACGATTATGCGCTGTCGTAAAGTCAAGCTCAGGCCCGACTGGTATGATACGCGTGGGATTAATATTGGCATGGCTGGTGTAATAATGCTGCTTAATGTGAGTCATGTTTACCGTCTCAGCAACACCCGGCACTTGGTATAAATCACGCAGATAGCCCCAAAGATTCGGATAATCAATGATGCGACGTATGTTACATTTAAAATGTCCGACATAAACGGCATCAAAACGTACCAACGTGGTAAATAAACGCCAGTCAGCTTCTGTTATCGTGTCCCCCATCAAATAACGACGCTTTGCCAAACGCGCTTCTAGTATATCTAACGCATCAAACAGCGTCGTCAGTGGCTGCTCATAAGCTTCTTGTGTGGTCGCAAAACCTGCCTTGTACACACCATTATTCACGGCAGAATAGACAAAGGTATTTATGTCATCAATTTCTGCTAATAACTCTGGTGGTATAAAATTACTTGTTGTTGCTCCTACCTCATCAAAGGCTGAATTAAACATACGAATAATTTCAGAGGATTCATTGCTCACAATTGTGTTGGTTTTTTTATCCCATAAAATAGGAACCGTCACGCGCCCTGTATAATCTGACTTAGCTGCAGTATAAACCTCATATAGATAACGTGCATGAACAATCGGATCAGCAATCACGCCTTTGCCCTCCGCAAACGTCCACCCTTTATCGCCCATAAATGGATGTACCACAGACATCGAAATGATATCTTCTAGGCCTTTTAGCTTACGATAAATCGTGGTTCGATGCGCCCAAGGACAGGCTAAAGACACATATAGATGATAACGATTGGCTTCAGCTTTGAAGCCGCCTTTGCCTGTTGGACCTGCGCTGCCATCTGTCGTTACCCAGTTTCTAAAACCCGCATCTTCACGCTCAAAGCGCCCACCACTAGCATCGGTGTCGTACCATTTATCTTGCCACTGTCCATCGACTAATAAACCCATCTCATCACCCTTAGTATTTTGATTTTATGTCATAGTTGCTAAATACTTGTATGATTAATCTCGCACGTCCCTAGGAACACTGCTATATTGTGCTGTATTAAGCTCGACACCATTCTCAATATTGTACCAACTTTAGGTCCCTGCTGTTATTAAGTTAGGTACGACAAGTAATGCAGAGGGTGATTCTTCTAGTATTTCGACAATAACTTCATATTGGTGTAAAAAAGACTTGCAAAGTCCTGAAAACTTGCTAAAATGCTCAACCTAAATAGGCGTATAGCTCAGTTGGTTAGAGCGCTACCTTGACATGGTAGAGGTCGTTGGTTCGAATCCGATTACGCCTACCAGATTCGAAAAGCCCCAATCTTAAGATTGGGGCTTTTTTTTGTCCGTGAAATATGGGCTGTAGCGGAAAAGGAAACTATACGTCGATTCAAATTACCTCTTTTCTCACTTTCAGCAAACATCATCAAAAAACGTGTGTGCCCAAATTGTGCCTAAGTTGCGCCTGCTATCTATTTCGCCTTTCTTTCAGAGTAGCACTTTTGACCTCTACCCTAAACTATCTAAAGCAATCTCAAAATTGATTTACTTCTCTTTATCTAGCGACTCGTTAGGTACATAAGTAAATAAATCACCTACTTCAATATCTAGTGCCTCACAAATTTTATCCATAGTGTCAAAATCTATTCTTGAAGTCTGTTCGTTATAGATCTTGTGCACTGTCGACTTACTAATTCCTGTCATCCTTATTAGATCTGCCACCTTCATACGTCGTTCAGCTAGTAGCACTGGTAAATTACATAAAATCATTAATAATTCCTTAATAGACTAAAAAAGTACTTGCATCAACTAACAATAGCTAGTAAAGTACTTCTATCGAACAACAAATTACTTTTATAAAACTATTTGTTATCTCGATAAAACAACCTAGTTATTTAATTGGCTTACAGGGAATTTATTATGTCACATACCTACCTAACTACCCAAGAGCTTTCTGAGCTCATCAAATATAACCCTCGTACTATCCGTAATGAGCTCAAAGATAGCGTGCTTATCGAAGGCATTCATTATATACGCCCATTCGGTGGTCGTAAAATTTTGTACATTTGGGAAGAGATTGAAAAAGATATGCGCACTGGCATTGCCGGTAGCGTCAATGCCATGGCACTACAATAAGGAGGAATAGGATGGCTAGTATTAGAACCCGTAGAGGGAGCAATATGCTATTTGTCGATTTTTATTACATGGGTATACGCTGTCGGGAGACGACAAACCTAACAGACACACCAGCAAATCGCAAGAAGCTTGAAAAAGTGATTGAGAAGATGGAAGCAGAAATCATCTTAGGACTGTTCAACTACGCTAAGTACTTTCCAAAAAGTGATAAAGCGGCACAGATGGTAGCGTTAAACGACCGCAAGGAATGCATTAGTACCGATACGCCTTCTTTTGAACAGTTTGCAGAATTATGGTTTGCTGAAAAAGAAATTGAATGGCGTGATACTTACAAGCGCAAAATAAAGGAGATTATTGATATGTACTTGATTGTTAAGTTTGGGACTAAGCCCATTCATCTCATAAAAAAGACAGATGTATTAGCCTTCCGTTCATCGCTCGCCAAAGTAACGTACGGAAAAGCTAACAAACATCTGTCAGCGGCACGCATCAATTCGATAATGGTACCTTTGGGTATGATACTAAAAGAAGCGGCTAAACGCTATAAATTTGATAATCCTTACTACGATATCAATGCGCTCAAGCAACCTAAAACGGATATCCAACCATTCACACTAAGTGAGGTTTGGACGTTTATTAATGGGGTGAGAGCAGACTATCGCAATTATTATCTGGTACGTTTTTTTACAGGTATGCGTACGAGTGAGATTGATGGGTTAACGTGGGAGAACATTGACTTTAATCGACGTGAGATTGTGATCAAACAAGCTTATGTTAAAGGCAAAATTGTTCCTCCTAAAACTCAAGAGTCTTATCGTGCAATTCAAATGTCACCTTGGATCTACGATGCTCTGAAGGAACAGCAGACCATCACTTATAAGCGATCTGACTATGTGTTTTGCGCACATACGGGTGAGCCACTTGATTACAACAATGTGAATAAGCGTGTTTGGCACCCTACTCTTAAGGTTTTAGGTCTGAAGAAGCGCAATGCTTATCAGACCCGTCATACCGCAGCAACGCTATGGTTGGCTGCTGGCGAAAGTCCTGAATGGATTGCCAGTCAAATGGGACACTCTACAACCAAGATGCTGTTTAATACATATAGTCGCTATGTACCGAACATGACTCGACAGGATGGTAGTGCGTTTGAAGCATTGGTCAATCGCAGTCAGATTGCTCAGGTATCTACCGATAAGGGGCCTCACAATGAAAATGATTGATTACGATAAACTGCATGCGACGTTTAAACCTAGTGGCTATGTCAGTAATGGCGCAGATAATATTGCTAACTACCTCATCTGTGAGCTCTGCATTCAGTCAGGTACTGGTTTGGCTAGGTTCCTAAGTATTGATAGTTGCTTTGATAATCATATGGCGCTGCGCATATGGGTTCAAATGCGCTTAGAGGCCAATCCTGACTATGTCGTTGATGATATGTGTAGTCAGCTACAGAGTAAGCTTTACGAGCTCCTACCTCAAACTGGCTATGGATACTAAGGAGGGTATTATGAGTATGAACTTCGTCTTTGATTCAGCTCTGGAGGATACAGCAAAGCGTCTGTGCTATGAGTATTGGTCCTATGCGTCGCCCAGTGATTATATAGCGCATTTAGAACTGCTTTGTTATGACCACAACACGGAGACTGATGTTTTATTTGCTACACTTGCAAAATGTCAGGTTTATTTAGATGACGTACACTGTGAGTACTGTGGTCGTCCCTATCAATTAGATGTCCCAGCAGATGTACCTTATGCAAGGAGATTAAATTCTTGGTTTTGTGAGGGGTGTATTAGCTTTTCTGGTGGACAGCTTATTGTAGACAGATAGGTTTTTAGAAAAAATTTATTGCCAGACAACTTAGGTTGTCTGGTTTCTTATTGCTTTTTAAAACTTTAACGACATCTGTTGTCGCTAATGTCCTTTTAAATATTGTTTTGTCAACAAAGTTTCGTTAAAGTGAATTCATATTCAATTTTTTATCACTGTTAATAGACGGAACTATAATGGCGAAACCCAATAATGCCTATACCGACAATAGCTTTGTCTCTTCAGATCTCAAAACCATTTTGCACTCCAAACGTGCAAATATCTACTACCTGTCGCATTGCCGAGTCATGCAAAAGAACGGACGTGTGTTATATCTTACTGAAGATGACAAAGCTAACCTCTATTATAATATTCCTATCGCTAACACTACCTCCATTCTACTTGGTACAGGCACCTCCATTACTCAAGCGGCGATGCGCCTTCTATCACAAGCAGGCGTGTTAGTTGGCTTTTGCGGCGGTGGTGGTATGCCGTTATTTATGGGCACAGAGCGTGAGGTCTATGTTGAGTGGATGACTCCGCAAAGCGAGTATCGACCGACTGGATATATTCAAGGTTGGATGAGCTGGTGGTGGGATGATGATAAACGCCTTGCTGCAGCCAAGCAGTTGCAAATAGCTCGCGTTGCTTATCTGCAAGCGGTATGGAATAAAGACAGCGACCTTAAACGGTGGGGTTTTGACAGCAATATCGATGCGATACAGAAACTGCTCAATGATAATATTCAGCAAATCGATAAGCAGACAGAGGTTATGCATTTATTGCAATTGGAAGCCCGCCTGACCAAGCAACTGTATAAGCTAGCTGCCAAAAATACGGGTTATGATGGCTTTACCCGTGAGCACGATGGTATCGATAAAGCTAACGGCTTCTTAAATCATGGCAACTATCTGGCGTACGGTCTCGGTGCCACGACCTCATGGACGCTTGGCATTCCGCACGGTTTTGCGGTGATGCATGGTAAGACACGGCGCGGTGCCTTGGTGTTCGATATTGCCGATATTATCAAGGACGCACTGGTGCTACCCCTCGCCTTTATCTGCGCTAGCGAAAACATGAGCGAGCAAGAGTTTCGTCAAGAGTGCATTAATATGTTTACCAAGCACAAAGCGCTGGATTATCAGTTTGAGGTGGTTAAACAGTTGGCGATGACTAAGTGGAAAGTGTAGAAAATGATTGTTACCTTTGTCTCTCAATGTGAGAAGAAATCACTTAAGCGTACACGGCGTATCTTAGACTCCTTTGCTAACCGCATTGGTGATAACGTTTGGCAGACGGCTATTACTGAGGATGGGCTACAGACGGTTAAGCAGCTCTTGCGTAAGTCAGCGACCAAATCTACGGCGGTCAGCTGTCATCGTAATAAGACTCGTCAGCTGACGGAGTTGGTATGGATTGTGGGTAATAAGCGGCGGTTTAATGAGGTTGGTGTGGTTCCTGTGAACCGTACTAAGCGTAATATCTTACACAGTGAATGGGAGAATGATTGGACGTATGCCAGTAGTATCCAAATCATTGCTACCATTGCTGCGCTACTGCACGACATTGGCAAATCAACGGTTGGTTTTCAAAAGAAACTCCTTGTCGGTAGTAAACAAGGCGACTCTTATCGGCATGAATGGATATCATTAAAACTGTTTGAGCTGATGATTGGCGATTGCAGCACTGACGAAGCATGGCTTGACCATTTAATGAATTTAAATGAATGGTTAGAAAATAACAATATAGACAATCTACTATCTAATGCTAATAAAGATGTCGTCAATATAAAAGCTATGCCGCCCCTAGCACAGTGGGTTGCTTGGCTGATTGTCACTCATCACCGCCCCCCACTGTCAGCGGCGATTAAAGCCCATGGTCAAGTAAATGTAAAAACTTACACTAATAAATTTATGCCCATGTTTCGTGCGGTTGCACACGATGATATAACATCATCGACAGTTAAAATTGTCTGTGCAGGTCGCGATGAGACCGTGGTGGGCATTCATGCCGTCGGGTCAGATGTGGATGAAATTTTACAAGGATTTGCTTTGGCAATGAAAGTTGGTATTACTAAAGCAGATTTAGAAGAGACATTTACCATTCATCCAACAAGTGCAGAAGAATTTTTAAGTTTTAACTAAGCGGATATAAAGTGAGTGAATATTGAAAGTAAATGAGGTTAGCCGTTATAAGCAACGTCTAACCTCGCTATAAAACAGTTAGTTGATAGCAGCAAACAAATCATTCAATGCTTCACTCATACTAGGGTGGGTAAAAATATGATCACGCACCTGCTGGTAGGTTAAGCCTTGACGGATTGCTAAATCCATAAAGTTAATCAATTCATGCGACTCGGCACACAACAGTTGCACACCCAAGATTTTATCAGTTTTAGCATCTACTACGGCCTTAAGCAGCCCATCAGCTTGTTCTAAGATATTGGCTTTAGGAATAGTTGCTGCATCTAGTGTGGCGGTTTTAATGTCATAACCTTTATCTTTTGCCATTTTTGCGGTCATACCGACATTAGCAAGTGGCGGATTGACAAACACCGCATAAGGGAAAGTACGGTCTTTGGTGGTGTAACTGCCATCGCCCAATACTTGGCTTTTAACTACACGATAATCATCGAGCGAAATATAGGTAAATTGGGGGCTGCCTGCCACATCGCCCATCGCATAGATATTCGGCACGTTGGTTTGTAATTTTTCATTGACAGCAATATAACCTTTATCGGTAAGCTCAATGCCCGCTTTTTCAAGGTTTAGCCCTTCGGTATTGGCTCTGCGGCCTGTAGCAACCAAAATCGCATCGGCATGCAGTTCGCTATCAGCGGTGGTAATTGTGGCTTGCTGTCCACTATCGCTTATTTTTTTGATTTGCTGATTAGTTTTGACTGTAATATGCTGTTTTGCCATGATAGCGAGTAAAGTTTTGGTGATATCTTCATCTTCTCGTGGTAAAAAGGTATCGCCTGTTTCTAAAATCGTCACTTCACTGCCAAACCCTGCAAAAATAAAGGCAAACTCTAGCCCGATATAGCCACCACCAATAATAACGAGCTGTTTTGGTAAATCGGTTAGTTGCATGATACGGGTGCTGTCGTAGGCAAATTTGCTGTCTTTTAACCCATCAATCGGCGGCTGCCAGTTATACGCCCCTGTATTGATGTAAATATAATCAGCAGTGATGGTCAATGTGTCAGTATCGGTGACGACCTGCACGGTTTTATTATCAATAAAACTGGCTTTGCCTGTAATCACTTCGGCATTATCTAGACTATCAACTTTCTCAAAGTTGGCATGATTAAGTTTATCAATTAAATCGTTCTTTTTGCTAACTGCTTGAGCAAGTGATGGTTGTACGTCATGACCATAAGCTAAGAAGGCTAATTTTTTTGAGGGAATACAGCCAATATTGATACAGGTACCACCATACATGGTAGCGGACTGCTCCACTAAAATCACGGATTTGCCTGTCTTGGCTAAAGCTTGTGCCAGAGTTTTACCTGCTTTGCCAAAGCCGATAATCAGATGTTCGATGTGTTTTATGGTCACTGTGAGCCCCTCTGTTTTTATGATTGATTATAAGTTTTATGATTAAATAGAACTTGCTCCATAGTGTAATGATATAGTAGAGATATGCAATTTTATTAATAAAATTTAACATATTAATACCCCACTCTCAACACTTTTAAGCGGGGTTGAAACAAAAAAGGCATGAACTTAAACTTTAATCAATGACCAAAAAGATTAGAGAACAAGCCATGCCCATCGACGAATTTATCATTAAAATCTATCTAATGGTAGATGACTACTACAAAAAGATTGTAACAAACCGGCTAAGACAAGGCGGATATGCACCAAAGCTAACCGACAGTGAAATTATTACCATGGAGATAGTGGGTGAGTTTTTACAGATGGACACCGACTCACAAATCCATCAGTATTTTAAACAGCATTGGCAAACATGGTTTCCACAAATAGGCTCATATCCCAACTTTGCCAAGCAGTGCGTCAATTTGTTACAGGTAAAAACTTTGATACAACAGCATATCGTTAAACAGTATGGACAAGACAACATTCATTTTATCGATGGCTTTCCCATTCCTGTATGCCAATATGCCAGAGCGTATCGGTATAAAACCTTCAAATACGAAGGTAGTTATAGTTACTGCGCCTCAAAGCAACAAAAATATTTCGGCTTTGAAGGACATTTACTCATTAATCTATCGGGCATGATAACCAATTTTACCTTTGCCTCTGCCAGAATAGATGAAAGATTAGTGGCACCTGATATGCTTGATAATATCAAAGGCTTGTTAGGTGCAGATATGGGCTATATTAGCCCTGATTTATCTGAGTATTGCTTTAAGCGATGTGTTGATTTGCAAACACCGCTTAGAAAAAATATGCCCGATAAACGACCAATCAGTGTACTTAATCGTCTTAAAAATGCTCGTCGCAATATTGAGACGGTGATTGGTCAGTTATCACAGCGGTTTAATATGCAAAAGGTGAGAGCGAGAGATTTATGGCATTTATCCCACAGATTTATGCGTAAAATCTTGGCTCATAACTTCTGCTTTGTAATCAATAAACAGTTAGGTAATCCCCCACTTCAGTTTGAGTTGCTTATTTCAAGTTGAGAGTGGGGTTTATCATCATAACTTGTACTGAAAGCCACCAAATCAGCTAATGCTCTGGTAGCGTCTTGATCCTTAGTGCTGGCTCTCACATAAATACGAACGGTCATAACGCTACCTCTATTACTTAGACTTAATAATTAATGTTCATTGATAACAGCAAGAGATTGCTATCATTTAATATCAGATACAAGTCTAATGATAGATAAATTATTATTTAAAGGTTTTATGTTTTAGGTATAGGGTAATGATAGTGCGCTTGAAGTGGTTTTACTGCATCAGTCTATTTTAAGTGATCTATTAATTGATTAAGAGGTCTGTTTTGATGGCCCCCTTGAGGTATACCCTAGGATAATAGGAAATCCATCGCGGATGACAAAACCTGTTTAGCTTTTAAACAATACGGGTTTGTCGATAGTATGTAAGATAAGTTCGAAAAGTGACTAGAGTGTTAGATTATTCATACTGGGTCTGAATTAAAATTTTATTGTGATTAATTTCTGCTCAATGTTATTCATTTGTCGCCATGATGAGTGATGGCGGCTTGTGATTTAGTTAGGAAAAATAATCTTGAGTAATAAGGTACGTTTGTAGCATTTGCAGCAGGGCTTGTTCTAGGCTTCTTTACTTACACTTTCCTGTAAATTCTTTTTTAGTAAATGATCGAATATAAACGGGCCAAAAGGTAAGAGTGAGCCGAGTACGCCCGCAGGTATTGCCCAAAGAGGCATTTTCATTTTGATAGCTGAGCCTATAAGTATTATGATATAGGTAATAAACAATATACCGTGTGCCATACCGATGTATTTCACACCTTCTGGAATGTCCAGCATATATTTTAGTGGCATGGCGATACAGAGCAATAATAAGAAAGAGGTGCCTTCTAGGTAGCCTATAATGGTAAGGCTTTTTAATGCGGCACTTTGTTTTTTTCTAAGATTATGTATTTGTTTGATAGTTAGCTGAGCATGTGACACTATATTATCCTTTTGTTATTTCAATAAATAATTTAGGCGGTATTCAATGTCTTTATAATAATGGCCCTGTCCAGAGCTTTGAAGTACTGGTTTTTGTCATCTACCACTTAGCACGTCACGCCTTCGTCTAGCCACTTCAAAATCATCCTGCGTTCACTCGCATACAATTATGCATTGGGTTTTGGGATATAGAATGAGAGAGTATTTGTATTAATCATATATCACCTTCCAGTTCGCATTTTTATAAACACACTTGAGTATAAAAAGTATCTTTCCGTATAGAGCAGCTATGACGCTAGTTCTTTTTATTTGTACTGATCAATATTCACTTGTTTATTCATTACGCTTACTTTCCAAAAATATCATATCAATTATAATCAACGCTACACCGACACAGACACCTATATCTGCAACATTGAAAATAGGATAATTCCAGACATCAGCATAATGCACATGGATAAAGTCAACCACTTTGCCAATTCTTAAACGATCGATTAAGTTGCCAATCGCACCGCCAAGCACTAAGGCCAACCCCATAGACAATAGCTTGGCTGTACGTGGCGCTTTGATTAAATAAATCGTTAAAAAGATAGCCATTACAAAAGCTAAGCCTGAGAAAAACCATTTCTGCCAACCGCCAGCGTCGGCTAAAAAGCTAAATGCTGCCCCATAGTTATAAGCGAGTGTCCAGTTGAGAAATGGTTCAATGACCGGTACGGGGTCATTGAACGCTAATTTGGTTTGGGCCAACCACTTAGTCCATTGATCAAGTATTAACACCATTATCGCCAACAAATACCAGATAAAAGCGCGACTGCCATTGGCAACCATTTTTGGCATTTTATCCAACTTACCTTTAGGTGTTATCGAGTTGCCTGAAGTCACGTACATAGCTTTAGGCGTATGATTCATGGTTTTAGAGTCAATCGATTGATGAGTACTACTCACAGCTATAGGTACTTTATTGTCAGCAATATTAGTACTAGCCGATTCAACGCTATTCAATTTAGTACTATCTAATCTGTCGGTAGATTCAGTCATAGTTGTTTTCTTTATCTGTGTTTATACAATGAACAATGTTAAACGTATATGTTTTTGGTATACGACTATTAATCGCGCCACTTTTATAAACGGCTCCACTTACCGCTCTGGTGTTATGAAACTTACGGTAATAATTTTTTATTAG
>Ga0208300_100236_pt1 | contig 50434 bp, 64 predicted proteins | sample 23_taG_FD_184096 | JGI IMG/M metagenome (GOLD analysis project Ga0208300, IMG submission 184096) | Marine viral communities from Cariaco Basin, Caribbean Sea - 23_WHOI_OMZ (SPAdes) (version 2) | ecosystem: Environmental > Aquatic > Marine > Oceanic | place: Caribbean Sea: Cariaco Basin...
AAAAAAGAAAAATTTATTAGGGATTAATTTCTATAAAGATATGAAATATACGTTTCTTAAACACGTTGATTATATTGTTAATAAAAATATTACAAGTTTAAATGTAAGTTATAAACATGGTGTTATCTATTTTAATTTTGGCTATATAGTTGAAGATAACCACATACCAAAAGTAAGAAAAAATAGAAAAAGTAAACTGGCTGGTGGAGATATTGGTATCTATAACTTGTTAGCTATCTTTATTAATGATACCAACTCTGATAGTTTATTGATTGATAATGGTATACACTTAGCGAAGAATAGATATTTCAATAAACGTATTGATAACTTAAAAAGAGATATTTCTAAAGAAGTGTTATCTTATAAAATCGTTAACGGCAAAAATAATACTACGTATGAAGTACCTAATGAATATACCAATAAAGGTAAAAATTTAAAGAAACAATTAGGCAAAGTTATAGAAAGTAGAAATCGCTATTTTGATGACCAATTTCATAAGATTTCAACAAAAGTATTACAATACTTAAAAAAACATAAAGTAACGGAATTTCTTATATCTAAAAATTTAAGTTTTGTTAAATCAAACGGAAAAATAAAACAACATAGTAGTTTTAGTCAAAAGTTTTATCAAATACCGTTTGGTAAATTATTAAATATGATTGAAGAAAAATCAGGAAAGTATGCAATTAATGTAGTTAGCATAGATGAAGCATACACAAGTAAATCAAGTTGTATAAATGATAATGTAAAAGAAGTACAAAATGAAAAAATATTACCTAATGAACTAAATGGTGTTCGTGGTAAAAAAGGAAGTAAATTAACAAGAGGATTGTTTAGAGATAATAAATTGGAAAAAGCATTTAATAGTGATATAAATGGTGCAGCTAATCATATTAAAGTAGGTTATCCAGAAGTTAGCTTTAACTATTTAAAAAAGTATTACAAAAAATTATGCAATCCAATAAAAATAAAGAGTGCCAACGAGTTCGATTGCTTATTAGCATAGAATAGTTGTAGTGATTTTCCCGACAGATTTTTTTGTGAGGGAGTACGCTTTGGAGGTAGATGATCAGATTTTATTATCTATTGAAGAGCGGAATAAAATTAGAGGAATATAATATTGAAGAATCCAGTAATTTAATGTTTAAAAAATATATTGTTAATGTCGGTGAATATTTTACTGGTGATTTTGATTATCTTCTTATTTATGTTGATAATGATAGTAATCAAAATAGTGATAGCAATACTATTATTAAAAATGTAAAATTGAAATAATCAAAAATTGATAATTTTTTTATGACTTAATAATTTATTAACTCTGTTGATCGCAACAGAGTTTTTATTTTTTGTTTTTCTTTTTATTTCTTCAAATTCTTTTTTTAATATATTTTCATTATCGTTATATTTAAATAATATTTCTAACTTACCTTGCTGTTTTGGTTGTAAATTAAATAAAACATCTAATAATATTTCTTTTTCATTTATATTTTTTATTATTACTTCAAATATTTCATCTGATTTTTCTTCTTTTATACTTCTTATTAAATAATTATATTTTCCTGATTTCTTATACATTATATTATTTTTATAATATTTATTAATAAAATAGTTAATACTTCTTTCAAATAAAATTATATCTTCTAAATAAAAAGAATTTTCTACTAATTCTGATACAATTATGTGATTTTCTTTTAAAATTTTATTATTAAATATGAAATCAAAAAATATAATATTATTTTTTAATATATTTGGTTCTATTTCATCTGAAATTACATTATATATTATCGTCCTATGAAAATTATCCATTTCAACTTGATTAAATAATATTTTTTCTATTAATTGATATTTATTATTTTTTAATAACCTTTTTATATTTTTCATTAATTGTATTTCATAGTCCATTGAATATAAAATTATTAATTCATTTAATAATAAATGATATTCATTTTGAAAAGCAAAAGTAAAAAATTTATTTAATCTTTTATTTATATTTTTCTTATAAAAAAATACGTATAATTTTGTTAAATATAAATTATTAAATATATAATCATTCATTAGTATATAAAGTTATCATTACTTAATTCAGAACCATCAAAATGATAAGCTGTTAAACAACCACCTTTTGCAACACTATAATCAACACAAACAGCTTTATCTGTTTGAATTGAAGGTAATCCAGACATCCAATAATGCCCAAAAAATACAGGCTTATCACTATTATACAATGTAGGTGGATTATTTATTTTTTTATTTGGTAATTCTACACCCTCTGGAATAGATAATGCACAGCTTCTATATGTAACTTCCTCTTTTTTTACAAACCAATTAAAACGCATAGTATTTCTCATTAAACCATGTGGATCTTGCCAATATTGATTATCAGGAAGAATAAGCTCTGCGCCTTTTAATAAAAATTCAAGAGAATGATAAACTTCTTCTTTTTTGGCTGCTTCTTTTAAAAGTGATTCTGTTAATGTATTATTTTCTCCAAGTTTAGGTTTAATAAAATCAATCTTTTCCTGAATCCAAGCAGCATGAATTACTCTAAAATTATCGAATTCTAAAAATAAAGGAAGACTTTTAAACCATTCAATAATATCTTTATGTTTTTCACTACCAAAAGGATATTCTTCTAAAAACTCTTTATGAGTATGATAATTTCTGTCATTATGCGGTCTTAAATACTCACCATTTTCTAATTCAGTAGCATAACATATTGCATTGTATTCATGATTACCCATTATACCATAGGCACTACCATTATCTATCATTGGTCTAACAATATCAATAACAGCTTCTTCATCTGTTCCTCTATCAATATAATCACCTACAAAAATAGCCATACGATCTTTATCAGGATGTTTATAATATCCTAATTCATTTTCATAACCCATTTTTTCTAATAATGCTTTTAAATTTTTAGCATAACCATGTACATCACCTATAATGTCGTATTTCATATATTTTTTAAAACCTCTTCTTTTTTTATAATTATATCATCTTCTTTTTCTTTATTACTTTCTAAAATATTATCAAGACCTATTCTTTCTATTAATACACCTTGTAACTCTTTTTTATCTTTTTCTTTAAATGTAGAAATTTCTTTTAATATAGAGTTTTTATTTTCTTCAATCTCTAAAATCATATTTTCTTCTATAGAATCTTTCAATATTTCTTTATAAAGATCTTTATTATATCTTTTTCTTTTATAAGTATTTTTTATTGTTTTTAAACACTTTCTTATTTCTTTATTTTTTAAATCTTTTTTAAATCTTTTTTCTAAGCTACTTATATAAAATAATGAATTCACTCCTTTTAAATTATACATGGCATTTAAAAATATATTATAGTTTTTATTTGTAGGTTTTTCATTTAAATATAACAAAAATTTATCAAATAAACCTATAGTATCAAAAAGTGAAAATAAATTAAAAGGTAGTGATATTAAAATTATTGATAGTATAGAAATGTAACCTGAAAATAATAATGCTATCATTAAAATAGTTATATATAAGTATATTTTATAAATAATACCTTTACCTTGTTTTTCAACATTACTTAATTTCTTTTCAGTTTTATTAATTTTTTTTTCTATTAATTTAAAATTTTCTTTATTTTCTATAACTTCTATTACTTTCATTATTTATCTTACCCACAATTTTACCTTATTCTACTATTTTTTTATCATTTAGTCAATTATTATGTTATTATGTACAAAAAGGAAATAAAAAATGGCTGTTTATATTGATAAAGCAAATATAAAATATAAAAGAATGATCATGTGTCATATGATTGCTGATTCATATGAAGAACTACATGATATGGCTAAAAAAATAGGAATGAAAAGCGCTTGGTTTCAAAGTAATGCTTCTTTTCCACATTATGATGTTTGCCTAATGAGAAAAAAGAAAGCATTAGAATATGGAGCTATTGAAGTATCAAGGAAAGAATTAGTTATTAAAATGAGAGAGTTTAGAAAAAAATATAATATAAAAAAATAATTTAATTGACTTTTATTTTTAATATTTTATTATTTATATAGAACAACTTAGAAAAATTAATGAAAACAAATGAAAAATTAAATATTCAGTATCAAAAAATATTAGATTTAAAGAAACAAAGAAATAAATTTGTTTTAATTTGGAGTCTTTTAGGATCTTTTGGTATTCATAGATTTATTCTAAATAAAAAAATATCAGGTTCTATTTTTCTTTTTACAAGCATTACTAGCTTTATTGTTCTTTTTACAAGTATATTCAATATAAAAGAATATACCTTGCAAACCATTTTTAATCTTTATACTGTATCATCTTTTTTGGTTTTATTTGTATTACTTATAATTTCAATCATTGATTTAGCATTAGGATTAAAATATTTTGAAGATAAACAAAAAATCATTATGGAGGAAATATAATGTCTACAAAAGAAATGTTGGAACTTGAAAAATCAAGGTTACAAAGTGATATAATCTATGAAGAAAAAAATTTAGTACTAGCTTATGTATTATGGTTTTTTTTGGGCATGGTTGGTGCTCATAGATTTTATTTAGGCAAAATTAAAACAGGTGTGGCTATGTTGTTACTTACAGTTGTAGGATGGATTACTTCTGTTATTTTAGTTGGATTTTTGTTTTTATTTGCTGCTGGTATTTGGTGGTTAATAGATGTTTATTATACTAATAAATATGTTGTTGAACATAATCATATAATGAAAGCTAAAAAGTTAGAGATTCTTGATAAACAAATACAAGAAGCAGATCAAGTAGTTGAAAACACAAAAAGTGTTGAAGCAGTGAAAGAAATTAAATCTTAATTTTATTGTATTTATTTTAAAAAGATCTATAATTAATAGATCTTTTTTTTTTGAGGTGAGTTATGTTTAAAATTTTTAATAAGAAAAAACAACGTAAAATATTTATATATAGTGGAGCAGGTTTATCTGCTGAAAGCGGATTAAGAACATTTAGAGATTCTAATGGACTTTGGCATGAGCATAAAATTGAAGATGTTTGTGATTATCGAACTTGGCTTAAAAATTATGAACTAGTACATAATTTTTATAATTCAAGAAGAGAAGAGTTAGAAAATGTTAAACCTAATGCTGCTCATCTTATGATTGCTGAATTACAAAAGGAATTTGGTGTAGATAACTGTATTAATGTAACCACAAATGTTGACAACCTTTTAGAACGTGCAGGTGTAAAAAATGTTATTCATTTACATGGTAATTTAACTGAAATAAAAAATATTGAAACAAATGAAATTATTAATATCGGACACGATACATTTAAAATTGATTTAAACAATAAAATTTGGAAACCAAATGTTGTATTCTTTAATGAATATTGTCCTGAATATGATAATTTGGATTATAATAAATTTTTAATGGAAGACGGTGATATTGTTGTTACTGTTGGTATGAGCTTTGTTGTTGTTAGTGCTTATAAAATATTTAGCAATTTTATTAAAACTCATAAAATAAACATTAATTTAGATTCAGAAACCAATTATGGATATAATTTTGATAAATGTATAAATAAAAAAGCTTCAGAAGGTATGATTCAATTAAAAAAATTCATTGACGAATTGTAATTTTTAATTTAAGATACTTGTATAACTTAATAGAGGACTAAAAAATGTTATAAATTTCTTTCTTATATAAACCTCCTTAATAATTAGTTTTATTTCAAATAAAAAACTAATAATACAAATTATAGGAGAATTAAAATGAACGTATTAGAACAATTTTTAAATAGAGAAAAATATATTAGTCAACTTAATCCATTTTACAATGATGTTGAGGAAGTTAGTCGTTATTTCTCAAAATTACTACAATTAAGACAAAATCAAAAAGAACTAAAACAGCTTATTAAAAAGCAAAATAAAGAATTGCTTGAAAGAAGGCAATTTGATAACCAATATAATTGGTCTACTGTAATAAATAAAGTTTTAGAAATCAACAATTATACTAAACAAGGTATTATGTTCATCTCACCAAAAGGGAGTAGAATTCGTTGCAATAAATTTATTAAAAGTGATTTGTTCCACGATACTCTTAAAAATAATACAGAACTATTAAAACATTTAAATAAACAACAACTTGAATATTATGAAAAATATAAGACTGTACATGAGTTTTCTAAGAAAGATAGAAAATTCTTTTATAAACAATTAAATAAAAAACATTTTTCTTTATCAATACTGGATTTTGAATTACAAGACAATAAGAATAAACTTTTTGATTTAGAAAAAGAGATCCGCAAATTAAATAAAGAAATTCAACTTATTTTAAAAATTAAAACTGCACAGTTTGTTGATAATATTAGAGTACAACATGATAGTAAAATTTTAGATAATATTATTTCTCAACAAAAATTACCTTTAACTGAATATTTTAAAAATTATACCTTTGTTAAAGATTCTCTTGATGGACTTTTGTTTTTCTTAAAAGAACTTCTAAAAGTACAAGTTGATTATGAATTACAACAAAAATCAATAGGACAAAACAATTGTAAAATTAAAGTTAAAATACTTCAAGATAAGGAATTAATAGATATTTCAGAAAAAGAGTTGTTTCTTTTAATTCTATGTGTAGGCATGGTAAAATTTAAACATTTTTATCATTATAAAAGTAAACTTTATTCAAATGGATTACAAATAGAAAAATCCAAGTTTTTGTTTGAAAAGGTTTTAAATTATTATCTTTATTCTTGATTTTTGTTTTTGATATTGATATAATAATAATAAAAATTTTTAAGGACTCACAATATGATTGATATTGAAGAAAAGTTTTTGTCTTTTTCAGAAGAAAATGATTTAAATTCTATGAAAGAATATATTAAAAAATATGACATTAGTGAAAGCACACTTAATCAAGCTCTTTCTAATGCTTGTGAATTAGGATTTTCTTTAATTGTTGAGTTTCTTATTAATAATACAAATGTTAATCCTGCACTTGATAATAGTTTTAATCTTCAAATGGCTTGTGAATATGGACATACTGAAATTGTTCTTTTATTATTAAAAGATGGTAGAGTATGTCCTTATGCAGAAGATAATACACCTATCAAAAATGCTGCCAAATACGATACAAATGCTCATTACTTTATTATTCAAAAATTAATTGAAGCTGATGAAAATGTTAATTACACCTACAACAATAATGAGTTATTTCAAAAAGTATTATTTAGAGAATCAGATTATGATAATAGATTGCTTCATTTTTTGTGGAATAAGAAAGATACTATAATAAGCAATTATAATTTTATTTTTCGTTTAACTCAAAGTTCAAATTCTTATTTAGTTAAAGACTTAATTAAAGATTATAAAACAGATATTAATAATCCTCATTTTTGTAATAATATTTTTTGTCATTTCATTCAAAATGGGCATGACTCATTAGCTCAATTAATGCTCGATGAATATATGTTATCAATTGAAGAAGAATATATTATAGAAAGACCTTCTGGATTTTTATGTTTACTTGAATATAGACAAGTTGATATGATTAATCAATATTTAAGATTTTTTAAAGAAAATGATAAAAAGTATTCTTCTTGTTATAGAATTAATAATGCTATTATTGATTTAGCTGGATATAAAGAATTTAAATCCATTGTTAAAGAAATGACTAATTATTTTAAATTTGAAATTGAAAAAGAAAAAGAAGAGCTTTTCTTAAAAAAATTATTAATGCAGAATGATTTAGAGTTTTTTAATTTTTTTGTAAATAAGTTCAATATTGATTTGAAAAAATATAAAAATGAAATGATAATTTCAATTTTAACTAATAAAAAATATTTTTTTACTTTTTATGAAAGTTTTAAAATTTATGAAATTGATATTTTTCCATTAATTGTAGAGCATGTTGAAGAAGATTGCATTATAGAATATTTTTTAAAAGATAAAAATTTATCTTCTAAAATAAAAAATAATGAAGTTTTGTCTAAAATATTTGATAAAGTTATTTTAAAAAATAATGTTGAAGCATTTTAATTAATGCTTCATACCTAAACTTTTCATTTTATTTGATAATTTATTTTGATCTTCATATTTCTTTTTAAAGTTTTTTAATGCAACACCTAATTCTAAATCCTCTTTCATTTCTACTAATTTTTTCATTAAAGAAATAAATTCTTTATTTTCTTTGATATATTTTACAATATTTTTACTTCCTCTTACTTTTAAATCTTTATCTTCTAATAATTCTGGATTTTCAAGTAATTGTTCTACTGAATATTTTTCTAACACTCTTGGTATTGTTTTTTCACCTAATTGGGGAACACCCGTTATATTGTCAACTTTGTCACCATCTAAAGTTAAGAAATCCAAAATCTTTTCTGGTGGAACGCCTTTTTCTTTTATACAAGCTTCTCTATCATACATTTTATTAACTTTGCCACGAAAAACTCTTGTTTTATCACTAATTAAATAAAACAAATCCTTATCATCTGTACCTATTGTTATATCTAAATTAGGTACACTTTCTGCTTTCTTTGTGATTGTTGTTATCACATCATCAGCTTCTACGCCTTCTTCTCTTATTATTGAGTATCCTTTATAATTTAATATTTCTAATATTTCTTCTCTTTGTAGAACATAATCTTTATCTCTATCTGGTCTATTTGCTTTATATTCTGGATATAGCTCATGACGGAAATTATCACCAGAAGCATCCATTACTAAACAAATATAATCAGGTTTTCTACCCATTCTTGATATTTTATTTATTTCATTTTCAATTAAATTAAGTGCTTGTGGTATCATAAATCTTGGCTTTCCTTCATAATAAGCACCTTCTAATTCATTTAATCCTTGATTTAAAGCACTATGATAAGCCCTACTTAAATGTGAATTAATGTCCATTAATAATAAATTTTTTTTAGGTTGATTACTCATTTCTTTTTCCTTTTTTGTTATTTATATTTTAACATAAAAAATAAATTTGACTTAATAATTTATTTAAATTAAAATAGCTTTTAAAATGAGATTATTAAATGAAAAAAGTTATTTTAAAATATTTGTTAGAAAAAAATAATTTACAGCAAGTTTTAAATGTAGATATTACATTAAATATTATTAAAACTGAAAAACATATTATTAATCAGAAAGAGCATATTAAATTTATTTGTGAAGATGACTGTTATTTTTGGATTGTTAATAAAGAAATTCATCATGAATTAGAAGAACCTTCTATAAATTTATATAATGGCAAAATTCTTATTTATGTAAAAAATAATTTTATTTTTAGAAATAACGATAAACCAGCTATTATTTTATTTGGAGATTCTGATAATTATAAGAGGTTATATTGGTTTAATAAAGGACTTTTAAATAGAGATAATGATTTACCTGCTGTTAAAACAATTAACTCTAATAATGTAAAAGAAGAAGTTTGGTATAAAAAAGGTTTAATGCATAGAGAAAATGATAAACCTGCTTTCGTTGATCATCAAAATAATATTAAAATTTGGTTTAAAAATGGTGAAATGCACAGAGAAAATGGTTATGCTTTCATTAATGATAGTGATAAATATTATTATATAAATAATGTTAAATTAAGTAAAGATAAATTTATTAAATATAAAAAAATAAACAACTTTTAGGATGTAAAATGAAAAAAACTATAACAATACAAGAAGTATTTGATAAAAACAAAACAAATAGTAAAATTGAATTTGAAATTGAAAATATTGAAGAACATATTATCAATAATATAAAACATTATAAATATGTGTTAAAAAAAGATTCTTATTTTTGGTTTGTTAATGGTGAATTACATCATGAAAATGATGAACCTGCATTTTATTATTTAGGTGGTTTACATATTGTTTATGCAAAAAATGGTATATTTCATAGAGATAATGATTTACCTGCTGTTATTATGAAATCAAGTGAGGATGCAGTGTTAAAAAGGTTTTGGTATATTAATGGTAAAATAAATAGAGAAAATGATAAACCTGCCGTTATTTTTGAGAATGGTATATTTATTTGGTATAAAGATAACCTCATTCATAGAGATAATGATAAACCTGCTCTTATAGATGAATCTATGGAAAAACAAGAATGGTATATTAATGGTCTACTTCATAGAGAAAATGGATACGCCATTATATCTAAAAATAAAAAATTCTATGCACTAAATGGTAAAAAGGTCAATGAAGAAGAATTCAATAAATTTAATAAATTAAAGACTTTTTAAATTATTTTAATCTTGGCTTATTTTTTTTGTTTTCTACTTTATCTAAATCATTTTTTAATGATAATTTAGGATCTCTTTCAAAAGCATAAATATAATTACCTTCCATTCCCTGACCTTCACCTTCAAAAACAGCAAGATAAGCTTTTTCTTGTGTATAATAAAGTTGAATTTTTGGCTCATAAGGCTTGCCTTTTGTATCAAATATTTGAGTGGCTGGTTCTTTGAATACTTTTTCTGTGCGTTTTTCCAAAAATCCTAATACAGAATTTAACTCTAAATTGCTATTTAATAAATCATTATTTTTAAATGACGAGATTGTATGTATAGCAGCACCTTCTTTTAGACCAAATGCCTGAAAAACTTTTTTACCCATTTCTGAAATAACTGTGTTCATTCCCATTGGTAAGTCTTTTACGTCTGTCCATTCTATCTTATTTAAACCTGCCGTTCTTACTTCTGTTCTTATTTCTGCTGGCAAGGTAGTTTGTTTTATTTCTTTTGGTTTTATTTCTGCATAGCCATATTCATTACCGTCAACAGCATAATTACTTGATATTTTTGATAAATCCAAATTATGATGGTTCATTTTTGGTCTTGCCAGCATCATTGAAGTTTGCATTTTTTTTGCGACTTGCATTGGTCTTTTTACATTTTCAACTATATTGTATTCTTCTATTTTTTCGTTTAAAAAATCTTCAATACTTTTATTCATTAATTCTTCTGTAGTTTCATATTTTATTTCTGCTTTTTTCATAATATTTCTCTTTTCTTAATTAAAGTATACCATATATTAATTGATTTAATAGGATCAATATGATATTATATCGCAAGTTATTGGAGTTATTATGAAAAAAGAAGATATTATAAACGTCATTGAAAGAATAATAGAGATTGAAGAAGATGAAATAAAATTAAAAAAAGTTTTTTTTATGAATAACTTACAAATATCTTTCAACGATAAAGGAAAAATTTACTCAAGTAATAAACCATCTTTATCCATTAAAAATAAACACATAAACCAAAAAGCTTATCTTAAAAATAACATCCTGCATAGAGATGATTTCAAACCTGCAATTTTACAAGATAATGAAAAATTGTATTTTATTAATGGTAAAAAAATATCTAAGAAAAAAAATAAAAAACTCAAAAAACAAAGCATAATAAAAAATAAACTTCTTCAATTTTAATTATTTCTTGATTTTTTAATATTTTTTGTATACAATAAAATTAATTTACATAGGGAGAATAGTAAATTATGGATAATACCATTTTACAGAACAACATCGAAAATTTGTTAGAAGAGTTCACACATAAATATTCTAATATTTTATTTGATACCTCTGTTGTTTCTAAAAAACTATATGGACACTATCAACAAAAACTTGCTTTTGAAGAGTTTGAAATTGATTCCCAAGATTTTGAAAAAAGAACACTTGATTTCATTCAAAAAAGTGAGTTAGAACATACCCATCACCAGATCGATAAAACAATTAATTACATTATAAAAAGATTGTCTAATCAATTTTATAAAGATAATTTTCAAAAAGAAATCTTTATGCTTATTATGCGTAATACAAAAAAAACGCTTTTAAAAGAAAATAAAGTCAGTTATTTTAAAAAATTTAGTCAAAAAAAATTACATTTAGTTATATTTAAAAAAGTAAAACCTATTTTAAAGTATATTAAATTATTAGACTCTAAAAATAGAATATCTATAAAGTCATTTCAGTTTTTAAAACAACCATTTTTATTTAAAACAAAAGAAATGGAATTGGCTGCTTTAATTTTAAATAAAATATCTGATATTTACTTTTATTATGATAAGAAAGAATCTAATATTTATATTTCCAAAAAATATAATTTTGTAAAAGATTTTTTAAATATTCAAGTTAATGTTAATTGTTTATTAAATTATAAATGTTTAAAAGAAATTATTTTCAACAAAAGTAATATTATTAGCTTTACACTATTAGAACAAAAATTAATAGATAGAAAAAATAGTTTATTTAATCAAATAGAAAAATCCATTTCTGTTAAATATAAAGAATTATCTGTCTTAGCAACTGAATTGGAAAATACAACTGATGTTTTTTCTTTTATTAAAGTAGTTGATAATAAAAATTTATTATTTAATATTGATAGAAAAATTAATGATAAAATTGAATCACTAAATAAAGAACATTACAAATTAGCATTTAAAAATAATATTGGCAAAAGAAGTCTTAAAGAAATGTATCCTATTGCACGTAATAAAAAAAGGAAATTTACTTTCTTTATTGGTGAAACAGGTGCTGGCAAAACATATCATGCTTTTCAAAAATTTAAAGGAAAAGAATCAGGAGCATTTTTTGCACCTTTAAGGTTATTAGCTCTTGAAGGGCAAGAAACTATTGAAGAATTAGGTTATCCTTGTAATTTAATTACTGGAGAAGAGCAAGATATAAAAGAAGATGCTATGTTTATATCTTCTACAATAGAAATGCTAAATATTACAGAAGAATATGATGTTGTAGTTATTGATGAATGTCAATTAATTTTTGATGAACATAGAGGTTGGGCTTGGACACAAGCAATTGTAGGTGCTAATGCTGATGAAATAGTATTAACAGGTTCAGAAGAAGCTTTATCTGCCATTGAGTTTTTAACAGGTTATACAGGTGAAGAGCTTGAAATAGTTCGCTTAAAAAAGAAAACTAAATTAGAAAAATACCAACATAAAGTAAAAAGTGTTAATCAAATTCCTGAAAATAGTGCTGTGGTTTGTTTTTCTAAAAAACGAATTTTAGAACTCAAAAATAAATACGAGCAAGAAACAGGCAAAAACTGTAGTGTTATCTTTGGTGCTTTATCACCAGAAACAAGAAAAGAAGAAGCAAGACGATTTAGAGAAGGTGAAACAAATGTTGTATTTGCAACAGATGCTATTGGTTTAGGATTAAACTTACCTATCCAAAATGTATTCTTTGATAGTTTAGAAAAATTTAATGGACAATCTTCTGATATAATTGATAGCTCATTAGCTAAACAAATTGCGGGGAGAGCGGGTAGATTTGGTTTTTATAATACAGGCTATTATGGTGTTTTTGGTAATAATAATGACAAGTTATTAGATAAACTATTAAAATCAAAATATCCAAAACATGAAAATCGTTTTTATTACAAAATACCATTTGTAGTTTTTCAAGAGATATCCGAAATTTTAGATACAAAAGATTCTTACATGATTATTGAAAGATTTATTCAATTATATGATTTAGTAGAACCTAATTTCATTAAAATGGATTATACAGAGCTTCTTTTTAAAGCTGATGTTATAGAATCTGAATTAAATAAAGTTAAATCAACTAAGACTTTATTAAGTTTATATGAAAAGTATCAATTAATATTTTCACCTATTGACGTTAAAAATGAAGATATGAAAGATTTCTTTTATCTTTTAATTAAAAATAAAATTTTAAAATTAAAAGATTTTGATTTTGAAAAAGAATTAAAATCAGAAATTAAATCTATTAAAACAATTGAAGATCTTAATTATGTTGAATACAAACTTAGTAAATTAGATGCATATAACTGGTTATCTTTTAATTTTAAAGATATCTTTCATATTGAAGATAATAAAATTAAGAATGAAAAATCATTTTTGAATACTATGGTTATGTTTTTCTTAAAAGAAGATGGACATCTTTATAAAAAGTGTAAAGTATGTCAAACATTCTTAGAATTAGAAGATTATAATATTTGTCAATCTTGTTATGAAGAAAGTCCTTATCATTAAGGACTTTTTAAATTATATTTGATTTTTCATTTTTATTATTATATAATTAGTCTAAATTTATAATAAGGTTAATTATGTTAAGAACAATTTTATCAAAATTACAATCAACAACAAACAATATGTTTAATATGGCAGCTATTGCTGCGGCTATTGTATTCTCTTTTGTTTTTAGAGAACATGAATATAACCAATTTGTATTTTTTATATTAAACTTCTTTATATTTAAATTTATTTTTTATTTTGCTGAATTTGCAATTTTCTGGTTTTATAACCAAAATCCTATTAAAACCTATAAAGTTATTGAAGATGGTAAAGAATATACTGTGGCTGAATTTTTTGATAATAAAGTTGAATGGTATTATAATGGTGAGCTTCATAGAGAAAAAGGAAAACCTGCTGTATTAAATACAAGAATTGATATGAAGAAATGGTATTTTAAAGGCAAAAAAGTTAGTCAAAAAGATACCTTCTTATTAAGTAATATGGAAAAAATAAATGATTTCTAAAATTAAAAGATACTTTTAACTTTTTTTGTATCTTTAATTATTGGATTACCATTATTATTATTTATACTTTTAATACTTTTTAAAGTTGAATTTAGCATTTCTTTTCTTTTGATTTTTATAAGTTACGTACTTTTTTATAAAACCATTTTAAAAACTGATAATGATGTTATTTCTACAAAATTTAAAAATTTTGCTTATTTTTTATTAACAAATATTTATTATCATAAAGAAGAGGTTATTGAAAATAATAAAAAATATACAGTAAAAAGAGATCTATTAGACAATCAGGTTTTCTTTTTAAATAATAAAAAACATAGAGAAAAAGAGGCAGCCTTTGTTCCTTATAAAATAAGCGATTCATTAGAATTTTGGTATGAAGGAAATAAGATTGAATGTAATGATGAAATAGAATTTAAAGAAGCTGTTAATAAAATTAAATTATCAAATAAAATTTCAAAATTTTAAAATAATTAAAAAAATACTTGATTTTTATTTTTTGTTTTGCTATTATAACAATTAAGCAATACAGACAAATATATTTTAACTTACTTGGAGGAAAACGTCATGTTATAAACTGCTAATGAAAATAAATATTTAACAAAAGAAGAAATTCTATCTTCAGTCTCAGTTGATGAAAACTTTGATCGAGACAATCACTTATACTTATATGCTATCGTTAGAACCGATCTTGAAATGCCAGTAGGCAAGCTTTCTGCACAAGTAGGTCACGCATATACAGATTCACTTAAAAATGCCGAAGAAACACATCCAAAAGCATATCAAAACTATTTTGATAGCAATCTTGGTGGTTCAAAAGTCCTATTAAAAGCCAAAAATGATGATAAACTTGTTGCCGCTTATAATAAAGCAATCGAGTTAGGTTTGCCATGTTCAATTATTGTTGACCGTCATCATGTTATGCCCCCTCACTTTGATGGTAGCCCTATTATCACTGCATTAGGGATAGGTCCTTGCTTGCGTTCTGAAGCGAAAGAAATAACCAAAAAATTTCAATGTTTATAGGAGAATAATATGTTAACAATTACGAAAGAAGAATTAAATAATTTAATTAAAAATGCATATCTTGAAGGCTGTGATGATGCTTGTAATGCTTATAGTTATGAGCTTTCAAGAAATGGTTACTATGCACGAGCAGATTTAGAAAAAGATACTTTTGAAAACCTTTTTGATAGATCTAACGCAAAATATGAATTAGGAGAACTTTAATATGAATACTTATACTAATCAAGAGCTAAAGAAATTTTTTGAAATATTTACTAATCTAAAACCATTAGTTAAAAATATTGTTGATATTAACAATAAAGTTTTAAACGAATTAGAAAAAGAATATAAAGGTAAACCTTATATTGATAAGAAATTTTTTGAACGTTATCAAAACTATATGCCCTTTGATTTTGAAGAATTTTCTATTGAGAGTGACGATGAAAATATTTTAATTGTTGAAACTGAAAGTTTATGGGGTGGTTGTGATCAAGTAGATTATCACAATCATTATATTCCTTTCAAATGGCTATATTCAGAAAACCCTGAATTATTAATTAAAGATCATTATTTAGAAGATATTAAATATATGGAAAGTGAATATAATATTGCTGTTGAAAAAGCAAAAGAAAGAAAAGCTATTGAAGAAGCTGCAAAAATTAAAAGAGAAAAAGAACAATATGAATTACTTAAAGCTAAATTTGAAGGAGAAAAATAATGTTAGATAAAAATATTTTAAAACAATATCAAGAAATTGAAGAAAAAATTGCTGTTGAAGCGAATAAACTTTTAGCTGAAATTAATGATATCGAACCTATTTCTGGATTTAAACATTTATCTTTTGAAAAGTTTGATTATGGAGAAATCGAATATTCTGGCGAAGAATACTGGCAATATGGTGGATATGAAAAATATGAACATTGTTTACCTATGGAATTACTTTTTGATAAAGAATATAAAGAAAAATATATTCAAGATTTAAAAGATAAAGTTACGGAAAGAAATCGTAAAGAAGAGGAACGAAGAAAAGAAAAAGAAAAACAAGATTTTGAAAAAGCAAAAGCTAAATATGAAAAATTAAAAGATAAATTTGAAGGAGAAGTGTAATGAATATTTTTACAGAAAAAAACTTTGAACGTTTTATTGAATTTCAAGAAATGATAGAAGAAAAAGCAGAAGAGCTTATAAAAGAAATAGAAAGTATTAGCCCGATTGAAAATCATTCTTATTTAACTTTTCATAAAATTGAATATGGTTTAATTGAATATCAGGGTAGTTATTGTGGAGAGGACACTACCTATTCACTACCATTATCTCTTCTTTACGATGAAGATTTTAAAGCTGAATATTTCAAAAAACTTGAATATGAAGCAATAGAAAAAAGAATGCTTAAAAAAGAAAAAGAAAATCGTATTAAAAAAGAAAAATTAAAGAAAGAGAAAGAACAATATTTAAAATTAAAAGCTAAATTTGAAAATTCTTAATATTAATTAATAACTTAAAACAGGAGAAATGTCATGTTATAAACTCACGATATAAATACTATAAAAAACTTAGAAGATTTAAATAAAATCATGAATAATTGTGAACAGATGAAAAATATGAGTGTATTACAGCACGGTATTAGTGTACATAATTATTATTTAGATTTAAAAAATCATATTTTACATTCTAAACCACTAAAAAATCAGTGGAAATTACCTGAATGGATTTATGATAAAATGTTGTGGAATTTAATCACAAATGAAGATGTGATTAAAAACTATCACATTTATCATGATTGTGGTAAACCATTTTGTTTATCAATTGATTCTGAAGGTAAAAAACATTTTAAAGATCACGCTATGTGGTCATATAAAGTGTGGAAACATCTTAATAAGTCAGAAGAAGAAGCAGAATTAATGCTTAATGATATGGCTATTCATTTATTAAAATCCAAAGATGTTGAAAACTTTTCTAATTTAAACAATGCAGCAACTTTATTAATTACTGGACTTTGTGAGTTACATAGTAACGTAGCAATGTTTGGTGGAATAGAGTCTACAAGTTTTAAAATTAAATGGAAAAATATCAATAAATTTGGTAAACGCATAAAACATAATTTAATTAAACAACAGGAGAAATAATTATGAACTACGAAAGAAAACAACAACTAATCGCTGAATTTAAAACTGCTTTTCACAATAAAGATTTTAAACCTAAATATGCTGAATTAGGTCATAAAATTGAAGGAAAGTTAACTTTTTCAATATTCATTTTTTATGCAATGCTTAGAAATAAGAAAATTGAAAAAACAACACATGATGTTGAATCCGATAAATACAAGGAACAGTTAATGCTTTTCAAAGCGGCTCTTCCAAGTTATAATGGTTATATGCAAAGTAATATTTTTAGTAAAATAAAAACGGTTTTTCCTTCAATTACAGAAGAAGAATTTGTAAGTATTATACAAAAATATTTTTAATATTCATATTTAAATCAAAAGCCTCTTATGAGGCTTTTTTATTGATATTTTTATTAAAATTTGTTATAATATTATTAATATAGGAGAAATAACAAATGACAGACATTAGTAAATTATCAACAGAAGAATTAGAAGCAGAACTTGAAAAAAGAAAACAAGAAGAAGCATTAAATTCAATACCTAAACCACTTGAAGATATTAATATTGATGCTATAAAAAATATAGCACGAGAAGAATTAGAGTATGTTACAAAAAATGGTGAAAATTCGAAAGATATAGAGCATTGGATGTATGAAACTGTAATGACAAGTGTGTATGGAGATAATATTTTTAATTATATTAACTCCAAGACGTAATTAAAAAAATATATTAAAATTAAACAAAGCTCCTTTTTATAGGAGCTTTTTCAAAAGGAATATCGATGTTTGCCATAGGATTTGTCTTAATGTTTACGTTTGCTTATTTAGAAGCGTTCAATTTCAAAAAAATCTCTTTTAATTTAGAAATAAAAAATGTTTTAACTTTTATTTTACCTTTTACTGGATTTTTAATTTCAATAATTATTTTTCTTATTTCAATTAATTTTGATCTATCAAGTCCAGTTATTAAAGAAAATTTAGTTCTTTTAAAAGATTGGCGATTTTATATCGTTATTCTTTCTGAAATCTTTGGTGTTTGGTTGTTTAGAAAAAATTATGAAATAAATGGAAATAATTTAACTGCGATTAATTTTGCCTTATTCTTATCTTTAGTTTTAGTTCCTGTTTATTCTTATTTTTTTAGTGATTTATTAGGATTTCAAAAAACAATAATGATTGGCTATCAATCACCTATTGAATTTTATGTGTTTACTGGATTAATATTATTAAGTGTCATTATTTTCTTTTTTGATAAATTAAAAGGAAAAATTAATAACATCTTTATTTTATTTTTACTTCCAGTTATATTCTCTAATAATATGTTTGTTACCTCTAAAATAATGCAAACTTATGATCCTTTCTTTTCTTATTCAATAATTGTATTTTTTATAGCTTTATTATTTTTTATCATGGCAATTAGAAGTAAAGAATTTAGTAAAGTTAATAGAAGTCATTTAAAGTTAATTTCTTATTTATCTATATCTTGGATGATTGCGATTCCAGCAAATACTATTGCTGTTAAATTATTAGCAGTGGAATTTGTAACTCTTCTTAAAAGGGTTTCACAGCTAATTTCAGGATTGATTTTAGATAGAATGTATAATAAAAATAATAATAAATTTAGTATAAAAGATTATTTTATTATTTTCTTTATTTTATTTTTAGGCTTAGGACTTTATGTTTTAAGAGGATAATTAAAAGTTTCTTACTTTATTTCTTATTTTATATCTATCGAATTCCTCTTTTAATTCTTCCATTTGATATTTTTTTAACCCCTCTATTATTCCATATAAAGGGTTTTCTTGTTCTTTATCACTTAAAAACATATCTTTTATAAATTCTTCATAATTTGTATAAGTATATTTTATATAATAAGGGGAATATTGAACAATATACAAACCTGATTTTGTTTTATAAGAAGCATGTTGAAATAAAGGTGTCTTTATATAAAACTCTATATCTTCTTGAGTTATATCTACATCTTCAAGATTGGCTAAAAAATCTTTTACTATCTTTAAATTTGAATTTACATTTATAAATTCTGTTTTTTCTTTATAATATTCAAATAATTCTAATTCTTTTTTATCTAAATCTTTCATATCTAACCTTGATTTTCAAGTCATTTTACATTATAATTTTTAAAAATCAAGGAGAAAATATGATTTTATACACCCTTGTTCATTCATACAATGATAACAATTTGGTTAAACATAAAATACTTGGAAGCACTTTTGAAAGTGACACAGCTATTTTCCTTTATTTTTCAAATTTAAATATAAAAGATAATATTTATTTTGTTTTTACTGAAATTGACTTTCATTTAGTAAAAGAACATATTAGATTAGATACAACATTAGAATTTTTTCCTGATGTAGCTGATAATAAAATATCTAATTTAAATTTATATAAAAAAGATAGCATTTTTAGGTTACAGGCAAACTATATTTCTGATATTGATATTTGTATGTCGAGTATTGATAATGAAGCTCTATTTACTTCTATTATAACCAAATATGAATCTGAGAAAGAAAATTTACTACCTAAAGGTTATGAACAGCAAGATAACAAAGTATTTAGTGAAGAACAAGATTCTGAAATTCTTTATGTAGCTGTTTTAAATTATTCAATTAATGGTCAAACCAATACTGTTTTAGCGGGTTGTAGTTATAAAGCTAATGTTTGTGCTATGTTGCTTCAACATAAAATAGAAGAAGTTAATGCTGATTGGTGTTCTTTTCATTTTAAAACAATGTTTATTTATAAATCAGATATTAATAATTTTTTAAATAATAAATTTATTAATTTCAATTATTCAACAGAAGATCCACTTATCAACATAATGTTAAGTCCTATTGCTATTAATGAATCTTTAAATGAAGACTATTTAGAATGCAATTACCTTGATATTGCAGATGTTAATGATGAAGAATTTAATTATTTTATTAAAGAACACTGGAATCACTATAAAGAATACTTTTTAGAAAATGGTTCGAAAGACATTGTTGTTTTAGAAGAAGAAACAAGAATTAATCCAGAATACTTTCAAGAACATTTTTTAATTGAAAAAGAAGATTGGAAAGATGGTATTAATTTATTAAATTATATTATTGAAGATAAAAATATTGCTTTTAGTCTTTTTAATAATATTAATTATCCTTCTGTTTATTTAGAAAATGATAATAAATTGATTGCTTTAAATTATTTTAAAGATTGCTTAACTATTTCACATGAAGTTGAAGTTGAAGATTTATCTTTATTAATTTTTATTTCACAAAAAACAAATTTTTCTCTTAATAATAAAACTAAACATAGACTATTTGGTGTTACTATAGATAAAAATGGAATATTCCCTTTAAATAAAGAAATATGTAAACAACTTTATATAGAAAATCATGATGGGGATATAACAAATTTAATATTTATGAATGCAGAAGAATCTCTTAATGTTTTGAATATTAAGTTTGATCTTAAAACAAATCATAAATATTGAAATTAACATTTTTATTTGTTATAATGGGTTATCATTAATCAATAAGGCTTAATATGTTTGATAATAAATTTTTAAATAAAAAAGAAGTTTTTTTTAATAAAAAACTCTACGAAGTTTATGAATATGAAAACTGTATCAAATGGTTTTTGAATGGAAAACTTCATAGAGAAGGTGACAGACCTGCTTTATTATTTAAAAATGGTACAAAAGAATGGTATCTAAATGGTTTAAAACATAGAGAAAAAGATAGACCTGCTGTTGTTCGTCATAATGGTGATAAAGAATGGTATGTTGAAGGAAAAAGACATAGAATTAATGGCTTACCTGCTATTATATCAAAAAATAAATCTGCTTATTTTGAAAAAGGTAGAGAATTAAAACCACAAGAAATCAAATTTAAATATAACGTTTATACTTTTTAAAATTTATTTATTTTTTCTTGATTTTTATATTTAAAAAATTCTTTTATAAAGCGTTCTACAAACTCAGCATTTTGTCTTATATCAACATAAAAAATTTCTTCTAATAATTCCTCTAATGAATTAAAAACTTTAATTTCTGGTTTATTATTATTATCTAACCATTCAAAGTGAAATTGACCATTTTTGCATTCATAAGCTTTATGAATTATTAATGGTGTTGATATGATATTTTTAATTAATTGTTTTTCGTACTCTTTTATATAATTTTTTAATTTTTCTACTTCTTTTTGTTTTGAATTATAACAAATCACCTTACATTTTGATTTATAATATTCAAAAAACTCTTTGCTTATTATTTCATTCATTCTTCAATAACATATTTTTGTTCTATAACAACTGATAAATCTTTTGATATTAATGTATATAACTCTTTTATTTTATTTTTAATAAATTTGTTATTTTCAACTTCTACTAACTTACCATATCCTTCGTTTTCAATATGATAATTAACTTTTTTTACTTTATCTTCATGACTTAATACATTTGCTATTCTTTTTTGAGCAACAGATTTTGGAATATTACGATATTTTTCAAGATTATCAAAACGAGTTTCATCATTAACAGATACCATAATTACATTGTTGTTTACTAAGCTTAACATATTAGATTCAATTAAAATAGCAGCATTTACTAATATTACACCCTTTAAACCTTTAATTCTATTTCTTAATTCAATTAATAGAGGTTTTCTTACTAATTCATTAATAAATTCTAAATGATCTTTATTACTAAATACTTTCTTTGCAATTTCAGCTTTATCTAATGTACCAAATCTTTCTTCAAGTTTTTTTCTAATTTTCAAATGGGCAGGTTTATCAGAATCATATAAAATTTCTTTAGCAATATCGTCTAACTCAATATTATGTACTTTTATTTCTTTATTTTCACTATACTCAACAAGTTGATTTGCTAACCAAGATTTACCACTACCCATAATACCAGTAATACCAAATATTTTTTGATGTGATATTTTTTGTTCTAACTTATCTTTTACTACAAGTGGAACATATTTTTGAGTTAAGCCACTTTCTTTTTGAATACTTTTTACATTTGAAGAACTTACTTTACCCAATTCAGGTTGAGTAAATAAACACATAGTTTCAATTTCTAAATCTTGACTATCGTTAACTTGATATAGATTATATTCATATTCCATATCATTTGTGTTTCTAATACCACGTACCATTACACTAATATCATTCTCATGAGCGAAGTCAATTAAAAGACCATCAAAAGAAGTTACTTGAACATTTGGAAGATGCGCCAATGATATTTGTGCCATTTTTGTTCTTTCTTCTTTTGTAAATAAATATTTTTTTGCAGGATTATCACCAATAGCAACAAATACTTCATCGAAAATTTTTGCACTTCTTTCAACAATATTTATGTGTCCAAAAGTAATAGGATCAGCAGACAGGGCATAGACAGCTTTGGTCATAATTAAAACTCCACTTATTTTTCTACAGTATATCAAATTTTATCATTATATACAAGGATTAATTAATACTATCAATCATTTTTATATACTCTGGACGATCATAGCTTATTGGTAATTTTATTGTATTTATGATAGGAACTAAGTATTGTTTTTCATCAATTTTTAAAATTTTATATTTTTTACCATGTTCCGAAAAATATTCACCAATTATTCCTGTTCTTGTTAATTTTTTACTCTTTTGATAGTCATCTTCACTTCCACCATTACAAAATAAAGGATGAAATTTATCTGAATAATTAAATTTATAACTTGTTGAATTATCTTTTCTAAACTCTAATTGTAATTCACTATATAAAGGTAATATATTTTCAATATTATTCTTTTTAAAATAAATAAAATCATTGACACAATATACATCATTTTCTATCATTTTTACTTCTTTAATTTTTATACCTTGATAATTATTACAAGTTAATGGATTACCTATTCTTGTTTTCAAATATCTTTGGTAATTAAACAATGGATAAAGACCATTTTCTATATGTTGATATGCTATATTATTTATACATAATACACTTTTTTTATTATCTAAAATTGAAATACTTACATCATTTGCTGTTATATTACAGTTATAATTCTCATTATAAGTATCATTAAAACTTTTATTACTAAATGTTCCAATAAGTGGAGTTATAAAGCGTAGATTTTTTGAGTTATTTGTATTAGTTAAATAAGAAGTGTCATTATAACAATATAAATAAAAGTTTTTTTCATTTAAATAAGTCAATTTTTTTTCTAATTCATTAGGTAATTTAACTTTTGCATTAAAAGTTTCATTAAAGTCTTTCCATTCTAAATTTGCATTTAAAAATAAAGAACAAAAAATTGATAATAGAATAATTATTATTTTCATTACATTTTCCTCATTTTTATTAATATAACATTTTTTTTTATAATTAAAAGTTTATTTTTTTAAAATCTAAAAATAAAAAAATAATTTTATCATAATATAATGTATTTTTTTGACATTTATAATAATATAGTGTATATATTATTATATAAGAGGGAGTTTTTAATATGGAAATTAAGAATACTATAAATTATAATAATTTTTTAAAAAAAGAAAAAAGAGATTCTAATGTAAATTTAACAAACAAGGATTTTGATAATTTAAAAAAATTTATTGATAAGCATTATGCAGAAAGATTTTTTAATGATCTTGATAAGTATCATAGAAAATAAAAATATAAAAAAAGCCAATTAATTTTCAAGCGGTTTGGTTAAAATGGTACTAAAAAATATAAGTAATTGAAAAGCCAATATTAATTGGCTTTTTTTATGGCAAGATATTTTTCTGAAATAATAAGGTTTTATTTGTTGATTTTTAAATATAAAAAAAGCCGTTAACACCACGTTAAGTGAACGGCTTGCTATCAAAAGGTCTTTTTTTATTAATTAAAATCATCTATTTTATATTCATAATAACTTTTTTCTTCTAGATAATTCAAAAAATCTTTTTTAAACTTATTAAATTCACCTTCATAAATAATTTTATCAAAACAAATAATTAATCTATCTTTAAAGTCACCATTCTCATTTTCTTTCCAATAATCTTTTTGATATAATGATAACGCAAAATTAGTTTTACTTCCTTGTTGTTTTTGTGTATACAATGACATTTTTAACTTATTTTTATTATTTTTTTCTGAATTATATATTTCTTCAAGTAAATTTTTTAAATCTTGTTCTTTTATACAGTTTAACACTGTTTGAATATGTCCATTATATAAATTTGTGTCGTAATCAATTGATAATAAAAAGTCTGCTAATTTCATAATAACTCCTAAATGCTTATAATATTTTATTCTTTAATTGCAGATAAAAATAACATGAATAAATATTTTTTCAAATATATTTTAAAATTTAAATGTTTTTAATAATGTAGTAGTAAATGAAAAATATTCTTTTTTACCAGCCCAAGGTTTTCCTTGCTGTTTTATAAAATTATAGAATTTATCACTTTCTAATATATCTTTTATTAAATTTAAGTCGCTTTCTTTTTCAAATTCTAAAACAAAACCTGATGCAAATAAAAAATGTTGAGGTTCAATAAGTGTTTTACATTTAAATCCTTTACTAATCATTAGAGGTATTAGTAAATAATAATTTTTATTATTATTATTGGATAACCCTTGTTTTCTTCCATAAGCATACCAAGACTCATATTTATCTACTTTACCTTTATCTCTTGCATCAAGATCTACTCTACATTCTTTTAAAAATTTATAAGCAAATGGATAGTTATTATTTAAATTTTCTTCTTTAATAATATTTAATTTATCATCATATGGATAAATAATTCTATATTCTTTATTTAATTTTGTAATTTTATAAAAATCAACTGTTAATTCTTTTTCAATTAAGTATTCTTTTTTATTATAAGTATGCTTAATATATTTTTTATCCATATATTCAATTTCAATAGGGTTTTCTATTATATAGATTTTATCTTTTAATGTTGCGATACCACTTTTAATCTTACAGTAATTTTCAATTTTATTTTCTCCCTGATTGAAATCATTAAATATCCATTGATTGTTATTTAATTTTTCTTTATCTATTTTTTGAAAATCTTCTTCTAATTTGTTTTTATACAGTATTTTATCATTTTTTTTATTTTTATTTATATTAAATATTGAAGTGTAAGTACTTGCATTATCAAATATCAATGTATTTTTAAAATCAATAACAGATACTATATCATTTAAAACTATTTCTCTTAAAGACTTTGCTGATTTATTATATATATAACTATTTGGTACTATATATGATGATTTTTTGGCATTTTTCCAAGCATGTTCTATGAAAGCATAATAAATATCTACATTTCCTTTTTCCATAGAATTATAATTTTCTCTTAACTTCTTTAAATATGAAGTTTCTAAATTTTTTGTTCTTATATAGGGAGGATTACCTATAATACAATCATAACTATCTAAAATATTAGTAAATAAACCGTCACCTACAATAAAATTATCAGTTGATATGTTTATATCTTTATTATCAAAATAAGCAACTAACAATAATTTTAAATCTTTAATATTTTCTTCATTTATATCTATTCCATAAATTTTGCTTTCAAACCATTCCTTTAATTCTTTTTTATTTAAATTAAATTTTTCTTCTACATACTCTATTAATGAGAATATAAAAATTCCATGACCCACTGATGGTTCTAGTAATGTTTCGTTTATATTATAATTAATGCCTTCAATTATAGAGTCAGCAATGTACTTGGGTGTATAGACAACACCTTCTGATTTTCTTTTGCTTTCATTTCTGTACTGATCAATTTCAGATACTGCTTGATAAATATTAATTTTTCCTATCTTAAAATCATTAATTATATTATTTATCATTTTATTTCCTTATTAAACTTCCTATTGAATTATAAAAATCAACAATATTACTTATATCAATATTAGTAATTATTTCTTCTCTATCCATAGACTTCATTTTATCATACAATTCTTTTTTTGTTTTAAATTTTAAATTATAAATTTCTGGATTAACTTCATATATTATATTTGTTACTTTTTGACGTTCTAAAAGAGCTAATATTAAAGAAGGATCATAATCTAGATTATTTTCTAAATCTTCAATATATACTTCTTCAAATTTTAAAACATTACCATATTTATCAAAAACAGGAGCTATATTAGGCAAAAAGTCAACTTGATAAAATTCTAAATTATTTTGTATATTTTCTTTATGAGTAAAAACCCTTCTTACTCTTCCAATTAATTTATTTTGATTATTATCGTAATTTTTATTTAAACTTGACATGGGAGCAGCTATTTCTACTGCTACTTTATTTTTTAAATTTTGTTTCACTAATAAATCAACAGAATAGCTTTTACTTTTACCCAATGCTGCTGGTATTTGGGTTGCAGATTTATTTGAATCTATGTTAATTTCTATTTTATTTTTTGATAATGAAGAAGGTGTAAAAATTTTTTGAGCAATAATTTGTAATGCCAAATGTAATTCATCACTTCTTTTAGAAGAGCGAGTTGAATGCGCTGAAGAAAATGAATTAATTATATTATTGGTTAAAGCATCCTTAATTTCTTTTCTTATTATTTGTTCTATATTTTTATCATTAAGTATTCTTTCTTCTATTTTCATTTTTCATCTCCAAAGATGAATGTAATTGTATACTTAAATTTTATTTAGTCAACTTATAAGCCAATATTTCTGCCACTTTATTTCCTCGTGTATCTTTTTTAGCACTCATTATATTTGCTCGATAACATTTTTGATATTTAAAGTTATTTTCTTTACAAAAATCCTCAAATATTTCATAAAAATGATTACTGAATACTACATTGTCAAATTCTTGATAATATTTTAATAATTCCAATTGTTGAGGTTTACCAAAATGTTCTTTATTATATTTATTTTCACCTATTTCTAAGTTTAAATAAGGAGGATCACAATACAGTAATACTTTACCTTCTTTTTCTAAAATATCATTCATAAAACTAAAACAATCTTTATTTGAAAAATAAATATTTGATTCGTTAAATATTTTAGAATATGATTTTAATAACTCTAATTTACTTTCAAAATTAGGCACACCACATTCCCAATTATAAGGTGTATTGAATTCACCTTTACCATTTTCTCTATAAACACCATTAAAACAATGTTGAGCTAAAAATAAAAATAAAGAAACAGATTCAATTGAATTATTATTTTTTTCTTTATTAAATTTTGTTTTTATTTTATTGTAATAATCTCTACTATCTTGTAATAATACTTTCAATTCTTCTTTTTGTTTTGTTTTATGCAAAGTAAATGCTTTTTCTGGTATAGTTTTTTTGTATTCAATCTCTATTTCTTCATATCTTTTATAAATAGATAAATAATCTTCTTTTATTAATGAATATGTAGCTACAATTGTGTTATTAATATCATTTAAATATATTTCTTTTACACCTAATTCTTGTAATTTATCTAATGTATAAAAAAAAGAACCTAAACCACCAGCAAAAGGTTCTGCATATATTTCAATTTCTTTATAATTAGCAAAGATTTCATTTAACTCTTTCGCTAACCACTTTTTTCCACCAATCCAATTAAACAACTTTTGCTTCATGCTATTTACCTATCCTATATATTATTTCTTGTAATGTTTTATCATTATCATTATTATTTGAAGTATATTTTTTATAATCTTTTGTATATGTATTTAACACCAAATTATTTTTATCACAAATATATTTTATTTCTTCAAACGTCATTTCACCATCTGTTGAATAACTAATGTATGTTTCTTTTGATTTCAACATAGCATTAACAATCATATCTTCAAAAATAATTCGTGTATCTTTTTTTGAACCAAAAAGGTTTTTTGTTTTTAATTTCGGCAAACCTGTTTTGGAATTTTCTTTGATTTGATTTTTGTTAAAATCTAAATCACAAATATAATTTAATATATGATAATTTGATTCATATCTTCTTGTATTATAAGGAGGATCAAGATAAATAACGTCCAATTCTTCTACTTTATTTAAAGTATCTAATATATCTCCTTTATAATATTTCATAGGAGATTTATATTTTTCATTGTACTCTTTTTTTAATATATTTGAAAAATCTTTATTTAAAGGACTTGTTTCCCTATTTTGTTTTTTTAGATATGCACCATAAACAGAAGTAGTATTTGCATTTTTATCAGCAAAAGCTACTAATAACATTAACAGTAGATTTTTTTCATAATAATTAATATTTTTATTATTATATAAATCATTAATATAAAATCTTATAGTATCTATTTTCAATCCCACATCTTCTGTAAAAAACATTCTTGAATTTACAGTTTGATTTTGAAATGCTGTTTTATCTATTGTAGTTGGTTTTCCATTAATAGAAAATTCATTAAAAAATATACCTTCTTTTATATTTTTATTTTCAATTGTTATATTTATTATTTCATTTATGTATTTAAATATTGACTCTCTACATTCATTTAAAAATAATCTTGAAGATAAAACTTCTGAATAATTAGACATATCACTTAAATATAAATCAAAATTAGTATTTTCTTGTAAATACTTAGAAACAACAGTTGTACCAGTAAAGCCATCTAAAAACTTTATTTGATTATAATTATTAAAAATAACTTCCGATAAAAAATTTATTAATTTTTCTTTTGAGCCTATATATCTTATTACTTTTTTCAACTGCTTGTCCTTAAAACTATTAAATTATACTAACTTAAAAAAAAATAAAATCAATAAACTTAGTTATTTTAATTTTTGAGTTCTTTTAATTGTTTTATTACCAAACAATTCTTCTTTTTTGTCAGAAAGAAATTGCATAATACTTTTATTAGGAGAAAGATCGATTGCTCTCTGTATCGCATTCTGATTATTATCTTTTAATATATGATGAAATTTATTCATTAACTTTACATTTTCTATTAAGTAATCTTTATTCTCTATTAAGTTCTTTATTTTTTCGGTTTTTGTTTTATTTTCATCTTTGACAAAATCTAATAGATACTTACTTACGTCACCGTATTTTTTTATATTAACTTCTTGTAATTCTATTTGTTTTTCAAAAATATCTTTCATGTCTTTTGAAAAGTCTTTATTTTTATATTTTTCTTTTAACTGTAAACTAAAATCAACGTTCTTTTGAAATTCTCTTACTCTTCTATCAAGTATGTTTATTAAATTTTCAAAAGTTAAATTATAAATTTCATCGGATTGTCTAAATAAATATTCACTTGTAGTTAATGTATTTATTTTCTCTTCTAAAAATTTTTCTATTTCTAATTCATAACTTGTTAATTTTTTGCTTTGTATAATTTTATCCATAAAAATAATCCTTGTTTAATATAATTATATCACAAAAAACATAATTTATGATAAAATGATATAAAATGAACTAAAAAAAATAAAGGTGATTATGAAATTACATACTAAAATTGCAGAATTAGTTAAAGAAAATGAAAATAAAACCGAATTAGATAATAATTCTTTGGCTTCTTTACTTTTATATTCTCTAATGCAAGACGACTATTTTAAAGACAACTACAAACATTTTACTTTATGTGAAAATGATAAAAAAGAACTATATATTTATCAGCCTAAATTAAGCTCTATTAAAGGATTTACTAATGGATATTCAAATGAAAATGTTGTTTCGGTATATATTCCAAATGAAAAAAAAGAAATAGAAGAAGATTATGATGATGATGATTTCTACTATGAAGATGAGCATAATATGTTATCTGACATCCAAACTATTTATTTAAATGATCATATTTTAAATCAAATAAATACATTTGTAAATATAATTGAAAAAGCAGATACTATACAGGAAATAACAGAAGAAATAGAGAAAATAAATAGAGAAGATAAAAGCTTTATTCATAATATAGAAAGATATATAGGCAGCAAATTCAATAAACAAGAACAATCAGCTTCAAAATTATTTCAATTTATGAAAAAAGAAATTTGTCTTGAAGAAAATAGAAAAAATACAGAAATGTGTTCAGAACTTTATTATAAATCAAAAGACGGAAATTTTTTTCCTGATAGTTTTTTATATAGAGATCATATTAACTCAAATGGCATTGGAAGTTTAATTATGCATAATAAATTAAAAGCAATTAGTTTATTAAAAACAGATAATGAAAAAGAAAAATTATCAACCTATGATCTTTGGACAATTTATAAAGATGATAAACTTGGGAAATGTCCTGATGATATTAGAGAAATGATTGATAATAATGAATCAAGAAAAAAAATATATAAAACTTTTAAATCAAAATATAATAATGCCTTACTTGATATTGCTCTTAGTTTCTCTAAGCCAGAAGAAAAACAAAAACAAATAATTAATCATGTAATGAAAGAAATTAAAGAGGATTATATTAATTCCATTAAAGAAATGATTAATAATAGATATAAACCATTTTCAGAAATAAAACATAAATTAGAATTAAAATCTTTAAATAAATTAACAGAAAAATTAAAAAATCATTATAGTGAATTCTCAAATTCTGATTATAAAGTTATTGTAGAAACAACAAAAGGAAAATCAAGCGTATATTCTGATTTACCACTTTTTAAAGAAATAACTGAAGAACAAAATTTAAGTTTTTTTGATAATTATAATATTGATAATTATCTAAAAGGATCTCATATGGCTGATGATAGTGGTTTTAATAATAGTAGTCAAAAAGATAAAGTTTTTTTCTTTGCTAAAACAGAAAATGAATTAATAGGAATGCTTAGTTGTAGTGTAGAAAATAATATATTAAATGTATGTAATATATCTATTGCTAACTATAGAAGACAAGAAGGCGTAATGACAAACCTTTATAAAACTATGGCTGAATACGCAAAAGCTAATAATAAAGTTATTTGCACGAGTATGTATACGGATGAAGGGAAAGCTTATATACCCTCTGTTAAAGAAAAAATTATGCAAAATGATAAAAATGTATTATTTTTATCTTTTTGTGGAAAAGGTTTAAGCAAGGTAGAAAGAGAAATAAAATCTATTAATGAATCTTTAATAAGGTATTTACCTAGAATTGATAATTTAAATATTGCTAAATTCAGAAAATGTTATGATAAAAGAATAAAAGAATTTACAGAACAATATTCAAATATTGAAAATGATTATATTAAAATTTATGATTTAAGAGAAAAAACATTAGTAAAACTAAACGAAGATCTTAAATTGTGTATAGATAAAAAAATAAAACGTAAAATTTAAGGAGATAAACATGCCAAATAGAACTATTAAAGAAGTAGAAAGCTATAATAATAGTGAACATAATCCAATTGAAGACATTAAAGAGAAATTAACACAACTTGGTTATAAAGTTCAACCTGAAATTTTTAATCAACAAAACTTAAACCAGTTTTCAAGACACCTTATTACTTTTCATAACTCAGATAATGCTTTAGATATAAGCATTACTAAAATTAATGATAAGAAATTTGAAATTAATGCTAATGAACTAAATAAAAATGAAAAACATGATTTGTTACTTAAAATAAATGCTTTTCAAAATCTTTTTGTTAATTTATCAAGTTATAATGTTAATAAATTTGTAGATTCTATGATTAAAGATAACGATAATCAATATTCATTAGAAGTTCTTAATCAAAGCTTCATAGAAGTTGTTTCAAACAATCATATAGAAGAATTAGAAAAAATAAAACTTCCTGCTGAATATAAATTTGCTATTAAAAAACAAGTTTTAGAAGATTTTGAATTTAATAAACGATTTGAAGATGAATTAAAGAAAAAAGAAATAAATGATTTATCAAACAAAAAGAAGATTAAACCTTAATCTTCTTTTTATTTTATTGTTTTTTTTATTAAATATAATTATTTTTTTATATTTATATTATATCAAAAAGTTATATTTTTTCTATATTACTTTTTTAAAAAATCAAAAATATTTTTAGATTTAATAGCTTTTAATTGCTTTGGTGGTTTACCTGCAACTGAAAAAAATCTAATAACAGAAGATTTTGGAATTTTTACAAAACTATCATCTTCTTCAAATACCTCATATGCATCTTTAATGTCTTGATTATAACCTGCGTCAAGTATCCAATAATCACCTTCACTAAATTCTTTTTTTCTTTTTAATCCCTCTTCAACTTCTTTTATATCAGAAGTATAAAAATGAAAAGTCAAACCTTCTTTTGTTTCTACAAAATAATTATATAAAGACATTTTTTTGTTCTCCAAAATTCTATTTTAATAAACTATTGTATATTATATATTCCATTTTTATTAAAATCAAATATTATTTATATAATTTATTAAACAAAATTATAAATTTAAATCATTTTCATGTTATAATATTAATATAATAAAAAAAGGATAATAAAGTGAAATATGAATATACCAAACAAATTATGGATACATACCTTTCTAAACAAGAGCATTGGTTAGCTTATAATGAATATTCTAGAATGCGTTCTCATTCATGGCGTACTACAAATTTTTATTATCACGTTGAACTTCCATTGAAAGAAGATCTAAGATTATTTGAAAAAATATTAAAAAATACTACAAAATTAATCAAAAAAATTGACAAAAAAAAAGAAAACGAAGGACTATCTAAGTACCAAGAATATTTAATCGAAAAAGCGGATTCTTTTGAAAAAGATATAAAAAATCTAAAAGATATTATAAAAGATACTTCAAAGTCCTTATCAAAAGACTTAACCATTCAAGAAGAACATACAGCACTTTTTGAAAAAGTAAAAAATAACTTCTCTGATTATCTTGGTATTTATGATACTACTTATTTAAAGTGTGAACAATTAGTTAAAATGAAAGAAGATACTGAAAAGTTTATTGAAGGCTTAGAAGATAAAAGTTTATTGGATTATTTAAAAACAAAAGTAGTAAATAAAAAACCTAAACATAAAATACAATAAACATAATTTATCTAAAAATGATCTTCAAAAATTAGTAAAAAATAAATATCATATTGATAATATTTTTATTAAAATATCGAAATTTATAGTTTTAGTTGTTTTTTTTATTATTTGTATTAGTATTATTATTATAAGTACATAAAGGTATTCTATGAAAAGCATTTTTTTATTTATATTGTTAAATTTATTTTTTTTAAAAGATATAAATGCTGAATATCTATTTAAGATTGATGTTAAAAATAAAGATAGCAGCATTCTTATAAACAATGCAAGTAATCCCTCTCAACCTATTATAGATGAAGAATCAAGTTCGAATCTTGGTTATACAAACTGTATAGACAGCCGACCTATAACGAGAGAAGAACTTGATACAATGATTGCAAATGAAGAAATAGTTAGTGATGTTTGTACTTCTGCAATAACTGATATGTCTTATCTTTTTGCGGGTAATACTACTTTTAATCAATCCATTCTATCTTGGGATGTTTCTAATGTTACTAATATGCAAGGAATGTTTCAAGGCGCAACTGCATTTAATCAATCACTGACAACTTGGAATGTTTCTAATGTTGTTAGTATGGCAAATATGTTTGAAGGTGCAAGCAATTTTAATCAAAACATCAACAACTGGAATGTATCAAATGTTCAAGATATGAGCCACATGTTTGCTAATTCAGGATATAATCAGCCATTAGATCAATGGGATACTTCTAATTTAAATACTATTGATTATATGTTTTCTAATAATTACGCTTTCAACCAAAATATTAACACTTGGAATACTTCTAACTTAAATAGATTAATTGGTGTATTCTCAGGTGCAACTTCTTTTAATCAACCTTTATATGGCTGGAATATTTCTAATGTAAGATTTTTGGCTTTTACTTTCATGTCAGCAAATTCATTTAATCAAGATATTAGTTCTTGGGATACTTCAAATGTTTTACAAATGGATAGTGTTTTTTCTCATACTGCAAGTTTTAATCAACCTTTAAATGATTGGGATGTTTCTAATGTTACAAATCTTAATGGAATTTTTCAAGATGCTACTGCTTTTAATCAACCACTTGATTTATGGAATACTTCAAATGTTAATGTATTTTCTTTTCTTTTTTTTAATGCTACATCTTTTGATCAAGATATTAGTTCTTGGGATACAAATTCTGCCTCATATACACCTTCAAACTTCGCAACTAACTCTCCCATTGATGGTACAAATAAAATACCTTCTGGCTTTCAATAATATATTAATATAATTAAGTATTTAAAATTATACTTGATTATTTATTTGAACTTAGGTATAATATATTTATATTTGGGAGACATCAACTATGGCTAATTCTTTTAGTCTAAATATAAAACTGTATTCTTTTATTTTTATTATTTTTTTTATTTCAAGTTTCTATTTTTATTCTTTAAATAGTTTAATATTTAGTATTACTACTTGCATATATTCTTTTTCTTTCTTATTTGCTTTAAAAAACTATATATATATAAAAAGATTAAAATCAATAAAAAAAAGATATCTTAATAAAATAAAAAAAGAAACAAAAAATTTAAATGAATATGAATTCAAAGAATACATAGAAAATAAAAAAGATATTGAAATAACAAATGAAAAATATAAAAATAATATATTAATTGATCAAATAATTTATAAAGGAAAATTTAATGAAAAATCACTAGCAACAATGATTTATAATAAAAAATACTTGGAAAAATAAAAAACCTACGAATGTAGGTTTTTTATTAACTTATTTTTAGTTTATTTTTATTATTAATAGATTTTTTGTTTTCTATTTTAACCTGCATATCATTATTAAACAAACCTTCATTGTCTTCTGATATAAATTCGGCAATATTACTAAAATCTGTTGAATCCAACTTACTATCTTCTTCAGCACTTATTACAATACTAATTGTTTCAGTTGTAGAGACACCATCTGGAACTGTACCATGCCCAAGTGAAGGTGAAAACACATCTTTCTCAATTGGTTCTATTTCTTTTTCTGAATTCAATTCTATTGTTAAACCTTTTAATATTTTTGTTCTTTCTTCTGAACTTAATTCTAATGACTCTTCTATATATACAGCTATATCGGCTTTTATAGAATCTTCTAAATCTGAAAGATCTACTTCACCATTATAATTGATTGAGTCAATATCTTTTTCTGCTTCTACTGAATGTGTTATTTTCATTTTTAAAATTTTTTCTTCGTTCATTTATTTTCCTTTCAAATTATTCTTACTTATATTTTATCATATTTATAATTAAATAAAATATTTTTTTATTGATTTTTTTATTTAAATTTGCTATAATTTCTCAAGATTTGGAATACTTTATGAAATTAAAAGACTTTATCAACAACTATATTAATAATGAAAAAGCAATGAATAAACTAAATTCATTACAGAAATTAGTCAATAGATATAATGATTCTACATTATATGATATTTTTTCAATTCTATTATTATTTACCACTTCAATTTTAACAACATCTTTTTTATCTTCAATGATTTATATTGAACACGAAGGTGCAAAATTATTTTTAATTATTAATGTATTTTTAATTGTTTTTTTCTTTTTAAGTTTGTTGTTTAAATTTATAAATGAATATATTTTATATAAAAAATTAAAAATTGAGAAACTACTAAAAAAAATGTTTAACCCTTTTTGTTTATTTAGTATAAAAAAAACAATTAAACTAAATAAAAAATTTAAGCAAATTAAAAATACAGAAAAAAACAATATTTTAAGTATTATAGAAATAAAAAAAGAAATAAAAAGCTATAGACACAAAAAACATAGAGAAAAATTTCCAAAAGAAAAATCTAATTATGATAAAGAACAATATGAAGAAAGTGAAAATTTTTGTTACAAAGAAATAAAAATTGTTGATATTTTAGAATATTTGTTAATTAATTCAAATATAGAGGATATTAAAAATATAAACTCTGAAATAAAGACTATTATTTCTAAATTTACACTTTTGGAACAAAAAAGGCTTTTAGATATTATAAATAATAAACTAATTGAAAAAAATATGGAATTAAACAATAATAAAGAAATAAAAAAATATAATAAAAATGTTTTAGATAATTTAACAAATGAAAATAATAAAGTAATTAGGGAACTGTAATATGAATTTTGATATAAAGAATTTTAATAATCAAAGAAAAAATTTAAAGAACATTAATAATAAAAAAAATATATATAGTAAAACTGACATTTTTATTACTGTAATTGAAATATTTGTAATGGTTCCATTTATATTATTTAATTTACCAATCAAAGAAGAAATATCAGGAGCTATTTTTGGTGGTTTTTTAGGTCTTTCTATTTTTTTATATCCTGCTTTGGGGGGGGGGTAGGATTAAATCTTTTTCTCATTATTTTTTGAGTAAATATAATAAATTAAAAGTTAAGAAATTAAATATTGACAATAATTTAAAAAGAAAAATAATTAATTATAGATTATTTATTAATAATAAAGATATTAATGAAATAATTAATTATTATAATTCATTAAATGACGTTGAAAAAGATTTCTATTGTACTAATGATACACATCAAGTTTATATTTATAATTTTCTTGAACATTATATTAATAATTCTGATATTGAAGATATACGTGAAAATAAAGAAGTTATTGCTGAAATAATATCACAAGAATTTGATAAATATTACTTAAAAGGCATAAAAAATGTTTTACAAGACAGATTAGACTTGGAAGAAGAAATTAGCAAAAAACAAATCATTAATATGTTTAATGATGAGAAAAAAGAAATAAAATCTGTTAATAGTATATTAAAGGAAATATAATGAAAAAGACAACCTTAAAAGATATTCAAAAAATTGTTAAAGATAAAGATATTATTGAAAACTTAGATTATTCATTGTTGAAAGAAAATCCTTATTTATCTTTTCTATTCTTAGTAATCGGTTTTTTAGAATCAATATTTATTCTTTTTACTTTTATTCCTCCTTTGGAACCTATTGGAGATTATGCAATATTAAAAATATTATTACTTCATATTTTTATTATCTCTCCTATTCTTATATCTGAAATTTTAAAATTTATATTTAATTATAAAGACTATTGTGGATTAATTGTTAAAATAATTAAAAAAATATTTTATCGTTTTGATAAGAATCAAAAAAATATTTTAAACAAACTAATTAATATAGATGGCTATTTTGTTTCTTATACACCTAAAAAAATAAAAAAAATATTAACTTATTATAATTCTTTAAATGAAAAACAAAAAAAATATTTTACACTTAAAAGTAATTATCAATCTATATTAAAGAAAAATATTTTTGATTATATTAAAAATAATGATATTGAAACAATAAAAAAAGAAAAAGAGATATTAACTGATATTATTGTTAATAATTTTAAGAATTATGATATTGAATATATTGGACAATTAATCTTAAACAAATTAAAGGAAGATAAGGAAATCCAAAGAAAAATATTTCTTGATAATTTTAATAATGAAGAACAACAAGATATAAAGTCTAACAAAAAAGTTATAAAAGAGATTTAATAACAACGAAGCTCAATATACCAATCACCGTAACTATTACCTGTTTTATGATTTTCGGCTTCTACTTTTATGAAGCCCTTCTTATCTTCTTCATTATTAATATATTCAAATAAATCATTACCAGACCACTCTTTTTTATTATCATTTGTTCTTGCATAATAATAATAAACTTTACTTAAATTTTCAATTGTTGAATAACTTCTTTGATTTGATAATACGTTTTTCATTAAATATGTTGACCAATCGCCTGATAAGTTTTGTATTCTTATTGCACCATTGATTTCTTTATTACATTTGTTTTCAAAATAAAAATAATTAAATGATTGTGTTTTAAAATTTACTTTTTTTAACATTCTATTTAAATGATGTTCTCCTATAATTACATTATTAATTTCTTTTTCCATTTCTTTTGTAATTAATGTTACATGATTTTTTTCGTATTCTAAACTTTCGGCTGAAAATACACCTATTACTTTATTTTGATATAATATAGCACTTCCACTTGCGCCTTGAAAAAGATCGCAATCAACAAAACCTATATTAGCATTGTATTTAGTCAAATAACAGTTTTCATTCCATAATGTACCAAATGGTTTGTCTCCTGGATAACTTGATATGTTGACCTTTAATTTTTCTTTTTCTTTTAATTTTTTGCTGTCGTGTTTGTAATAGCCATATTCTTCTCCTACATATAAACCTTTCATTTCTGAAAAAGCTTCTAATATAGCTAAGTCTTCTGCTATTATTTCTGTATTCGTTTCTCTACTTACCTTATCTGATTTTTTATTTAGTATTTTACGTTTAATTTCATAACCTTTCATAAGGTATCCAGTTTTAATATATACTCTACTTGGTTCTCTCTTATCAATATTCATTCTTCTAGGATAATAAACGATATTGTCATAAGGTTTATTGTTGATTTCGTTAATAATACAATGAGCCGATGTTATAATAAATCTTCTGTTTAAATTGGTTGCTGTACAAACACCACCTTTTTCTGGATTATCATTATTCCAGACTTCTATTTGACCTACTTTTCTACTATATTGATTATCAATACTTAAAATTTGTTCTCTTGAATCTTCATTTATAACAACAGCATTTAATTTGGTTGTTATTAAAATTAATATAATTGTTATTAAAGTTTTTATATCCATATTAAAAATCTCTTTTTAATATTATACACATTTATTTTATTTTTTTAATATTTACTTTTTTTTCTTTATATGATATATTAATGCGAAAATTGGAGCAGTTAATGAATTTAAAAGAAATTATTAATAATTATAAGCACTTTGATAATATTAATGAAAAAGATAAAGAAATTTTTAATATTATGGATACTTATTTAAACAGGGAACAAAAAAAATTCAGAATATTAATTAAAACCTTACCTATTTTATTTATTTTAATACCTTTTATTCCTACTTTTTTAATTTTATCAAGCGCTGTTATGAATGTTTTTATTTATTTTGGTACTCTTATTTGTCTAATTTTACTTACTTTTACTTTTGCTCATTTAAAATTTAAAAAAACAAATATAATTAAAAATAAAAATAAAATAATTGATTATATGTTTAATGATAAATTTATTATTGCACCAAAAAAAATTCAAAAAATAAATGATATTTTTTCTGAAAAATTTAACGAAGAAGAAATGGATGATATTATTTATTTTCAAAAACATAAAAATAATTTTGTGCATGATCTTATAATGAAAAATCATAAAAAAGAAATAGAAAATCCTTACAAAAAATTATATACTGAACTTTTTGAAGAAATATATTTAAAAACAAAAAAAGAAGATGTCCTTATTTATATTTTTAATGATTCTTCCATTGATGATATAGAGTCTATAAATAAAACAGATTTAGAGAACTTTATTTCTAATTTAGAAAATGAATATAAAATTCAAATTATTGATATATTAAATAATAAACTTTTAGAAAAAGAAAAGTTATTAAAAGAAGAAGAATCAAAAAGTAAAGATAAAGTATTGGATAAGCTTTATAAAAATAAGAATAAAATATTAAAAGAAATATAATTAGGATTATTTATGAATATTGAAGATTTAAAATATATCATTGAAAATAGAAAAAAAATAGAAAAAATAGATTCTGAAATACTAATTAAAGATAATAGCTCTATGTTAAAATCACTTTTTTTAATATTTGGTGGATTATTTGAAATTTTTGGACTTTTTATAACTATTGCCTTTTTATTTACAAATGAACATTCTGTTTTAATATTTTCTTTATTGTTTAATATACTTTTAGGTTGTTTTATTGTTTATATTAACTCTCAACCTTTATTAGTTTCTTTTTTTGAGAAACTACAAAAAAGAAAGATATTAAACTTGAATATTAAAAAAGATACCGAAATATTTAATCTTTTAGTGGCACATGAATATAGTAATTCTCAAATAAAAAAAATATTAAAATACTATAATTCATTAAATAAATATGAGAAAGATTATTTTGATAAAGAAACAAATATAGAAAATTATCTATTTATTAAGGTATTAAAATATATAGAAAATAACGACATTCAATATATACAAGATAATCAAGAAGAGTTAACGGAATTGGTTTTTGATAACTTTAATGAAGGAGATATTAATGAAATATTAGTAATTCTTAAAAATAAAATAAATAAAAATAAAAATAAAAATCAAAAACGTGATTTTATTAATATATTAAATAAAAATAATAAACAAATAATAAAAGAAATTTAAAATCTTTTTATCTTATTTATAATTTTTAATCTTGATATTTTATACTTATTACCATCTTCAGTTGAATATTCATAATAATCCATAAATTTCGACAAATTTGCTGTAAATTGCATACTTATATAACAATGCATTTCTTGTGCAAAAGGATTATTTAAATCTATTTCTTCTGTTTTTTTAGGTAAACATTTTAAATAGTACCATAAACCTCTATCTTTTAATGGAATAGATTCTTCTGTTAAATATTGATTTAAATCTACTATATTTGATAAGCTTAAATAATTATAAAATAAAGGCAATTTTACATTAATATTATTTGTTTTTTTTAATATAAAAATATCTTTTATTAAAGATTCTATGAAAGAAATGGCTCTTGCATTCCACATTCCAGAATCATCTGCTCTGAATAAAATAAAATAACAGAATATTTTTTTACACATTTCTTCATTATTTATTAAATATTCAAAATCCTTTTTATTTATTTTTTTAAAAAACTCTTGACTTTTATCATTAGGGTAAATATTTTTTTTATTTAATATTTCTATTCTCTTTTCTAGTATTTTCTTTTTAAAATAATTCATATTAAAATCCAAATTTAATCAACGATTATCATCAATACTAATATTATCAGGTATAATAAAGTTAAAGTTATAACTTAGATCTTTATTTACTTTTTGATTTGATAAATCATAGGTTATTTCTTGTTGAGTACTATCAAGTACTACTATTTTTTCTATTACTTTATTTTTAAAGCTTACTAAAAGTTTTTCTATATTTGAATAAACATTATTTTTAGATTCAATAATATAATTATTTTTTTCTTTACTTATATTAAAGTTTTTCCAAACTTCTTCATCATTAGATACTAATAAAGCAAAAGGAGTAGTAATTAATTTATCTTTTGTATTATATATAGTAACTTGTTCAAGAAAAGGGCTGTAATACCATAATTCTTCACCATTTGATAGTAATAATTCTTCTTCTGGTGATTTTACTTTCCAAGAAAATTGATTTGGCTGTTTGAATACTAATTCGCCTTCTGCTTCCATTATTAAATTATTATCTTGATCTACGACACTTTGTGAAAAGATAGCGGATAATCCATCAATGTTTGCAAGTAGATTTTTTAAGTCTTCTTTTTCATTTGCTATAACACTTGTTGTTAAAAATAATGATATTATTAATAATATTTTTTTCATAATATTCCTTTAAAAGTTTTCTAAATTTTTAATTAAATTCCAAGTTTGAATTTTATAATTATTTTTACCTTCTTTATAATTATAAATTTCTATCAATTTATTTAAGATTTCAACAATTTCAATAACAAGAAAACCATGATTTTCAAATGTTGATATTGGTAATTGACTTTTATTAGTTATATTAGGAATATAACCAGGTAAACTATATAGATAATTATGTATATTTTCTATTTTTATATTTTTTTTATTAAAGTAAATATTTAAATCAACTAAATTTTCTAATTTACAATAATATAAAATTAAATAAGGATTAATATCAAATTTATATATTTCTTTTAATTTATGTAAATCTTCAACCAATTTTGATATAAAGTTTAAATTTGCATTTGACCATATTGAACTATTGTTTATTTTTCGAAATAATGCTTTAAATAAATTTATTGTTATTTTTTTATTTAAAAAAATTTTCTCTATTTTTTGTTTATCTATATTGTTAAATATTTTTTTTAATTTAATATTTCCATTACCTTCAATATTCTCTATAGTTTTTAGAAAATTATTGATTTTAATTTCTTCAAAATAATCCATACTACTCTCTCTAAATATTTTTATTGTATAGATAATTATTTAAAGATCAATTTTTAAAACTAAAAATCCCTAATTATTTTTCGTTTTTCTTCATCTGATTCTATTTGTTTTATTAATTTTTCAATAGCCTCTATAATATTTATTGATATACAATGATGATCAGAAAATACACTTTCTTTTTGCTCTTCTTTATTGAATTCAAAATTTATACAAAGTAAATAATCATATACTTTTTTTAGTTTTATATTTTTATTTTCTACTTCTGAGTAACGTTTTGTTATATAAGAAAAGTAAATCTCTCTTTTAATGTTTTCTAAATAAATTTTATTTTTGCTTATTTTTTTATATTCAAATAAAGATTCTAACAATGCTTTTTTTAATTTCTCTATTTTACTATTCCATGTATTTGAATTTATTATATTTTCAATAACATATTTTAAAAATACTTTTTTATTTATTAATAAATTAATTTCTTTTTTTTGAAACTCTAAAGATAAATTTCTTATAAAGCTTTCTGAATCATAAGATTTTTGTTTTATTTTTTCAAAACGTTTTTCTAATTTTTTCATATCTTCTTATTCCTTGGTGAAAATATTATATTCTATTTAATTAAATTTTCAATTAAACATATTTACATTTGTTATAAATTTTAGTATAATTTCGAAAAATTTAGGAATTAAAATGAATCTATCAAAAATTATTAATAATAAAGAAAAATACGAAAAAGAGTTTGAGGTTTGGAAAAGTGTAAGCTCTATATTAAATGAAGAAACTAATTTTGATAAATATGAGGGATTATTTTTTACTATGTTCACTTTCCTTTCTTTTATCTTTTTGTTTAAACTATTTTCTTATTGAATTTAATTTTGAAACTTTTTTTCTTTTAGGTATTTTTGGAACAGTACCTATTACTATTTTTTTATGTATTTTTGAAAACTTTTTAAGAAAAATAAAATATAAAAAAAATATTAAAAAAGATAATCTTTATTTAAAACTCTTTACTGTTTCTAAAACAACATTAATGCCTTCATTAGAAAAGAAAAGAATTCAATATATAAAAGAAAAAACTGATATTGTAGGTTTTAATAATTATTTAAATTTTAAAAATATAATTGATAATAATAATTATCAAACAAATTATGATTTTATAAAATTTATTATTTCTGTTATTGAAAAATCAGAAAATGAAGAAATATCAAAAATATCAGAAGATGAATTAATTAATTTTTTGAAAGAATTCTCATTAGAAGAACAAGAATTAATAACAAATAAAATAAAAGAAAAAATTAGTAAAAAAGATTTAATAACTGATAATATTAAGAACAATTTAAAAGAAATCAAAAAAATATCAGTTAATAACAATATAATTAAAGAGTTATAATTAATCTTTAAAATAAAAAAAAAACTCTATATGAATAGAGTTTTTTTATTTAATTTTTTTATTTTATTATTTTATTTTATTATTAGCTTTTGCATATTCTAGAATTTCTGTAGTATATTTTTGTCTTGATTTTTTTATCTTACTGGTAATAAATAAAACCAGAGCAATACCAGAAAAGAAAGTAAGATAACCTAATACTGTTCCTGCATTCATTCCTACTGCAAATGATATAAAACCACCAATAAAGAACCAAAAAACAAGCATAGTTAAACCTAACATATTAGTCATTAAACCTACTGCTTTATGAGCAGGTTCTATGTCATCGACAAGAATTGTTTCTAATTTACCATCGATTTCCAATCCGACTACTACACGCTTCTTAATGCCATTTAACTCTCTTTCAACGTAACTTATCATCCCTATGTATTCTTTTTTTATTTTTTTTTATTGACTTCTTCTTTGAATTAAAATATAATAAAAAATATAAATAAATTAACCATAATACAAGGTAATTAAAAATGAACACTTTACAAACTTTAAACTTTTTTGATGATTTCGATTTTCACTAACTAGGTACTTCCTATTTCGGTGGAGTATCTTATTACTCCACGAAGTTTAAATTTATATAAATTAAACCTCTTGGAGTAAAATTCAAGAGGTTTTTTTTATGCGTTATATTTACGTAGGGCAAACTATATTTTTTATTTAAGTTATTGATTTTATTATATTTTTTTTAAAAAGGTGTTGACAAATAAAAACTAACGATATATAATGTACAACATAAGATAAAGAAACAAATAATTGTTTTGACCATTGGCTACTATAAAGAAAGCTACAATGACATCAACATTATTAGTTTTATTTAATTAATTATTTAGAGGAATAAACATTATGACTAACTTTGATTTTCGAGATTTTGATTTTATTTAATTCCTAACCTTTCATTTGAAGGTTAGGAAACCTTCAAGTGTGCGCTTATAAAAGTAACCTTGAAGGCAATTAGTTTTCAAGGTTTTTTTATGCGTATTCTTTTTCGCAGGGTAATTTGTATTTTTTATTTAAGTTATTGATTTAATTAATTTTTTTTAAAAAAAGTGTTGACAAATAAAATTAATTATGACATAATGTACAACATAAGATAAAGAAACAAATATTATTTAACAAGAGGAAATATTTATGTTTAATTTTACAGATTTTAATGATTTTGATTTTACTGATATGAAATAGTTCTAACCTATTAGCTTAAAGGTTAGAATGCCTTTAAGTGTACTCTTTTATAAAGAAACCTTGAAGGCGATTAGTTTTCAAGGTTTTTTTATGTGTAAAAATTAAATTTTGGGTATGTAGTTTAATGGTAAAATACCTCCCTGTCACGGAGGAAGCTGCCAGTTCGAATCTGGTCGTACCCGCCAAATATTGGAAAGATAACTCAGTTGGTAGAGTGTCGGATTGAAGATCCGAAGGTCGTGAGTTCAAATCTCACTCTTTCCACCAAATTTTAAATGGGACATTGGTGTAATGGTTATCATGCTTGGCTGTCTACCTTGCGATAGGGGTTCGAATCCCCTATGTCTCGCCAAATATGGATATGTAGCTCAGTTGGTAGAGCACGAGATTGAAAATCTTGGTGTCGGTGGTTCAATCCCACCCGTATCCACCAAATATGCTATGGTAGCTCAGTAGGTAGAGCAGAGGATTGAAAATCCTTGTGTCACTGGTTCGATTCCAGTTCGTAGCACCAGTTTTATAAAATATGGTGTGTTAGTATAACGGCAATTATTTCTCCCTGTCACGGAGAAGAAACGGGTTCGATTCCCGTACACACCGCCAAAATTAAGGGGCTATGGTGTAACGGTTAGCATACCACACTGTCTATGTGAAGATCGGGGTTCGATTCCCCGTAGCCTCGCCAAATTATATGGTGTATTAGTATAATGGTTATTATAACGGACTGTCGATCCGAAGATGGGGGTTCAATTCCCCCATACACCGCCAGATTAAGAGTTGTAGCTCAGTAGGTAGAGCAGGTGACAGAAATCACCGTGTCGCTGGTTCGATTCCAGCCACTCTTATTCGATGGAACTTTAGCTTAACAGGCAGAGCAGTTGATTGAAGCTCAACGGGAGAAGGTTCGAGTCCTTCAGGTTCCACCAAATTTAAAAATGGGGTTGTAGTTCAGTTGGTTAGAATATCGCACTGTCACTGCGAAGGTCGAGGGTTCAAATCCCTTCAATCCCGCCAAATATGGATACGTAGCTCAGTTGGTAGAGCACGAGATTGAAAATCTTGGTGTCGGTGGTTCAATCCCACCCGTATCCACCAAATATGGTATTGTAGCTCAAATAGGTAGAGCAAGGGATTGATCATCTCTGGTTGGTGTTTCGAAATCACCCGATACCACCAAAATTTATAGTACCATAGTTCAATTGGTTAGAATTCCGCACTGTCACTGCGGAGGTTGCGGGTTCGAGTCCCGTTGGTACTGCCAAATATTTAAAAAAAGGAGACAAATATGGAATCACACTTTAGAAAAATTAATTAACAAAGAAGATATTTTATTATCTTCTAATTCAAAAACATATTCAAAAAATAATCAGGAGATAACAAAATGTATTTAAATAAAACAGATATTCAAAAATTATTAGATAAAAAAGATTTAACTCAAGAAAAAGAACATTGTATTTCTTTAATAGTAGATAAAATAAAAACTACTCTTGAAGAAAAATATCAAATAGAAGCAGAAATTGAAAAAGGAAATCCTATTGTTTCAATTGAAGATAATTATTATTCATTAGGATATGATTCAAACGAAATAACATTAAGTGAAAGATATACTAAATATATTAATCAAAATACAATACTTCGTACACAAATGACTTCTGTTATACCTTCATTATTAAAAAATTATAAAAAAGATAAAAACAAACTTTGGCTATGCTCTGGTTTAGTATATCGTAGAGATGTCAGAGATAAAACACATGTCGGTGAACCACATCAAATGGATATATGGCATTTAACAAAAGAAAAGAAAACAAGAAAAGATTTGTTATCATTAGTTGAGTCATTAATATCTATTATTGAAAAAATTAAAAATAAAAAAATAAAATGGAGATATACAGAAACAAATCATCATTATACTGATAATGGAATTGAAGTTGAAATTTATCATGATAATAAATGGTTAGAATTATTAGAATGTGGTATAATTTCGCAAGAATTATTAAATAAAAATAATTTATCAGAATATTCTGGATTAGCTCTTGGTTTAGGTTTGGAACGTTTAGTTATGATTATTAAAGAAATAGAAGATATTCGTATTCTTTATTCAGAAAAAAAACAAATCAAAGAGCAACTTAAAGATTTAAATAAATATAAACAAATATCAAATCAACCAGCAATTTCAAGAGATATGTCAATAGCTATTAATAAAGAAATTAATGAAGAAGAGTTAACAGAAATAATATTAAATAATGTAAATAAAGAAACTGAAAAGGTTATTGAATCTATTAACATTATTAATGAAACAAAATATGAAAATTTACCTAATGTTGCCATTGAAAGATTAGGCATGAATAGTTCTCAAAAAAATGTTTTATTAAAAATTACAATCAGAGATTTAAATAAAACTTTATTAAGTAAAGAAGCAAATGAAATATATTCTGAAATTTATCAAATTATTCATCAAGGTAATAATGGTTATTTGATTTAATAAATAAAGAAATCATCACCAAGGATGATTTCTTATTTCTTTTTGCCTATCTTTCATTGTCCAATTATAATCAAACTCTGGATTAATTGTATTTCCTTTTCTTGAATATCTTTTTTTTGAAAATGAAATTTTAACAAAAGTTCTTTTTTGGTCTATATTAGATATAGCTGATCTATGTATTACATAGGGATCTAATTTTAATATTGTATAAATAGGATATGTTATGATTTTAGCATTTTCAGCTATTTCATTAAATGTTTTTATTGAACCTTCACAATCTGTTTTGGTTAAAGGAAACTTTTCTTCAAAAAATTCAGTAGGCAATGTATCTGTTACTATATATGTATGAGAGACTTCATCTTTTTCTTTTTTTATCAAATCTACATTTTCAGATATTACATCAACTTGTACATTTTCTTTTTCTATATAAGCATCAGAATGAGCACCTGCTCTTCTTCCTGTATTACCGCTTTTAACTTCTTTTTGATCAACCGTGATATATATATAGTGATCTTTTAAATCATACTGTTTTTCATAATTATAAACTGCTTCAATAATATCTTTAAATTGTTCTAAATAATCAGGAATTTTAAATCCTTGTTCTGGCATAAATATAGGAAGATCTAATACTCTTATTTTATTATCTTCTGAAAATCTTTTTTTATCCACTTTAAAATCCAAAACTTCTGGTAAATTTATTTTATTAAATTCTTCAATATTCCATATTTTTCTTTTTTTCATTTTTAATACCTATTTTTCTTCTTATTTAAATTATAACATATTTTTATTTAAATAATCTTTTATTGAATTGTATTTTAGTTCTTTATCATAAAAAACATAGAATGCTTCAAATAAAGGAACAACCTCTTTATAAATTAATGCTGTATTTTCATTTAATTTATTTTCCATTGTTAATTTATCAATATAAAGATTAAATAACTCTCTCATTCTTTTTATATTTTGAGTATTATTTTTTACTAATTCTTTTTTTATAAGATTAAAAAACATTTCACTTTCTTTTAAGTATTCGTATCTAAAAAATAAAATTGATTGACCTACCATATAATTTTTAAATGCTTTTTGAATTTATTGTATTATTTTTATTAATTAACTCTTTATTTGAATTAAACCATTTTTTTATAGTATCTTTACTTTTCATCATATTGTCATAGTTAGAAGAAGTCCAACGATAATCTTCAATGAAGAATTTTTCATATTTTTCTTTGAAAGGATAAAATACTTCTTCATTTGTTAAAGAAAGCATTAATTTTTCTTCACCTAATAACGCAAAATTTACATTTGCCCAAAGTATTTCTTTTAATTTTTCTTTTGTTAATTTCTTAATGTTCATTGATTCATATAAAGGATAAATTTTTCTTTTACTCCAATCATACTCTATATTATTTTTAACTAATTCGTCAATAAATACCATGTCAGCCAAAACTAACGTAAAAGCTTCACTAAGCATTCTATGAATAATATAAGTTTCTTTATGATTTTTAGAATCTTCACCTGTCATAATTAAATCTGGAATAGCGTGGTGCATTAAGTCATGAAACATAAATGTTACTTCATGTAATTCATCTTTTTTAGGCACTAATGGTAATCCAGCATTTAAAGCAGGATACCAATAATTTCTTTGTTTTTTGTTCATTGAAGATCTTGTAAATAATCCATTATTTAAAATATTTGTCATTAATCCATTTAATAAAGGATTATTTTTATAGTATTTTATATATTGATTATTTTCTATTAAATCATAAATTTTATCATTAAACTCTACAACGTTTTCTTGATTAAATGGATTAAACTTTAAATCAACTTTTTTATCAAAAAATGTATAATCATTTAAGAATTGAGCAATAACTTTTGTTCTTGCAGAAAATTTTCCTGCTGTATTTCTCATTTCATAATATGACTGTAAGTTTTTAAGGCAAACAAATATATCATCCCAATTATAAATATCATTACAATCAGATTGTTTTCTTGTTTCGTCTATAAAACCTTTAACTTCTGATTTATATTCTTTTATTTCTTTTTTACCTTGAAAATATTTAGTAACTTTTAATGTAGATATATGTTTTAAAGAATCTAAATGAGAAGGTATTTTTATTTTTTTACCGTCTTTCTCTAGATATGTTTCTTCTCTTAAAACAAAAACTTCATTGTTATCTTGTTCTAAATCTAAGGAATCAATATTTTCAAAAATTTTTAACTTTATACCAAAGCCATTAATTATTTTCTTTATTTCTTCTGCTTTAAATTTATTTTTTGTCAACAAGATAACATTCATTTATTTAACCTTCTAATATTTTTATTAAATTCAAAATTTTACTTTTTAAAATTTCTTTATCCATTGCTATTTTATCATAACTTTGTTCACTACCCTCTACATAAGTAGGTCTTTGTAAAGAACCACCTTGTGGATTTGACGGTATTGGAGTCGTAATTAACAATGTTGCATTAAACTCTTTATTGTCATAATGTAATCTATGTGGATACTCATAAGGATGAAAATAATAATCTCCTTCTTTTAATCTTAATACATCTTTTGGTAAAAGTGATATATATTTACTAAAAACATGTTTATAAGCTTTCTTTTCACCAGCATAAAAAAACATTTCAAAACCTATTCATTTTGATTTTTTATTTTACAACACTTATATTTTAATTACTATCTTTCGTGTTTGAAGGCTTACTGGTGAGCCTATGAAGTTAAAGCCTTCTTGTAAAATCTTGAAGGTGCTTTAAATTCACTTGACAACCAACGATATAACTCTTTATAAAAATTG
>Ga0208300_100237_pt1 | contig 50058 bp, 42 predicted proteins | sample 23_taG_FD_184096 | JGI IMG/M metagenome (GOLD analysis project Ga0208300, IMG submission 184096) | Marine viral communities from Cariaco Basin, Caribbean Sea - 23_WHOI_OMZ (SPAdes) (version 2) | ecosystem: Environmental > Aquatic > Marine > Oceanic | place: Caribbean Sea: Cariaco Basin...
GGCAGAGGGAAAGCCTGAAGAAGCAGATCCGGGCAGCCTGGATGGAGGGCGATGCGCCAGCGGTAAAAGTTCTGCTGAACGAGATTGATCCGGACAGGATTGCCCGGACCATGACCTACTACGAATACCTGAGCAAGGACACTGTCACGCGCCTTGAGGCATTCAGGAAAAGTCTGCAGGAACTCAAAGACACCAGGGCCGCAGTCCAGGCAACCCGGGTGGAACTGGCCCGAACCGAGGAGAATGTTGCCAGCCGCCAGGAGCAGCTGACGGAATCCCGCGAGCAACGCCAGCAGACCCTCGCAGCGCTCAATGCCGACATCAGGAACCGCCTTAGCGAGCGGGAAGAACTGGAAGCCGACCGGAAACGGCTGGAAAAACTGCTGGCAGAAGTCCAACAGGCAATCAACAACATTCCCTCACCCAACGAATCCCAGCCTTTCGCGTCGTTACGCGACAAACTGCCCTGGCCTGCCCAGGGGAAGGTCCTCAGTGGCTACGGCGACCGCTATGCCGATGGCAAACTGCGGCGTAACGGCTTGCTCATCCGCACAGAAGAAGAGGCGGAAGTTCGCGCAATTCACTATGGCCGCGTGGTTTTTGCCAACTGGCTGCGTGGTTTTGGCCTGATCACCATTATTGATCACGGGGACGGCTACATGACACTCTATGGCCACAGCAGCAGCCTGTTTACCAATCCCGGAGACTGGGTGGCAGCCGGTGAGCCTATTGCCCTGGCGGGGCGCACCGGAGGCACGGATTCCCCGGCCCTGTATTTTGAGGTCCGGCACAACGGCAAACCGGACAATCCAGGCCGCTGGTTGGCAAACTGACAGTCCGCCGGAGGGCTGACAAATGCCCCGGGGAACGCCATACTGTCCAGAATCAGGGAAACCAGTCCAACTATCGGAATAAAAACGGGATATGTGAATGAAACGGGTCAGAAATCCACACCATGCCTTTCCATTACGCAGCATTGCTATCGCTACCTGTTTCGCGACCGTTTCCGGACTGGCCTGTGCCCAGGAGGAACCCTCCGCGACCGAACAACTTCTCAAGGGCATTGAAAACGGAGAACGGGTTGAAATCAGCCTCCCCGACCCGGAGAAACAGCTGCCCCTGGAGGACCTCCGCAAGTTCACCGAGGTTTTCAGCCGCATAAAAGATGCCTACGTGGAAGAGGTGGATGACCGCCAACTTCTGGAAAGCGCCATCAAGGGCATGCTGTCGGATCTTGACCCTCACTCCACCTACCTCGCGCCCAAGGATTACGAGGACCTGGAAGAAAGCACCTCGGGAGAGTTTGGCGGGCTCGGCATTGAAGTCGGCATGGAAAACGGGTTCATCAAGGTAATCGCCCCCATTGACGATACGCCGGCAGACAAAGCCGGAGTCGAGGCGGGTGACCTGATTATCAAGCTCGACGAAAAGCCGGTGAAAGGCATGAGCCTGGAAGAAGCCGTACAGCTGATGCGAGGCAAGCCCGGCACCATTCTCACGCTGACCATCATGCGTGAAGGTGAAACCGGCCCCATTGAGATCAAAGTCGAGCGGGATATTATCAAGGTCACCAGCGTGAAATCCCGAATGCTTGAAAACGGCTATGGCTATGTCCGGATCACCCAGTTCCAGGCAGACACCGGCTCACAGTTCCGGGATGCCCTGGGCAAGCTTGAAGACAAACTGGGCCGCGATCTTGATGGCCTGGTGATTGATCTGCGAAACAACCCCGGCGGTGTTCTCCAGGCGGCCGTGGAGACGGCGGATGCACTTCTGGAAGAGGGGCTGGTTGTCTACACTGAAGGCCGCATACAGAGCTCGCGTCTGCGCTTCAGTGCCACACCCGGTGACGTCATGGAAGGTACACCCATTGTGGTACTGATTAACGGTGGCTCCGCCTCTGCTTCGGAAATCCTGGCCGGAGCGCTCCAGGACCATGAACGCGCAGTGATCATGGGTACGCAGTCCTTCGGCAAGGGCAGCGTTCAGACCGTCATTCCCCTGGACGAGACCCACGCCATCAAGATGACCACGGCGCGTTACTACACGCCCGATGGCCGCTCCATCCAGGCCACGGGCATCAAACCGGATATTGAAGTTCGCCCGGCAGAGCTCAAGGAACTGGACAGCAAGCCTTTCTTTACGGAAGCCGACCTGAGCGGGCACCTTGAGGGCAAGAATGAGAACAAGCAGGACAAGGATGCAGCCGAGACTGAAGCGGATTCCGCATCTCTGGCAGAGCGTGATTACCAGCTGCGCTCGGCACTTAACCTTCTCAAGGGCATTCAGATCCTGAACCCACAGGGTAAAGTCAAGGCAGAGGAAGGCAGTCAGTGAAAGCAGTAGCCTCTCTGCTGGCGCTTGCCCTCACGGCTGCAGCCAGCCTGGCTGCGGCCGAGCCCGAGAAGCAGGCCCTGCCTCCAACCATCGCCATCATTATTGATGACATGGGCCACAGCCTTGACGAGGGTAAACGCCTGGCCAACCTGGATCAGCCGCTGACCCTCGCCTTCCTGCCCTACCGCCGGCACACCGATGCCCTCGCCCGGCTTGCCCACCGGCAAAGCAAGGAAATCATGTTGCACGCGCCGATGGCCAACACCCGCAATTTCAGGCTTGGTGCCGGCGGCCTGACGCCCGATATGGACGAGCAGGCCATGGCGACGACACTCCGGCGCGCCCTCAGATCCATCCCCCATGTTCAGGGTGTGAATAACCACATGGGCAGCCTGCTGACTCAGCAGCTGCAGCCCATGGACTGGGTAATGAAGGAGCTCTTCCGCTACCCGGTGTACTTCGTCGACAGCCGCACCATTGCCTCATCAGTGGCGGGGGACGTCGCTGCCGCCTATCAGATCCCCACCATGAGCCGGGACGTATTTCTGGATCACGAACAAACCGAGGAATATGTCGACCGTCAGTTCAAGCTGCTGATCAAGCGCGCACGGGAGAACGGCAGCGCCATCGGTATTGGTCACCCTCACAAGGTCACCGTGGATTACCTGGAAAAGCACCTGCCAAAGCTTGATGAGCAGGGAATTGCCATTGCCACCGTCAGCGGCCTGTGGGCCATGCGCAACGGCAACCGGGAGATGTTTGCGGAGGGAGAAAAGCAGGCGATTCGGCCGGCTTTTGCGAAGAAACAGTAAGCGGAGCTGTCGGATTACGGCTTTGCCTAATCCGACCTACGAGTGCATGCGGATACGAGTGGAACGCATGTGGGTAACAGTAGGTCGGATTAGACCAAGTCGTAATCCGACAAACCATTCACTCTATTCGCGAATCTCTATGCCCTGAGCCTTCATAAAGGCCTTCGCTTCCGGAATGGTATGCTGCCCGAAGTGAAAGATAGACGCGGCCAGCACCGCATCGGCACCACCCTGGGTGACGCCATCGGCCAGGTGCTGCAACTCTCCGACACCGCCGGAGGCAATCACCGGCACAATCACCGCGTCGCTGATGGCTTTGGTCAGCCCCAGATCGAATCCGATCCTGGTGCCGTCCCGGTCCATGCTGGTCAGCAGTAACTCGCCGGCGCCCATTTCCACCATCTTGCGAGCCCATTCCACGGCGTCCAGACCGGTCGGCTTGCGGCCGCCGTGGGTGAAGATCTCCCAGCGTGGCTCCTCGCCTTCCTCACTGACCCCCTTGGCATCAATGGCCACAACAATGCACTGGCTGCCGAAACGCTCCGCCGCCTCACGCACGAATTCCGGGTTGAAGACGGCAGCGGTATTAATGGAAACCTTGTCGGCGCCGGCATTCAGCAACTTGCGGATGTCATCCACGGTGCGGACGCCACCGCCCACAGTGAGCGGAATGAACACTTCCGCCGCCATCCGCTCAACGGTTTCATAGGTGGTGTCACGGCTTTCGTGACTGGCGGTAATATCAAGGAAGGTGATCTCGTCGGCGCCCTGCTCGTTGTAACGACGGGCCACTTCCACCGGGTCACCGGCATCGCGGATATCGACAAAGTTGACGCCTTTGACCACTCGGCCTTTGTCGACATCCAGGCAGGGAATAATGCGTTTCGCCAGAGCCATGGTTTGCTTACCCCTTCAGGCTGTCACAGAAGGCCTGGGCCTCGGCCACGTCCAGGGTCCCCTCATATATGGCACGACCGGTAATGGCACCAAGGATGCCCTTGTCGGCCACCGTGGCCAGGCGCTTCAGATCATCCATGTTGGTCACGCCGCCGGAGGCAATGACGGGGATGCCACCCTCTTCAGCCAGCGCAGCAGTGGCTTCCACGTTCACTCCCTGCATCATGCCGTCGCGGCTGATGTCGGTGTAGACGATGGCGTCCACGCCATCGTTGGCGAAACGTTTGGCCAGGTCGGTGGCCATCACTTCCGAGACCTCGGCCCAGCCATCGGTGGCCACGCGGCCGTCTTTGGCATCCAGGCCGACAATGATGTGGCCGGGGAATTTCTTGCACATCTCGGTGACAAACTCCGGCTCTTTCACGGCTTTGGTGCCAATGATGACCCACTGCACGCCGGCTTTCAGATAGGCTTCGATGGTTTCCGCAGAGCGGATGCCGCCGCCGATCTGAATCGGCAGATCCGGGTATTTGCGGGCGATGGCCTGGACGATCTCGCCATTGACCGGTTCACCGGCAAAGGCGCCGTTCAGGTCTACCAGGTGCAGGCGGCGGGCGCCGGCTTCCACCCAGCGGGTGGCCATGTCGACGGGATCGTCACCGAATACAGTGGAGTCGTCCATCCGGCCCTGCCGCAGGCGTACGCATTTGCCGTCTTTCAGATCGATCGCGGGAATTATCAGCATTTTCCAGTCCAGTTTGTAAAATTCTCAAGCAACTGCAAACCTGCCCGGGCACTTTTCTCCGGGTGGAATTGCACTGCAAAAATATTGTCCTTCGCCACCGCCGCGGCCAGATCCACGCCATAGTGGGTGCGCCCGGCCATATCAGCATTGCCTTCGGCTTCGGCATAGTAACTGTGCACGAAGTAGAAACGATCGCCGTCCGGAATCTTGTGCCAAAGCGGGTGATCGATGCTCTGGTAAACTTGGTTCCAGCCCATGTGGGGCACCTTCAGGCGCTTACCGTTTTCGGTGAGGTGGTCGCCAAAATAACGCACCTCCGAAGGGAACAGACCGATGCAGTCAATGCCACCGTTTTCCTCGCTCCGGGACATCAGCGACTGCATGCCGATGCAGATCCCGAGAAACGGGCGGTCCTGAGAAACCTCGCGAACCAGGTCCACGACACCCAGGCGCTGCATTTCGGCCATGCAGTCGCGAATGGCGCCAACACCGGGGAGAATCACACGGTCGGCTTCACGGATTTTGTCGGCGTTGTCGGTGACCAGCACGGTGGTGTCCGGGGCAACATGTTCTACCGCCTTTTTGGCAGAATGAAGATTGCCCATGCCGTAGTCGATTATGGCAACGGTTTTCATGGTTGTTGCGGTGTCCTTGGATGACCGGTTACAGCGAGTCTTTCTTCAACGAGCAGGGTTACAAAGAACCCTTGGTGGACGGGGTAATACCCGCCATGCGCTCGTCCATTTCGATGGCCATGCGCAGCGCGCGGCCAAAGGCCTTGAACACGGTTTCAATCTGGTGGTGGGTGTTCTTGCCCTTCAGGTTGTCGATGTGCAGGGTGACCATGGAGTGATTCACGAAGCCGTGAAAGAACTCCTCGAACAGGTCTACATCGAAACCACCAACGGCGCCCCGGGTATAGGGCACGTCCATCATCAGGCCGGGACGGCCAGACAGGTCGATGACCACGCGGGACAGGGCTTCATCCAGAGGCACATAGGCATGACCATAACGGCGGATGCCTTTCTTGTCGCCAACGGCCTGCTTGAAAGCCTGGCCCAGGGTGATACCAATGTCTTCCACCGTGTGGTGGTCATCAATGTGCAGGTCGCCCTTGGAAACGATGTTCAGATCCACCAGACCATGACGGGCAATCTGATCCATCATGTGCTCAAGAAAAGGCACGCCGGTGTCGAAGCTGGATTTACCGGTGCCGTCGAGATCGATCTCAACGGTGATCTGGGTTTCAAGGGTATTTCGTTCTACCCGAGCCTTGCGTTCGGCCATGGGGACTCCGTGACAATTGGGCGGCATGACGCCGGAAAAATTCTATCCGGCGATTATACCTTTTATGTCCGCCGGAGTCCCACAACCGGTTTAATCGGCCTGATAGTAAAGGGCGGTCAGAAGGCCTTTTTGAGGTTGTTCATGTAGGTGTCCACAAGGCTGTTGAACTCGTGCTTGATGACCGGACTGATCGCCAGTTTCAGCAGGCTGGGCAGGGGCACGGTCAGCTCGGCACTGGTCTGGAATTTCACTGCGGTGGTTTTGTCGCCCTTGGCCCTGATCGTCCAGGAACCGCTTACCACGCCGTTGCCTTCGCCTTTCACCGGCTCCCAGGTAATCCTGCCGGCTTCTTTGTCCGAATGATACTTGCAGGCATACACGGACTGGATTGCATGCTTGTCGACGCCGACTTTTTCCATTTCCCAGCGGTAGGCATTATCGCCAAGGTCGGTCAGTTTGTGGACCTTGGGAAAGTAACTGGCAGAACGTGGCACATCCGCCAGCAAGTCAAATACGTCATCGTAGCTTCCCGGAAGTTCAAGTTCCCGGTTCAGCTCAATCGCAACGGTAATAGCCACAGCCAACTCCTTTTTGTGTTTATAGGTCTCAATGTAGTCGGAAATTTGAGGACGTGTATTTTGGCCCAACACTACGGCATTGTCATAGTCTTGCGCTGTTAATTTGTTAACCCTGCGTTATCCTTTAGGTTATTCGCGCCAGGATTCGCCTCGAATGCCTGCAAGCTCCCAACGTCAGGAAGGAAGCCTTAATCATGAAAGCCGTACGTTATGTGCTGATCGCCATTGTTGCGCTGATCATCCTCGCGGTGGCCGCCGTTGCCATCGCCATGGCTGTGATCAACCCCAACGACTACAAGCCCCAGATCGAACAGGCTGTTGAAAAGCAAACCAATCTCGATCTGATTCTTGAGGGTGATATTGGCTGGTCATTCATTCCGCTTGGCCTGGAGCTTAATAACGTTGCGGCCAACCTGGACGGCGAACGCCTGGTTGCCCTGGAGAAGCTGGTGGCACAGGTGGATTTCTGGTCGCTGATTGCCATGTCCCCTCAAGTGGACACCTTTGTACTGGAAGGCCTGGATGCCCGCCTGGTGGTGAATGAGCAGGGCGTGGGCAACTGGACCCGGATCATGCCCGAACCTGCCAAAGGCGGTGAAAAGCAGGCCGCAGGCGCCGAAACCGCGCCGGTCCCGGAGCCGGCCGGGCAACCGGCTGAGCAGGCCGGCGGCGCAGAGCCGCTGAACTTCAACGTGGAAAACGTCCAGGTCAGCAATGCCGAGGTAAAATACACCGACAAAACCACCGGCCAGACCGTCACCCTGGAAGACTTCACCCTCAGCGCCAGCGATATCTCTCCTGGCTCCCAGTTCCCGCTGAACGTGGGGTTCCGGGTGATCACGACCGACCCGGTGTTTGAGGTGGATGGCACGATCGATGCCAAACTTGGTCTCAACGAGGCGCTGAACGAGTTTTCCGTGTCGGGCCTGAAGGCAGTATTTGACATGACCGGCGCGCCCTTCGGCACCAAAACCGTTACCGCCGAACTGGCCGGCTCCGCCAGCGCCAACCTGGAGAACGAAACCGCCACCCTGAGCGATTTCAGCGCCAGCCTGGCCAATCTGACCCTGAACACCACGCTGAACGTGAAAGGCTTTGGTGACAAACCGGCAATCGACGGCACCCTGGCCGTAAACGAGTTCTCTCTGAAGGCCCTGATGGAAAACCTGGGGCAGCCGCCTATCGAAACCCGTGATCCGGACGTACTCAAGGCACTGGCCTTCTCTACCGGCATCGGCGGCCCGGCCGGCAAGGTCGAGTTGAGCGATGTGAACCTGAAACTCGATGACACCACGTTCACCGGTTCCGGCAGTTACACCCTCGCCAACGGCGGCGTTGTGTTCAACCTGCAGGGCGACAAACTGAATGCCGATCGCTACCTGCCGCCAAAAGTGGAGGTAACCGCCGCAGAAACCGTAGAGACCGATGCCTCCAAGGCACCAACAGAGTCTGCAGCGGCTGCGGCTCCCGAGGCCGACCTGCTGCCACTGGAGACCCTGCGCTCCCTGTTGCTGGATATCGATTTCGGGCTTGGCCAGCTGATCGTCAGTAACCTGTCCATTAACGAGATCAAGGCCAGCACCACCGCCAAAAATGGCCTCCTGAAAGTGGATGAGTTCAGCGGCAAGCTGTACGAAGGCAGCTTCGGCGCCAATGCCACCATCGACGCCAGAATCGACAACCCCAAGTGGACCGTGGCTTCAGACATTTCCAACGTGCAGGCCCTGCCCCTGCTAGCTGATCTGGCGGAAGTGACCATGCTGGCCGGCGGCGCCAACCTTGAAGTGAACGCCACCACCACCGGCAACCGCATGTCCGCCCTGCGCAGCAATGCCGACGGCAAGGTGAGCTTCAACCTGGCGCAAGGTGAGTTCCGCAAGTTGAACCTCACCCGCATGGCCTGCCAGGGCATTGCCCTGGTCAACCAGGAGGAGCTGACAACCACGGACTGGGGCGCCACCACACCCTTCAATGACATGCGAGGCACCTTCGACATCAATGGCAACATCCTGAACAACACCGACCTGGTAGCCTCGCTGGCGGGTATGAAACTGGAGGGCGAGGGAACCGTCGACCTGAGGCAGAACCTGCTGGACTATGAGGCCGGGCTTCGCATCGTAGGTGAAATCCACCGGGATAACGCCTGTCGGGTGACCGAATACGTGAAAAATGCGGTGATACCGGTGGAGTGCCGCGGCAACTTCTCTGAAGAGCCGGCCAGCCTGTGCTCCTTCGACGGCTCCCGCTTCCGGGACACCCTGCAGGCCATTGCCAAGAACGCTGCCCGGGCCAAAGTCGACGAGAAAGTGGATGAGGCCAAGGCCAAAGCAGAGGAAAAAGTGAAAGAAAAGCTGCAGGACAAGGTGGGCGACAAACTCAAAGGCCTGTTCAACTGATGCCCGACCATTTCGCCGACAAACTACTGCAATGGTACGACAGCCACGGCCGGCATGACCTGCCGTGGCATCACAACCGGAACGCCTACCGGGTGTGGGTTTCGGAAATCATGTTGCAGCAAACCCAGGTAACCACCGTTATCCCCTACTTTGAAGCGTTCATGGAACGTTTCCCGGACGTCCATGCCCTGGCCGAAGCCCCGGTGGATGATGTGCTCAGCCACTGGTCCGGCCTTGGTTATTACGCCCGGGCCCGCAACCTGCAGAAGGCGGCGCAAACTGTCGTCCGCGACTTCCGTGGTGAGTTTCCACAAACCCAGGAGGAACTTGAATCCCTGACCGGAATTGGCCGCTCCACAGCGGCCGCCATTCTGGCCCAGGCTTTCGGCATTCGCGCCGCCATTCTGGACGGCAACGTGAAACGGGTTCTTGCCCGTTACCATGCAATCCCCGGCTGGCCCGGCCAGACCGCCGTTCTCCACCAGCTCTGGCAAAGGGCCGAAGAACACACCCCGGAACACCGGGTCAGGGACTATACCCAGGGCATTATGGATCTGGGTGCCATGGTGTGTACCCGCAGCCGTCCGGCCTGCGACAGCTGCCCGCTGAATGAAGGCTGCAAAGCCTACGCCCATGGTGAAACAGCGCTCTACCCCGGCTCCAAACCAAAAAAGGCCAAGCCAGAGAAAACCACCTGGATGGTCATCCTTGAAGACGACGAGGGACGCATCCTGCTGGAGCGTCGCCCACCCAGCGGCATCTGGGGTGGCCTCTGGAGCCTGCCGGAACTGGATCCGGCCTATGGAGCCGACGAGCTTCAGGAAGCCTGTGAGCAGAGCCTGGGGCTGGATTGCGGCGAACCCGAACTAATCGGCGGCTTCCGACATACCTTCTCCCATTACCACCTGCACATACAGCCTGCCCGCCTGAACGTCATCGGCGGCGCCAACACCGTTGCGGACAGGGACCATCTGAAATGGCTGCACCGCCGGGAAGCCCTGAACCTCGGCCTGCCGGCACCGATCCGGTCGCTGCTTACCGAACCGGAGCAAGCGGCCCTGCTTTGATCCGGTCCGCTCGCGCCTTCACCCCCAACGATCTGTTATCATCACCGCCAGCAACATTTGCCAACAGGAGCCACCATGAGCCGTACCGTTTTCTGCCGCAAATACCAGAAAGAACTGGAAGGCCTGGATTTCCCGCCCATGCCAGGCGCCAAGGGCCAGGATATCTTCGAGAATATTTCGAAACAGGCGTGGGAAGAATGGCAGGCCCAGCAGACCATGCTGATCAACGAGAAACACCTGAGCCTGATGGACCCGAACACCCGAAAATACCTGCAGGCGCAGATGGAACATTTCTTCAACAACGAACCGTTCGACAAGGCCGAAGGCTACGTTCCGCCGGAACAATAACCCCGGATTGATCAAAGCCTGAGCATGCCTGAAAAGATTCAGAAATTTTTGCGGCTCAGCCTTGACTCAAAACAGCGAAACCGGTTTAATAGCGCCCCGTTGCATAGCAGTAGCGCAACATGCCCGGATAGCTCAGTCGGTAGAGCAGGGGATTGAAAATCCCCGTGTCGGTGGTTCGATTCCGCCTCCGGGCACCATTAAGAATTCAGACAAAACCCGCCTTGTGCGGGTTTTGTTGTTTCTGGACCTCTCGCGGGAAAGCGAGGAGCCACAAAAAAACCGCGATCAAGGTCGCGGCTTTTCTGGGATCGAGACCGGCGTTATTCGCTTACAACAGTCACCGGACGGTGGGCATGCCTGACTACTTTTTCGCTGACACTACCCAGAGTAAGGCTTCTCACCAGTGAGTCGCCGCGCCGCCCCAGAAACATGTGAGTACCGGGATTGTCGTCCAGATAATCAATGATTTCCTTGGCAGGATCACCCTGGAGCAAGACTTCATCAGTGGGCTCTATAATCCCGCTTACGGCCTGCTTAGCGGCATCGAAGGCTTTGCGCCCGTATTCATTCGCCTCTTTATCAATATCACTCTGCCACACGCCGCTGATAACCAGCCTTTCGACCCTTGTTCCAGGAAACACAGCTAACAATTTCAATGATTGGCCGGTAGCTTTTGCAAGCTCGGCTGCCATTTTTGCTGCGTGCAACGAATGCTCAGAACCGTCACATGCCACTACGATGTTCGGAGTCCCCTTAGCCATGGCACTCACTCCCTTTATGGTGGATGTTCAGTCAACGTAACATTTTGGTAGTTACGGGAGGCTTGATTCAAATCAATACCGTTAGCATGACCTCATTGCCGCAATTGATCAACAAACGTTCATATAAGAATAACGAGCCAGGCAACTGCGATCATCACAAGGCCCACGAACTGGGCGGCGCTTCCCATGTCCTTGGCATCCCTTGCGAGCGGGTGCAGATCCAAGGACACGCGATCCACGGTGTTTTCAATAGCGGTATTGAGCAGCTCGATCGCCAGCGACAGCAACGGCACCAGCATCAGGATGGCTCGCTCGGCCCGCGTTACCTCCAGCGAAAGTGCGATGGGCTGCAGAACCACGTTGATCAGAACCAGCTGGCGGAATGCAGCTTCTTTGAGGAAAGCCACCCTGAGGCCCATCATGGAATAGCTGGTTGCCCTCAGGATGCGCACAGCACCCTTCTGGCCTTTCAGGGAGGAAGCGTTACCGGAATTGAGAGAATCAGACATAAGAGGTAAAACGGCCCAGTGAAGGATTATCGTATTCGCTTATAACAACTGAACCGGATTCTATCAGGTTACGCGCTTGTTTTAGCGCAGATATTCCCGGAAAAGATCATTCATGCGGTCCGGGCATTTATACCTATTGCGGGAACCTGTGGCAGGATTGATTCTTGCGCTGCCGAGACGGCGATTGACTGTAAGGAGTGATTGAAATGCTGATGGCCATTGGGGCGATTATTGCGGGGCTGATTCTGTTGGTGTGGAGTGCCGATAAGTTTGTGGAAGGCTCCGCCACCACGGCCAGCCATTTCGGCATGCCACCTCTTTTGATTGGTATGGTTGTGGTGGGTTTTGGCACATCTGCACCAGAGATGGCCGTTTCTGCCCTGGCCGCTTCCCAGGGAAACCCGGGCCTGGCGCTCGGCAATGCCTATGGTTCGAACATCACCAACATTGCGCTGATACTGGGTATTACCGCTTTGCTGGCGCCGATAGCGGTGCATTCCCAGGTGATGCGAAAAGAACTTCCGATTCTGATTCTGGTCACTGCCTTTGCCGGCTGGCAACTTTGGGACGGCGAGCTCTCCCGTATGGACGCCGTCGGTCTTATGCTGGTGTTTGTGGTGCTGATCGGCTGGAGTATCTTCCAGGGTATCCGGCAGCCCGGCGACCCTCTGGCGAAAGAAATGGCAGAGGAAATCCAGACCATGCCGTTGCGCAAGGCCATCTTATGGCTGGTTATCGGCTTACTGCTGCTGATTGTCAGCTCCCGCATTCTGGTATGGGGCGCCGTTGATCTGGCCACCATGTTCGGCATCAGCGATCTGGTCATCGGCCTCACCATAGTGGCCGTTGGCACATCACTCCCGGAACTGGCCTCATCCATCATTGCGGCCCGCAAGGGTGAGCACGACCTGGCCCTCGGCAATATTCTGGGCTCCAACCTGTTCAACACCCTGGCCGTTGTGGGCATTGCGGGGCTGATTGCCCCCATGTCGGTGGCGCCGGAAGTGCTAACCCGTGACTTCCCGGTTATGGCTGCCCTCACCCTGGTTCTGGTTGCAATGTGCTATGGCTTCCGTGGCCCGGGCCGCATCAACCGGGTTGAGGGCGGCACCCTACTGCTTGCCTTCGCGGCCTATACGGTGTATCTCTTGGCTTTTTAAGGAGCGTAATCTATGTCACTGGCAGCCTGGCTGACCTTCCTTGTTGCAGCCGTACTGATCAGCGTTTCCCCGGGCGCCGGGGCGATCAATACCATGAGCAATGGCATGCGTTACGGTGTTCGCCGTTCGCTGCCGGCCATCATGGGGCTTCAGCTTGGCTTCGGCATCCAGATTCTGCTGGTGGGTGCCGGGCTGGGCGCCATCATTGCCTCCTCAAACATCGCCCTGTCGGTCATCAAGTGGCTGGGCGTTGCCTACCTGATCTGGCTGGGCATTTCCAAATGGCGCGAGCCGGTGATGGAATCCATGGAGGATGATCGCCAGCCCGTTAGCGGCCACAAAAGGTTCTGGAATGCGGTGTTCGTGAACCTGACCAACCCCAAGGCCACGGTCTTTCTGGTGGCCCTGTTTCCGCAGTTTCTGGTGGCCGGAGCACCCCATGGCCCGCAGCTGATTACCATGGGCGCCACCCTGATCCTGGTCGATTGCCTGGTGATGCTGGGCTATGCCCTGCTCGCCAGCCAGCTGTTCCGGTTCATCACCACCGCCCGGCGACAGCGGCAGATGAACCGGGTGTTCGGTGGGCTGTTCGTCACCGCCGCGGTCGCCCTGGCCAGCTTCAAGCGCGCCTGATAGCGGGCTGAATCAACGCAGGATACATTCTCGGCTCAGCTTCTGGCTGAGCGTCCTGCGCTGCTGTCTGAGGGTATTGCCCCGGTCGTTACTGTAGCCAGCCCGCAACTTGGACTGAATCCGATCCAGTTTGCTCCTGTAGGTTGCGCAGGTTTTCTCAAGCCTGGCATCGGCCTTTTCTTTCGCGGTCATGCCGGAACCTCCCGGACGACTCGAGGCAAGCAGGCCTTCAACGTCTTTACGGATTCCGGACACACGCTTGCCTTGCCGGAGGTTCTCCGACATGGGCACTGTGACAGGCGCCTGCAATTGAAGCTGTTTATGGGGGATTTCTCCCGGCGGGTAATCGGAGAAGTGTGCCACGCCCCGGCTGTCTATCCAGGTATAGACTTCGGCGTTGGCTACTGAAGCGAGAAAAAAAGACAAAACGAGACCAGCCATCATCCTTGGCATACGGTTCCACTCCCTGTGGTTCGGTAATTTGGTGGGGCAGTATAGCGAAAAAAGCCGTGAACTTGGGGTGTATGAAAAAAAGGGTCAGATGAGAGTGTCATCTGGCCCTTTTCCAAACCCGGTTTCTGTCTTTACTGATCCAGAAGCTCAATCCAGTGCTGCACCGGCACCGGTGATTTGGTCTCCAGATGCATCTGGCAACCGATGTTGGCGGTAACGATGCGGTCCGGATTATCGACGGTCAAAGCCTTAAGTTTGTTGCCAAGCAGCTTCTGGCTCATCTCCGGCTGGGTCACCGAATAGGTGCCGGCGGATCCACAGCAGAGGTGCTTGTCCTTGGTGGCAGCGAGATTGACACCGGCACGGGTCAGAACCTGTTCCACCACACCATTCTGCTTCATGGCGTGCTGCAGGGTGCAGGGGCAATGGAAGGCGACCTTGCCCGGGTCCTGGCGAACCTTGAGTTGCTCCAGATCCTGTTTCAGCAGGAAAGCACCAAGATCCGTGCACAGCTCGCTTACCTTCTGCGCCTTGGCAGCGTATACCGGATCGTCTTTCAGCAGATGGCCGTAATCCTGCACCATGGCGCCACAGCCAGAAGCTGTCATGATGATCGACTCCGCACCCGCTTCGATGGCGGGCCACCAGGCATCAATGTTCTGGCGCATTCTTTCCAGGCCTTTCTCATGCTCGGAAAGATGGTAGTTCACGGCACCACAGCAGCCAGCCTCTGGCGCTTCCACCATGGTAATGCCAAGCCGGTCCAGAACCCGGGCGGCGGCGGCATTGGTGTTCGGAGTGGCCGAAGGCTGCACGCAGCCTGCCAGTGCCAGCACAATCCGGCTGTGGCTGGCCGCCGGCCATGGACTGGCCTGTTTTCTGGGCGGTACCTTGGTGCGCAGTTCTCCCGGCAGCACCGGGCGGAAGATCTGCCCCATCCGGAGCAGCACGCCGAACAACTGCCGGTTCGGAATCACCCGGGCCAGGGCCCAGCGCAGCCATTTGTCTTTCGGTTTCCGGGGCAGCTCCTTTTCCATCAGGCCACGGCTGATATCCACCAGGCGGCCGTACTGAACCCCGGAAGGGCAGGTAGTCTCGCAGCTCCGGCAGGTCAGGCAGCGATCCAGATGCTCCTGGGTTTTCTCGGTGACTTCTGCCCCTTCCAGGAACATTTTCATCAGGTAGATCCGGCCCCGTGGGCCGTCCCGCTCGTCGTTCAGCTCCTGATAGGTCGGGCAGGTAGCGGTGCAGAAGCCACAATGCACACAGGCCCGCAGGATGGACTCGGCTTCCTGGCCTTCCTTGGTGTTGGCAAATTGTTGAACCAGATTCGTTTGCATAATTACAACCAGCTGTATAAACGTCCGGGATTGAAGATGTTGTCCGGATCAAAGGCATTCTTGATGCGGCGCTGAATGCCCTTCAGGGCCTCCGGCTGACGGTGCATCACCTCACCGGTACGGTCGCCACCCCGGAACAGGCTGACCTGGCCACCGGCCGCACGGGCGGCAGGTTCCAGATCCTTCAGCTCACCGGGGCCACGGAACCAGCGCTGGGAACCGGCCCAGTCGATGAACCAGTTGCCTTCCAGTTTCGGCATCGCTGCGGTTGAGCCCACAGAAAAACGCCACAGGGGCACATCATTACCGGCAAAAAACTCGTGGTGGAAATCCTGCACTTCCTGCCAGAATTTATCGCCCTGCTCCATCACTTCACCGGACCACTTTTCAGCGGTGGCTTCCACACCCGATTTCGCACCGGACAGGCGCAGGTATACCTTGCCGTCCACCCAACAGGCGGCGGTGATCGGCTTGGGCTCGGCGGCGCGGCTGTTCATGTAATGAATCACCTCGTCCATGCCCATTTCCTGAACCAGGGTCAGGGAGGCCGCTGGCTTTGGCATCACTTTCATGCTGATTTCGGTGATTACCCCCAGGGTTCCCAAGGCGCCGGCCTGGAGCCGGGATACGTCATAGCCGGCCACGTTTTTCATCACCTGGCCGCCAAAGCGAAGGTGTTCGCCCTTGCCATTGAGCAGCCGTATCCCCAGAACCTGGTCCCGCACCGAGCCGGCCCAGGGGCGTCCCGGACCGGAAAGGTTACCGGCCAGGGTGCCGCCAATGGTGGAGGCAGCACCAAAATGCGGCGGCTCGAAATGCAGGCACTGCCCCTCTTCGGCCAGTGTGGCCTCGATCTCGCTCAGCGGCGTGCCGGCGCGGACGGTCAGCACCAGTTCCACCGGGTGGTAATCCACAATGCCGGTGTGCTCGCCCACGTTGAGGGTTCCGGCATCGACGTCGGCTTCCCGGCCCATGAAAGCCTTGGTGCCACCGCCGACAATATTGAGTTTGTGCCCGCTGTCCCGGGCCTGGAGCACCTGCTCCTTCAGTTGTTGGGAAATATCAGCCATGGGCGGCTTCCGTATGCTCGTGCGTGTGTTGTTTGTGCTCAAGGGAGCGGTATTCCTGGCAGAACCGCAGGGCCGGAACGCCCTTGCCAGGGTTCAGGATACCGGCGGGATCGAATGCGGCCTTTACGTCGTGGAACTGCTGCAGCTCCTCGTCGTTGAACTGCACGGCCATCTGGCGAATCTTCTCGACGCCCACGCCATGCTCACCGGTAATGCAACCACCTACTTCCACACACATTTCCAGAATGCGTGAGCCAAAGGCCTCCGTGCGCTCGAATTCGCCGGGCACGTTGGCATCAAACAGGATCAGGGGGTGCAGGTTGCCATCGCCGGCATGGAACACATTGGCGACACGCAAGCCAAACTCCTCGGACATTTTCTCCATTTCCGTCAGAACGTAAGCAATATGACGGCGGGGAATGGTGCCGTCCATGCAGTAGTAATCCGGGGAAATCCGGCCGACAGCTGGAAAAGCCGATTTACGACCTTTCCACAACAGGGCGCGTTCTTCCTCGCTCTGGGAGGTACGGACCGATGTAGCGCCCAGCTTTCGGAATACTTCCTCGGCCTGGGCAATATGCTCGTGGACTTCCTCCTCGGTACCGTCCACCTCACACAGCAGCAACGCCTTCGCATCTCGTGGGTAGCCGGCCTGGGCGAAATCATCCGCCGCGACAATGGCATGGCCGTCCATCATTTCCAGGCCACCGGGGATAATGCCATGGGCAATAATTCCGCCCACGGCGTCTCCACCCTTCTGCACATCATCAAACCCGGCCATGACAACCTGGGCCACTTCCGGCTTCGAGAGCAGTTTTACTTTGACTTCCGTCACCACACCCAGCAGACCTTCCGAGCCGGTCATCAACGCCAGCAGGTCCATGCCGCAGCTGTCCAGGCCATCACTGCCCACGGTCACCACATCGCCCTCTGCGGTGACCATTTCCACGCTGAGGATGTTGTGAACGGTCAGGCCGTACTTGAGGCAGTGCACGCCGCCGGAGTTCTCCGCCACATTGCCACCGATGGTGCAGGCGATCTGGGAGGAAGGGTCCGGGCCGTAGTAAAGACCATACTGGGCCGCTTCCTCACTGATGGCGAGGTTGCGCACCCCCGGCTGCAGCCTTGCCGTTCGTGCCAGCGGGTCAATCTCGACGATGCGGTTGAACTTGGCCAGCGACAGCACCACGCCTTCCTTGTTGGGCATGGCACCGGCGCTGAGCCCGGTTCCGGCGCCACGGGCCACTACCGGCACTGCGTTCTCGTTACAGATGCGCATCACCCGCTGCACCTGTTCAACGGTCTCCGGCAGCACCACCAGCAAGGGCATCTCGCAATACATCGACATGCCGTCGCATTCGTAGGGCTTCATGGTTTCGTCATCGGTGATGACGAAGTCCGGGTCGATAAACGCCCGGAACTGTTCAGCCAGCTCAGCTTTGCTGACTTTCGGCTTGGTAGTCATAGCATTCTCTGGGTGTGAATTACGTCAGTGTGACAGTCATCAACCGCGTTTGGTTTCAAAATAATCCAGTCCGGCCTGGGCACAGTCCATATCCTGCTGCGGGGTGCCGGAACTGATTCCGATACCACCCACCACTTCGCCGTCGACGATCACCGGCAAACCACCACCGACAGAACTGATGCGCCCGCCCACTTCGGTATGGATTCCGAAAGCCAGGCTTCCGGGCACGTTCACCTTGTTGTAGTCATGGGTAGCTTTCTTGGCCGCCGCCGCCGTGAAGGCTTTGTCCTGGGCGATGGTCACACTGGTGATCTTGCCACCATCCATGCGCTCGAAAGCGACCAGGTTGCCGGATTCATCGACAATGGCAATGCACATGGGCACGCCGATCTCACGTGCCTTTTCAGCGGCGCCTTCGATGAGGATTCTGGCCTCAGCCAGGTCCAGCCGGTTAATCGTCAACATAACAATTTACTCCTGTCGTTTAATTTTGGTGTTCAGCCATAGACGAGATTGGGCAGCCAGGTCACAACACCCGGTATCAGTACACAGATGAACAGCCCGAATGCCTGGATGGCCAGGAAGACCAGGGACGATTTGAAAATCGTTCCCATGGTGATATCCGGCGGGCAGACACCACGAATGTAAAACAGTGCATAACCGAACGGCGGGCTCAGGAACGACATCTGCATATTCACCAGATAGAGCACACCGAACCACAACACCACGTCCTCACCCGGAACCGCAGGGAAGCCCAGCAGGCCCGGAAATTCCAGTGCCTCGACGATCGGGATAAAGATCGGTACCGCCAGCAACAGGATACCAACCCAGTCAAGGAACATGCCCAGGACCACCAGCAGCACCATCAACAGCAGCAGGACGGCGTAGGGTGACAGGCCGATGCCGAGAATGGTTTCGGTAATGAAGTCCTGTCCGCCCTGCAGGATATAGAACCCGACAAAGACCGAGGCACCGAACATGATCCAGAGCACCATGGCTGACGCCTTGGCTGTGGTTACTGACGCATCCCGCAGTGTGGCTATGGTAAAGACCTTGTGCTTCATCGCCACCAGGATCGCGCCGAAAGAGCCGATACCGGCCGCTTCAACCGGCGTGGCAACGCCACCGAACAGCAGCCCCAGCACCAGAAATACCAGAACCAGTGGCGCAATCAGGTCTTTCAGCAGCAGCATCTTGTCTTTGAAGCCGATTCGCTCTTCTTCCGGCACCGGCGGCCCCAGCTTGGGGTTCAGCCAGGAACGGAAGCCCACGTAAAGCACATAGAGACTGGACAGGATCAGGCCAGGAATAACCGACCCCAGATACAGCTCGCCCACAGACTGCTGGGCCACCACCGCGTAGAGGATGGCCAGGATTGACGGGGGAATCAGAATGCCCAGGGTACCGCCCGCCATGATCGACCCGAGGGCAATCTTCTGGTCATAGCCCCGTTTCAGCATCGCCGGCAGCGCGATAATCCCCATGGTGACAACAGCGGCACCGATAACACCCACCATGGCCGCCAGAATGGTCGAGGCAATGATGGTGGCAATTGCCAGACCGCCGCCCAGGCCGCCCATCCATTTGTAGACCACATTGAACATCTCTTCGATCAAGCCGGCCCGTTCCAGCATGGAGGCCATGAAGATGAACAATGGTATCGCCGCCAGGTCCGAATTGGTCATCATCGGGAAAATTCGGCTGGGAATGATGTTCAGCATCAGCGAATCGCCCACCAGATAGATGAACATTACGCCCAGGCCGCCGGTCACAAACGCCAGGGGCAGGCCCATCATCAGCAGCACGGCCAGAGAGCCGAACATGATATAGGTCAGCGGACCGATTTTTACATCGGCCAGGGAACCCGAGAACTTGAACAGGAATTTTTCATCGCTGAACGGGTCGTAAAACAGGATGTTGATGACTTCCACCAGCATCACAAAGGCAAGGGCAATGGTGGCAATAATCATCAGCCAGGTGCCGAGCTTGCCGATCAGGGGATTGCCGGGGCTGGGATTGGAGTTGGTCATGGAATCTGAGCTCATGCGTGATGCTCCCGGCCGAGTTTAATGAAAATTGCGATGTCCTTGATCAGTTTGGACAGACCCGCCAGGAACAGCAGCAGTGCTCCCAACAACATCACGCCTTTCACCGGCCAGTACTGGATCCCCCAGGTCTCAACGGTCCGCTCGTCCATCGAGTAGGAGTTCTGGAAGAAGGTCCAGGAAGTGATCATCAACGCGATTGCGAACATGAAGAAAAACATGGACGTGAAAATATCCATGCCTACACGACCACGGACGGGCAGGAAATTGTAAACCACGTCGACCCGCACATGGGCACCATGGAGCAATGCAAACGCACCGGCCAGGAGGTACTGCATACCAAACAGCAGGAAGCTGGCCTCGTGAACCCAGATGGTGGGCTGGTTGAATGCGTAGCGCATTACCACTTCGAAGAAATAGAAGACCACGGCATTCACCGTCCAGAAAGAGATAAATACACCGGATTTCTCGCTGATCCAGTCCACCGCTCTGGTGAACCAGTTACCCACGTCGCTGTAATCAATCTTCTTCTGCAGTTCGTCTTCAATTTGCTGAAGCTTTTCATTGGCCGCCGCGTTTTTGTCGACGGCTTGAACGCCGCGCTGGGAATACCAGCGGTCCAGCGCCATCATGATCAGCGGCATCACTGCGAGCCAGCCCCAGTAGAACCAGTGTGGCATCACAAAGCCGAACGCACTCAGATCAGACATGTTGTTATCACCTTAATCACAGAGCGGGGAAGGAGGAGTGCCCACTTACTGCACTCCCTGCCCTTCCCCGTGATCAGTTTTGTTATGGTTTTACAGGCTTACATGCCTTTGGCAGCCTTGAGATCTTCCTCGGTGATGTAGCCCATGGTCGGGTTCATCATGTACTCAAGCTGGATATCGAGAATCGCCTTGGCATCGTCGTCTTTGCTGGCCCAGTTAAACCAGATCGGAATCGCGGCCCGACGGAACTTTTCAAGGTCGTCCTGGCCAAGACGTGTCACCGTGTCACCATCCGCCACGAATTTCTTCATCGCTTCAATGTTGCGCTTCTGAATGGTCAGATAGTGTTTTTGCGAGTAGTTGCGTACTTCGTTCTCAACCAGCTCCTGAAGCTCCGGGTCCAGCGCATTCCAGGCCCGCAGGTTCACGGTCAGATCCATCAGATCCACCGGCTGGTAGACAGACATCACACCAGGAGGTCCGAACATGATGTAGTCGGTCACCTGTGAGAAGCCCAGCTCGTAGTTCACCGCAGGGCCGACGTAATCAGCCGCATCGATGGTGCCTTTCTCCAGAGCGGGGAAAATGTCCGAGCCCGGCAGGCTTACGGTCGATACGCCAAATTGCTGGAACACCTCGGCCACCATGCCGCCCGGCACACGCATCTTCATGCCCTTGAGGTCTTCCAGGCTGGTCACCGGCTTCTTGGAGTGAATGATGTTGGCGTCGTGCTGAATCGGACCAACATAGAACAGGCCGTATTTCTTGTAGATTTCACGGGTCTTTTCCAACATTCCCATGGAATAGAACAGGATGTCCCACTGGTGGGGCTGATCCGGACCGGCCGGGTAGGAAGACAGGAAAACCGTGGAGGGAATCTTGCCGGACCAGTAGAGAGTGAAGGGATTCATCCCCTGCAGAACACCATTACGGACAGCTTCAAAAAGACCGTTGTTATCGGCAGCAACCGACTTGGCGGGGTATGGCTTGATGATCAGCTCACCACCGGATTTCTCCTCCATGCTGTTGGCCCATTCTTCGAACAGGTCATAACCCACAGTGCCGGCATCCCACACGGACTGGATCTTCCAGGTGGTCGCTGCCTGGGCCTGACCTGCTCCCATCAGCATCGCGCCGGCGAAGGCTGCGCCTACCGCGGCAGTCTTGAGAAAACTTCTGCGAGGTGGGGCCTCGCCAGTGTCGTATTTATCTCGGATGTTATTGTTCGAATTCATCGAAACGTCTCCGTTGGCTTTGTTGTTATCAGCGTCAAGGCAACGCCGGCACAGGCCGACATTGAACTGATATTCGTAGCCAAACCGGGTTTAGTCCAGCTCAAAGCCCACTGGTCAGACCAGTTTTTGACGTATTAAAAATGGACGAAATACTCCGAATCGGCCATATTTAACGGGCTCGGATACGTATTGGTTGGCGAACTCACCAACAACAATTAGAACCAATGACTGGTCAGACCACAGAGCATAAACAGGCACCCAAATGGCAATCTCCCAGGAAATCTCGTACCGGCTGGAACGCCTTATCCTTGATGGCGGGCTCGCCCCGGAGCAGAAAATACCCTCTGAACGGCAGTTGGCCGCGCGGCTCGGTGTCTCACGGGCGGTCATTCGCGAAGCCCTGCATGAGCTTCAGGGCCGTGGGGTTATCGAAACCCGACACGGCAAAGGCTCATTTGTGGCCAGCATGGTTCCCGGAACCAACGATCTGGGCGAGCAAAGTCCACTGATGCATCTTTTCGAAGGCCACCCCCGCACCCTTTACGATCTCCTGGAAGTCAGGGAGCAGCTTGAGGGCCAGGCGGCCTACCTGGCGGCACAACGGGCAACCCGGCTCGACCGGCACCGGATTACCAAGGCCTTCCGCGCGCTGGAAGAGACCGACCCACTCAGCAACGCCCGCCCGGACCACGGCTTCCACCTCGCCATCGTGGAAGCCTCGCACAATCCGATTCTGGTGCACGTGCTCAGCAGCCTGAAAAACATGATGCTGTTGACCGTTCAGGCATCCGTTGCCAACCTGAATCCCAGGGAGGAGATGCGCAAGAAAATTGTTCGCCAGCACCGGCAGCTTTATGAAGCGGTGATCTCCGGCAAAGCCGCCAGCGCCCAGAAAGCTGCCACGGCCCATGTGCGGTTCGTCAGCGAAGCCATGCGGGAGATGGAAAAGGAAGGCAGTACGTTAATCCGTTTGCCCGTCGGCGCGGAGGCCGGAACGCAGCATTCGCAGGCCACGCCCTGAGGATGGCAAAAAGCTTGCATTGAGCACCCATTCGCCCACAATGATATGCAGCGAACGGCAGTGAAATGCGGTAAAACAGCCGGCTGCAGGTATTGATTTCCGCATCGACAGTCCGTAAAACATGCGCCTTTGAATTTTAGCCCCAGGAGTCACCCATGGCGGACCAAGCGCCTTTGATCTGCAGGGACATTCACAAGACCTTTGACCAGCATCAGGTGCTCAAGGGTATTTCACTGGAGACCCGCAAAGGCGATGTGGTTTCCCTCATCGGCAGTTCCGGCTCCGGTAAAAGCACCTTCCTGCGCTGCATTAATCTGCTTGAAACGCCCACCTCGGGCGACATTATTGTGCACGGCGACCCGATCCGGTTCACCACTAACCGCAAAGGCGTGCGCATCCCGGCCGACAACAAGCAGGTAGAGCTGATCCGGGCGAAACTTTCCATGGTGTTCCAGAGCTTTAATCTGTGGTCTCACATGACCGTGCTCGAGAACATCATCGAGGCACCCGTCCATGTCCTCAAGGTGCCCAAGAAAGAAGCCATCGAACGTGCCGAGGCCTACCTGAACAAGGTGGGCATCTATGAACGCAAAGACTACTACCCGGCCCAGATGTCGGGTGGTCAGCAGCAGCGGGCGGCCATTGCCCGAGCGCTGGCCATGGAGCCGGAAGTCATGCTGTTTGATGAGCCCACGTCGGCTCTGGATCCCGAGCTGGTGGGTGAAGTGCTCAAGGTTATGCAGAGTCTGGCCGAGGAAGGCCGCACCATGATCGTGGTTACCCATGAGATGGCGTTTGCAAGGGATGTGTCCAGTCAGGTCCTGTTTTTGCATCAGGGCGTGATCGAGGAGCAGGGCACGCCGGACAAGGTGTTCGACAACCCCGATTCGGAACGCATGAAGCAGTTCCTGGCTCCCAACTTCTGACACTCGGTGCTATCTTGAACCGGTGCAGACAAGAAAACGTTGGATAAGCAGACATCCACGAAAAATAAAGCCCACAAGGCAAACCACTGGAGAAGTGACACATGAAGAAACTGATTGTTGCAGCAAGCTGTGCCCTGGCCCTGATCGCCGGCGGCGCAAGCGCCCAGGAACGTAATCTGCGTATCGCCTTCGACGTGCCCTACGAACCGTTTGAGTACAAGAACGAAAACGGCGAACTGACCGGCTTTGAAGTCGAGCTGGCCGAAGCCATGTGTGAAGAAATGAACGCCAACTGCGAATTCGTGATCCAGGCATGGGACGGTATGATCCCGGGCCTGCTGGCCCGCAAATTCGATCTGATCATGTCTTCCATGTCCATCACCGAAGAGCGCGCCGAGCGGGTTCTGTTCTCCGAGCCTTACTACAACACCCCCGGTGGCTGGTTCGCCCGTGAAGGCTTCAGCACCGATGTGACCGACATGGATGCCATGGAAGGTAAAGTGGTTGGCGTTCAGCGCGGCACCACCATGGACACCTACGTCACCGAAAACATGGGTGGCATTGTAACCATCAAGCGTTACACCACGGCGGATGACATGGTGCTGGATCTTGAGGGCGAGCGCCTGGACGTGGTCTTTGTTGACTACCCGGTTGGCGAGCAGACCATCCTCAGCAAAGAAGGCTTCAAGGAAGTCGGCGAGCCCGTCAAGCTGGGCCAGGGCGTAGGCGTTGCCATGCGCAAGCGTGACACCGATCTGGCTGAAGACGTCAATGCCGCTCTGGCAACGCTCAAGGAAGACGGCACCTACGACGAGATCATGAAGAAGTACTTCAACTACGACATCAAGATGTAAAGACCTGCTTGGGGTGGCCTTGCGGGGCCGCCCCTGATTACCGGACTCTCGATTACCGGACATTCCCATGATTGATCTGAAAGGCTATGGACCGGAACTGCTGGACGGGGCGGTGGTCACCATCGAACTGGCGCTCCTCTCCCTGACCCTTGCCCTGACCCTCGGCCTGATAGGCGCCTCCGCCAAGCTATCCGGCAACCGCCTTGCCGTTGGTATTGCCACCACCTACACCACACTGATTCGGGGCGTCCCTGATCTGGTGATGATGATGCTGTTCTACTATGGCGGACAGGTTGTGGTGAACATGATCTCGGATTATGTCTGGGCGCAGTACGAAATCGACTTTTTCTTTCAGTTCGATCCTTTCATCTCCGGTGTTATCACCATCGGACTGATCTTCGGGGCCTACATGACGGAAACCTTCCGGGGAGCTTTCCTCGCGGTGGAATCCGGCCAGATTGAAGCGGCGCGGGCCTACGGATTCACTCGCCTGCATACCTTCCGGCGCATCATGATTCCCCAGATGATGCGCCATGCCCTGCCGGGTATCGGCAATAACTGGCAGGTGCTGCTCAAGACCACCGCCCTGGTTTCGATCATCGGCCTGACTGACATGGTCCGGGTGGCCGAAGAGGCGGCCAAGGCCGAACGCATGCCGTTCCACTTCTTTATCCCCGTGGCGTTCGTGTACCTGTCGCTGACGGCCATTTCCGAGCTGTTTATCAAGTGGCTCGACAAGCGCGCCAATGTCGGCGTGGTTCAGGGAGGATAAGGCATGCCGGAATTTATCCCCGACTTTATCATCCAGTGGTTGAACCAGAACGAAATCTTCACCGCCATGACGCTCATGGAGTACTGGCAGGGGCTGGTGAACACAGTGCAACTGGTGTTCCTGTCACTGGTGATCGGTCTGGTCTGCGCGGTGCCACTAGCCATTCTCCGCACCGTGAAAAACCCGTTTGTTTCCGGGCCGGTGTGGATTTACACCTATCTGTTCCGTGGCACACCGCTGCTGATTCAGCTCTACATTATCTACTACGGCATTGCCCAGATTCCCGGTATCCAGCAGACTTTCTGGTGGGAAATTTTCCGGGAGCCCTTTTACCCGGCCCTGCTGGCGTTCACCCTGAATACCGCCGCCTACACCACTGAAATCATCCGCGGCGCGATTGTGTCAACGCCCCACGGAGAGATTGAGGCCGCCAAGGCCTATGGCATGAACTGGGCCATGCGGATGCGCCGCATCGTACTTCCAAGTGCCGCGCGTCGGGCGGTTCAGGCCTACTCCAATGAGGTGATTTTCATGCTGCACTCCAGCGCCATTGCCAGCGTTGTGACCATCGTGGATCTCACCGGGGCGGCACGGAATATCTATTCGCGGTTTTACGCGCCGTTTGATGCCTTCATCTTTGTCGCTCTGTGTTACATGGTGCTGACCTTTACCCTGGTGTTTGCCTTCCGCAAACTCGAAAACCACTTGCTGAAGCATCAGAGGCCGGTTAGCTCCTGATCTCTTTGCTCTCGGATTCCGTGCAAGGGTGGCTGGCCGGGGCCTTCCCGGGAGACGCTGCGAGTACATCCATGTACGCTTGACTGAAGCCATCCATGGCTTCAGACACTCCCGGGAAGGCCCCGGCCAGCCACCCTCATAGCCTTTTCGGGGAGTCGTTATGCACGCCATCACCGATCTTTTCGAACAATCTTCTGACTGGCTGTCTCACACTCTGGACAACGCCGGGTTGAACCTTTCGGAGACCCAAACACAGCTTCAGGACGGAACCCGCATAAGCCGGAAAACCGTGGGGGTTCTGGATATTGTTCCGCCAGCTGGCCGCAGCAATTCGAATAACGAGGCCATCATTGTCTCTGCCGGCGTGCACGGGAATGAGACGGCGCCGATTGAGGTGCTCAATGGTCTGGTTTCCGAACTGCTCGCCGGTGAGTGGCAACCCGCCTGTCCGTTACTGCTTATTCTTGGCAATCCTCCGGCGATGGTCGCCAGTGAACGGTTTACCGAGGCGAATCTGAACCGGCTGTTCAGCGGTGCCCATGGGCGAAGCGAGTATAGCGGGCTCGCGGAAGCGGCGCGGGCGCAGTTTCTTGAGGAGGCCTGCCGGCAGTTTGCCATGGCCAATCCGCAGCCGTTGTGCCATTACGATCTGCATACCGCGATCCGGCCGTCGCATCGGGAGCGGTTCGCACTTTATCCCTTTGTTGCCGGGCGGCAGGTGCCGGTTGATCAGTGTCATTTTCTGCTTGAGGCGGAGGTGGAAACCCTGCTGCTCCAACATAAACCGGGCACGACGTTTTCATCGTTTACCTCGTCGGTGCTTAAGGCGGAAAGCTTTACAGTGGAACTGGGCAAGGTCCGACCGTTCGGGCAGAACGATCTGAGCCAGTTTTCGGGCATCCGGGATGCGTTGCGGCGGCGGTTCCGGGGGCTTTCAGCGCCACCGCGCAAGCCACCGTTCGATCACCTGACGGTGTTCGAGGTGGTCCATGAGATTCTCAATACCGGTGAGAACTTCCAGTTTCACATCCCGGACGATGTCGCCAACTTCACCGAGTACCAGCCCGGCACCGTTATCTGGGAGGATGACGCCACCAGTTACCGGGTCGGGCATTCGCCGGAGGCGATTGTGTTTCCCAATCGTCAAGTGCCCGTGGGCCACCGGGTAGGCCTGATGGTCAGGCCGGAGCGTTTTCAGGTTCCGGCACACTGACTCTGATCAGTTGGGTGCACACCGCCGGGATCACCAGCAGGGTCAGCACCGTTGATGCCAGCAACCCGGAGATAATGGCCCAGGCCATGGGTGGCCAAAGCGTGGAACTGGAAAAGGCCAGCGGCAGCAGGCCGGCCACGGTGGTTGCCGTGGTGAGCAGGATCGGGCGGGTGCGTTGCTCCACGGCGCGGCGCACCGCATCGCGAATCATGCTTCCTTTTTCCAGCTCGCGGTCCATCACGTCCAGCAGCACAATGGCGTTGTTCACCACGATACCCACCAGAGCAATCACCCCCAACAACGACTGAAAGCCGAAAGGCGAACCGGACAGCACCAGGCCCGGGAAAATCCCGACCGTAGCCAGCGGTACCGTGAGCAAAATAATGCCTACCCGGCGGAAGGAATTGAACTGCAGTAGCAGGAAGAACAACAGTAAAAGGATGCCAATGGGTGCAGCCGTCAGTAACGCGCTGTTGGCCTCGCCGGAGCCTTCGGCATCGCCGCCCATTTCCATGCGGGTGCCCGGCGGAAGTGGCGTTTTCTCAAGTGCGGCATAGAGCCCATCAAGGGCCTGGCTGAAGCTGTAACCGGTTTCCAGGTTAGCGGTGACGGTGTTCATGCGAACACCATCACGCAGGTAACGGGCCGCCGGCTCCCAGGTGGTTTCCACGCTGGCAATCGCCGCCAGAGGCACGGCATCGCCACGGTCGTTATAGATATTAACGGACAGCAGGCGGGACAGGGACAGTGAGGTACCCTCCCGGGATCGGAGCACCAGGGGAATGGGGTCGCCCTCCTGCCGGTAGCGCTCTGCGACTATGCCGAAGCTCTGGCCGTAAAGGCTGCGGGCCACGTCTGCCCGGGTCAGGCCGTATCGGGCGGCGCTGGCGTCGTCCACGTTGATAGCAATGCTGGGTACGCCAATGTCCAGGTCGTGCCGGACATCCACCGTGCCCTCGACACCCCGGAGGATGCTGAAGATCTGCTCTGTGGCCCGCACCCGGGTGTCGTCGCTGGCATGATAAACGCGGATCTCCACCGGCGCGGCCCGGGGCGGCCCCTGGCCAAGGATGCCGACGGTGACATCCAGCTCCGGCATGTGCTCGCTCACATGGCCACGAATCCGGCGAATCATCGCCGTAGTGTCTTCCAGGGTGGGCGTGGTGACCACCAGCCTGGCGCGGTTGGGCGCCTGGGGCGCGCGCTGAAGGTTGTAATAGAATGCCGGTCCCGTGAAGCCGACGAACCAGTGTACCTCCAGGGCATCCGGTTGCGTGCGAATCGCCCGTTCAAGCCTGGCGGCCGCTTCGGCGGTGCGGGCCTGGTCGGTACCTTCCGGCAGATAGACTTCCACGATCACCCTGGGGCGATCGGCATTGGGAAAGAACTGCTGGGCCATAAACGGGGTCATGGCCAGACTGAGCCCGACCAGAATGGCGCCTGCAGCAATGAGGCGACGTGGGTGCCGGGAAACGAGGCCACCCAGGTACCGGGCCAGGCCCATCAACCGGTCAGCCCCGGCATTCCGTCGGGGCTTCAGAAACTTCGCGGCCAACAGGGGAACAGCGGAGATCGCCAGCAGGTAGCTGACCGAAAGAGTCAGCATGATCATCACCGGCACGCCCCGGGTAAAATCAGCGGCGCCACCCTTGGACAGCAACAGCGGCGCAAAAGCCGCCAGAGTGGTGCCGGTGGAGGCTCCCAGCGGCCCGGCAAGCTCACTGACCGCCGTACGCAGGGCATCCAGGCGGCGCATACCGGCATCCAGATGCCCCTGTATGTTCTCGACGATCACAATGGCGTTGTCGATCAGGATACCGAGGGAAATGACCATGCCAATCACCGCGATCTGATGCAGAACCCCGCCGCCGAGATCGTAGAGCCCGACACTGATCAGCGCCACCATGGGCAGAATCGACGCAACCAGCAGGCCCATGCGGATCCCCATGCCGGTAAACACCACCGCCACGATGATCAGCACGGAGAGGACCAGGCTCCAGGCCAGATTGTCCAGTCGCTCTTCCACTTTGTCTGGCTGGAAGAACATCTCCCGGATCTCGTACGGTGCGAAATCGTCCCGAATCCGCTCGACCCGTTCCCGGACCCGCTCACCAAAGCGGATCGCATCGGTGGTGCCCTCCTCCATAATGACGGCAACCAGCACCACCCGCTCACCGTCGTACCAGGTTTCCGGCTGGCGCGGCTCTGCCGGCCCGCGCCAGACATCCGCAGCAGCCGCCAGTGGTACCTGGGAGCCATCGGGAAGTTCAATGGGTGTGGCGCGGATGGCGTCGATGTCGGCGAATTCACTGTTGGGGAGTACTGACAGCCGGCGGCCGTTCACCACCACGAAGCCCCCGGGGGTGGTCTGGTTACGCATGGCCAGGGTATCCATGATCCGGGCCGGCGAAATCCCCAGGCGGTAAAGGGCGGCGTCATCCAGCGCCAGGGTAATCTGCTCATCGGCATCACCCTGGAGCTCTACGCGGGAAACGCCGGTAATATCCGAGAGGTTCTGCTTCAGCCTTTCGGCCACTTCCGACAATTCGGTCACCGAGGACGAGCCACCCACGGCCAGAACAATCGCCGGAATATCCATCAGGCGGTCATCGAGCACCATCCGGCCTACGTCGTTCGGAAAATCCTGCTTCGCCCGTTCCATCGCCTGGCGAACCCGATCCCAGGCCGGGTCGGTGTCGTAAATAGTGTCGTTCAGGCGCAGCCGGACGATGGCCACACCGGTGCGTGCTGTTGCCTGGGAGAAATCCACTTCCTCTACCTGGCGCAGTTCATCCACAAATGGTCGCAGCACAAGCCGCTCCACCGCATCAGCGCTGGCGCCCGGGTAGTTAATGCTGATCAGCCCCGCCCGGTAGGGAAAAGACGGGTCCTCCTGACGTGGCATGGTGCTATAGGCGGCAACACCAAGCAGACACAGCATGGTGACCACCATGCCCAGCAGACGCTGGCAATTAAGAAGCCGGCGAGTCATCAGCGCACCTCCACGGCATCACCGTCGGCCAGGCGGGTCATGCCGGCGTATACCACCTGATCGCCGGGAGACAGGGCGCCGGATTCAACCACAACCCGTTCGCCGACCACGCGGTTCACCGCCACAGGAACCCGGTGGGCCACCTGGTCACGGACGCGAAAAACACTGGTACTCCCGGCATGACGGACCACCGAGAGCAACGGAACCGTGAGCGCCGCCTCGCGCGTTGGGGTAATGCCTACCTCTACCGGCTCGCCGGGCTCCAGGGTGTTGACCGGCAGACTGACAAGAACCGGGTGCAATTCGCCGCGAACGGCCCCAGCCTGGGCAATCTCGACCACAGAACCGATTTGAGGGGGCTGGCTGCGATCCTGCACCGACCAGACCGGCAGCGTCTGCTCCAGCTGCACATGATCCAGCAGATACGCCGGCACCCGCACTTCCACTTCCCGGCCCTCCGGCGATGACAACCGCATCACCGGCTGACCGGCAGCAACGAATTCATCCTGTTCCACCAGCAGGGCTTCCACGCGTCCGGAAAAAGGCGCCCGCAAGGTGCTTTCGTCCAGCATCTGACTGGCCTCGGCGAGAGACGCACGGGCCGTGGCCACACTGGCGCTCAGGGAATCGCGCCGGGCCGCCAGCTGCTCGAGGGTCTGTTCGGAAATCACGCCACGTTCATGCAGCTGACTGGACCGCTCCCACTCGCGCTTCGCCTGCTGGTACTGGGTGGTCAGCTCTTCCAACCGGGCTCTGGCGGAATCCCGCGCCGGCTCCAGGGCAGGATTGTACACCCTGGCCAGAGCCTCACCGGCCTGGACCCTCTGGCCCAGTTCAACCGTTCGCTCCTTCAGGGTGCCACTGATCTGGAAGGTCAGGGTTGCCCGCTGGGTAGCGCGGACAATGCCTGAAAACCTCAGCGGCATATCCCGGCTTTCGCCGCCGGTGACCTCTGACACCCGCACGGACACTGTCTGATGCGCGGGCTCAGAAGACACATCACTGGCCTTACAGCCAACGAGAAGAAATGACAGGAGCGCGAGAGAGACAAAGGCAGCAGGAAGGCGAAGTGGCGTCATGATTGATCCTTTCATCCATGTTTCGTGTTGTTGACGGGGTCCGGTCCGTGGACGGCCCGATGGTTGTTCAAGACATCATGTCATTCTTTGACATTTTGTCAATAATCGGGTTTGATCCGGTTTCAGGTATCATGTGCAGGCAGTTGCCACCTAACCGGATGATTGAATGAGCGAACCGCTGAAAACCCGCCGGGAGCGGGAAAAACAGGCCCGTTACGACACCATTCTGGATGCCGCCGAGCTGGTGTTTTCAGAGAAGGGCTACGAGCGAACCTCGATGGACGACATTGCCCGCACTGCGAGCCTCAGCCGGGCGCTGCTATACGTTTATTTCAAGGATAAGGCAGCGATTCAGAGGGGCATCATGCTCAGGGCCGGGCACAGCCTGTTCCGCCGTTTTGAGCAGGCTCGGGAAACCGCCGATACCGGCCTGGCGCAGATCCGCGCGATGGGGGAATCCTACTATCGCTTCTATCTGGAAGAACCGGACTACTTCTCGGCGCTCACCAAGGCATCCACGGCCATGGCCGAAGCCGACGAAAGTCAGGCTGAGGAGATGCTGTGCTCGAAATCAGAACTGATGGACCTGATGGTGGGGGCCATTGAACTGGGGCTTCAGGACGGCACCATGAACCGGGACCGGATTTCCGACCCGGTGCAGACGGCCCTTTATCTTCGCGGCGCCCTGCACGGGGTAATTCTGCTCTGCCAGTCCGAGATGGGCGAAGGCAACCCGGCATTCCCTGCCGAACAACTGATCCGCCATACCATGGATATGCTGACCTCGTCGATTGCGGTCTGACGCGCCCGGCGGGACAGTTTCCTTGCCGGACAGTCTCGTTAAAGCTGGAAATCGTATATCGAGCCCAGCCCGAGAATACCGGTGAGCTCATCCAGGGCTTTCCGGACCTCCTCCAGCAACATGGGGTCGGCCAGGTCATTCTGGCTCAGCTCATCCCGGTAATGGGCCTCCACCCAGGTGGTGAGGCGCTCGTAGAGTTCATCGGTGAGAATCACACCCCGATGCATGGCCCTGAGCTCGTCATCATCAAGCACCACCCGCAGCCGCAGACAGGCCGGGCCGCCGCCATTGCGCATCGACTGTTTGACATCGAATACTTCGACCGAAGTGATCGGGCCTCCGGATTTCACCAGGTCATCCAGATACCGGCTCACCGAAGCGACTTCCCGACACTCGCCCGGCACCGCCAGGAGCATGCCGTCGGGCGTGTTCAGTAACTGGCTGTTGAACAGGTAGGAAGCCACCGCATCGGCAATCGGCACCTCGTCATGGCTGACCCGGATGGCCTCCAGTTCGGCGCCACTGAGGCGCTCGGCAATATCCGTCAGCACCTGCTCCTCATTCAGGAACGCCATCTCGTGATAGAACAGGGTGTTGCCGTTACCCACTGCGATGACATCGTTGTGGAAAACGCCGGCATCGATCGCCTCCGGGTTCTGCTGGGCAAACACCACATGCCGGTCCCTGAGCCCATGCAGGCGGGCAATAGCCTCCGAGGCCTCCCGAGTCTGCCGGGCCGGGTATTTTGTCGGAGCCGGTGCCTGCTCATTGAAGGCAACCTGTCCGTAGACAAACAGTTCGACCCCGGGATGGCCATAACCGGCACACAGCCGGGTATGGTTCGCGGCACCCTCATCACCAAAGTGACTGACCGACGGCAGGGCCGGATGGTGGGCAAAATAGCCTTCGTCGGCGAAGATGGACTTCAGGGAGCGGCCGGTGACCGTATGCTCGATGGAACGGTGGAACTTGGCGCTCAGGTTGGCCGGGGTGAAATGCACCCGGTGATCCAGGGTATCAGCGCTGGGCGACACCGTGGCGGCGTTGGCGGTCCACATCGATGATGCCGACGACACCGCCGCCAGTATCGACGGGCTGGTCTTGGCGGCCTGCTCCAGTACCCTGGCATCGGTTCCCTCGAAGCCAAGCGCCCGGAGGGTCGGAAGATGCGGGCGCTCGTGGGGCGGAAGAATACCCTGTACATACCCCCTGTCTGCCAGCCGCTTCATCTTGGCCAGACCCTGGAGCGCCGCTTCCCGGGGATTGGACACCGAGCGCACGTTGGACTTGGACGCCACGTTGCCCCAGGACAGCCCGGCATAATTGTGGGTGGGGCCAACCAGACCGTCGAAGTTCGCTTCTACCGCGTGTTTCACCATGGCTGTCGGTTCCGTTAATCGAAGTTCAGGCCGGGCGCCAGGCTCTCTGGCAGCTCACTCTTGCCGGCTTCCAGTGATGCCATGGGCCAGGCGCAGTAATCGGCGGCGTAGTAGGCACTCGGGCGATGGTTGCCACTGGCACCGACACCACCGAAGGGCGCTGCGCTGCTGGCGCCGGTCAACGGCCGGTTCCAGTTCACGATGCCTGCCCGCACTTCCTCTGCCAGGCGCTCATAGAGTTTCCGGTCGTCCGTGAGGATGCCGGCGGAGAGCCCGTAACGGGTGTCGTTGGCCAGCTCCAAGGCGGCATCAAAGCTCTTGTAGCGATAGACCGTCAGTAATGGCCCAAAGAACTCTTCGTCGGTCACCTCGAGCCCTGTGGCATCAATGATACCGGGCGACAGCAGCCCGGTGCCGGACTTCAGGGATTTCATTTCCAGCAGGGATTTGCCGCCCTTTTCGAGCAGGCTGGCCTGGGCCGCCAGAAGTTTGTCGGCGGCTTCCGCGGAAATCACCGAGCCCATGAACGGTTGCGGGTCGGCGTCGAACTCACCCACCTTGATCCGGGAGGAGACTTCCACCAGCCGGTCCAGGAAGGCATCGCCCTTCTTGCCCTTGGGGACCAGCAGCCGGCGGGCACAGGTGCAACGCTGCCCAGCCGAAAGAAACGCGGACTGAAGCGCATGGTGGACGGCACCGTCGACATCGGCCACATCCTGGACGATCAGCGGGTTGTTACCACCCATTTCCAGAGCCAGGATTTTTTCCGGCTGGCCTCCGAACTGTTTGTGCAGCAGGTGCCCGACGGTGGAACTTCCGGTAAAGAACAGACCATCAATCAGCGGATGGCTGGCAAGGGATTTTCCCGTCGCCGAGCCACCCTGGACCAGGTTAACCACCCCGTCCGGAATGCCTGCCTTTTCCCATAGCTTCACCGTCAGTTCGGCAACCCCGGGAGTCAGCTCACTGGGTTTGAACACCACGGTGTTCCCTGCCAGCAAAGCCGGCACTATATGGCCGTTGGGCAAATGTCCCGGGAAGTTATAGGGACCAAACACGGCCACCACACCATGGGGCCGGTGCCGCAGTACGGCGTGGCCGCCGGCTACGTCTGATTCCGAATGGCCGGTTCGGTCATTGTAGGCTTTCACCGAAATACCGATCTTGCCGATCATCGCTGCCACTTCCGTGCGGGACTCCCACAGCGGTTTGCCGGTTTCCAGGCCAATCTGGTGCGCCAGCTCTTCCTTGTGAGCGTCAAGCAGCTCGCCGAACGCTTCAACAACCGCCTGGCGCTCGGCAAAGCTTTTACGCTGCCACTTGAGGAAGGCATTCCGGGCCTCACGCACCGCCGCATCAACGTCCTCAAGGTTGGCGCTGTCTCCGTCCCAGACGGTTTCACCGGTAACCGGCTGGACCGACTCGAAGGGAATACCATGGCCCTGAAGCCAGAGCCCGTCGATAAACAGTTCACCTGTCAGCTTTGCCATTTCGATGCACCTCCCGGTACTTAACTCCTAAATATATGTTTGGTCTGGATCCCCGAATCTTTCAAGGGGGCAAGACGAATCGGATCACCGGACTGAACCTGCAAAGCCTCCGCAACGTCCGGCGGCAAACTGACGGTATCCGGTCCGATGCAATCCATTGGCAGGGTTGTTACCCGAAAATCCCGGAACGAGCGGTTCGACACCATCACCCGCTGATCTGTCGGAACATCCAGATTCACCGGTTTGCGGGTGACCATGGCATGCCGGTTAACGCTTTCCCGGATGGTGCGGATGTTGTGGACAAAGGCATCCACCACCGGGCCGCCGTCAAAGATGTCCACCAGGCCGTTGAAGTTGAAACCTTCGGCCTGAAGCATTCGCAGAGCCGGAGCGGTGTTGTCATGCACCCGGCTGACCACCGCCCGGGCCGAATCCGGCAACATAGGCAGGTAGATCGGATATTTTGGCATCAGCTCGGCGATGAACGACTTGTTGCCGAGCCCCGACAGCATATCCGCCTCGCTGAACTCCATATCAAAGAACTTGCTACCCAGAGCATCCCAAAGCGGGCTGCGCCCCTGGCTATCAGACACCCCGCGCATTTCCGCGAACACTTTCTCCGAGAAGTGTTTGCGGAAGTCGTCCAGATACATGAACCGGCAACGGGACAGCAGCAGCCCGTTACCACCGCCCTTGTATTCGTCAGAGAGCAGCAGCGAGCAGATCTCACTGGTATCGGTCATGTCGTTGGACAGATGCAGTGTCGGCGTTCGCACATGCACGCCCAGCTCTTTGGAGGCATTCACGGCGACGCTCAGACGGTAGTTGTAGAACACCTCATCCAGCCCCACCCGGGCCTGGATACCGCTGATTCCAACCGTCTTTTTGCGCTGGATATCTTCCAGTGCAAACAGATAAAGACCCGCCTCGGGCGCACAACGCTGGTTGAAGGTTTCCCGGGCATGGTTAACTTTCTTTTGCAGTAACTCCCGGTCCGCCGGAAGGGTAGTGAGCCCCTTGCCGGCGTTCTGGGCCATGGTGTACAGATCGTCCAGGTCGGTTTCCTGAAGCGGGCGAATTACCAGCATGGTGTCGCCTCTCTGTTTCCCTGATTGAACTGAATTGGGTTTCGGATGCCCGCCCGGCATTCCGTCCGGATCGGTGTCATAACGGTGCAATCCTTACCCGGTCACCCGCGGTCCTGTTCAGAATCTTCCAGGTGCTCACCGGCACCTTGAGGGTGTCTTCCAGCGTCTCGGCAACCGGTGCCAGGGTGCAACGGAACTGATCCCCCTCCCCGGCGGCGATCAGGCAGGTTTCGCCTACGTCATGGTTGGCGGCGTGCAAGGGTTTCGGATGGCTTGTCACCAGGGTTCTCAGGCTGTCGGTGCGCGCCTCCAGTACCGGCCCGCCATCAAAAATATCGAGATAGCTGCCAGACTGGAAGCCCTCCCGCTGCAGCAATCCGTAATTCGCCAGGGTGACCGGGTGCGGTTGACCCAGCGCTTGCTGGGCCGCTTCGCTCAACAGGGTGACGTAGATTGGATTGGGCGGCATCAGCTCGGCAATAAAGGTTTTACTGAGCTGGCCGGAATACTGATCTGCCGTCTCAAAATCCATATCAAAGAAGTGCCTTCCCAGACTGTCCCAGAACGGCACGCTGCCATCTTCCAGTTGCACCCCCTGGATTTCCACGGTAAGCCGTTGGGTAAACCACTCCCGATGATCGGCGATGAACAGAATCCGTGCCCGGGACAGCAGCTCGAAAGCATCGCTGCCCCGGAGTTCCGGCCGGATCGAGAATGAACACAGCAGAGTGTTATCGGTGAGCGCATGAGAGGGGTACAGCACCTCGACCCGCCTTGAAACCCCCAACTCATGGGACGCGTGGATCAGGGCATCGCGCCGGTAATTGTAAAACGGCTGGCCATTGCCGGCGCGGGCATCGATCCCGGCCGTGCCGGCAATCTCGCCGGTTTCGGAGTTTTCCAGCACGAACAGGAATCTGGGTGGATCATCGTCGGGGCCGATCTTGCCGGCAAACGACGCCAGGGAATGCTCGATCTTGTAGGCCAGGGCATCGCCCTGTTTGGGCAGGGTGGAGGAAAGGCGGGCACCCTGGGTGCCCGCGATGGCGAGAATCTGGTCCAGATCATCCGGCTGTGCCGGACGTACCAGCCACATAAAAGCTCCTTAAGCTGTCAGTTTTTTCACCGCCGCTTCGAAACGCTCGAGGGCTTCATCGATATCCGGTTCGGGAATGATCAGTGACGGTGCCAGACGAATCACGTTGGCGCCAGCTATCAGAACCATCACTCCCTCATCCAGACCGGCATTCAGGAAGTCCTTGGCCTTGCCCTGCCACTTTTCAGTGAGCACGCAGCCGAGCAACAAGCCGGCCCCGCGAACTTCGCGGAATACCCCATAACGCTCACCAATGTCCATCATGCCTTTGCGGAGCTTATCGGAGCGGAGTTTCACGCCCTTGAGAATCTCCGGCTGGCTGACGGTATCGACCACCTTCTGGCCAACCGCGCAGGCCAGGGCATTGCCGCCGTAAGTGCTGCCATGGGTTCCCACGCCCAGGCTGGCCGCCACTTTCGCGGTGGTCAGCATGGCCGCCACCGGGAAACCGCCGCCAAGCCCCTTGGCGCTGGTAAGTATATCGGGCACTACCTGGTACATCTGGTAGGCGTACAGGTGCCCTGTTCTGCCAACGCCGGACTGCACCTCATCAAACACCAGCAGGGCATTGTTTTCATCGCATAGCTGTCGCAGACCCTCGAGGAATTCCTGATCCCCCGGCATGACACCACCCTCACCCTGAATGGGCTCGACGACCACGGCACAGGTTTTCTCTTTGGAGATCAGTTTCCTGACCGATTCCAGATCGTTGAAGTCGGCGTGGTGAATACCGCCCGGTGCCGGCTCGAAACCTTCCAGGTATTTGGGCTGGCCACCAACGCTGACAGTGAACAGGGTGCGCCCGTGGAAAGAGTTCCTGAACGAAATAATCTCGTTTTTCTCCGGACCGTAATGCTCCCAGGCATACCGACGGGCCAGCTTGAAGGCGGCCTCGTTGGCCTCGGCACCGGAATTGGCGAAGAACACCCGTTCGGCGAAGGTGAGATCACACAGGGTTTTTGCCAGCCGCAGGGCCGGCTCGTTGGTCATGACGTTGGACAGGTGCCAGATTTTCTCGGCCTGATCGTGTAACGCCCCCACCAGGCCCGGATGGGAATGCCCGAGGCAGGTCACTGCGATGCCGCCCTGGAGATCGATAAACTCGCGGCCTTCCTGATCCCAGATCCGGGAGCCCTCGCCTCGTACCGGCACTATGGAACCGGGGGCGTAGTTGGGCACCATGACTTCATCGAACAGTTCGCGGCTGACGGGTTCTTTATTCATAAATCTCTCTCGGGAAAGCGGCTAAGCATTTAAAAATAGTAGAGCGACCGCGCCAGACAAGTACGTAAGTGTGCGGACTCTTGCACCATAATACGCCACTCAGGGCATAAGAACATCCGGTTCCCCGATTGCGGGCAATTCGATGATCCGTGGGCGCGCTTCTCTTTTGCTCTTGCCGCCCTCGCTGCCCTTCAAACCTTTGCCCCCATCCATGAGCGCACTGATCAGCAGCTTGTAGGAATCCAGATCAAAGGTCACCGCCTGGCCCCGCAGAGAGAGATCGTGCAACTCCTCCTCATGGTGAAGGGTGGCCACATGCATCCAGTTGTAAACCACGAGTATATCGGTACGGCCAGAGCTGGCATCCTGCTCAACGATCCCCACCGGCCCTTTCCAGGGCCAGGTTTTCAGGCGCAGGCTGTGAAACGCGATCTGCATTCTCAGGTTGTAACGCTCTACATTCTCAAGCGCTTCACAGGCCCCCTTGCAGCGACCAAGGGTACGCTGAAAACAGGCCCCCTCGTGCTCCGGCTCAAGCCCCAGCAACTTGTTGCACAACTCATTTTTCGCCGCGAGGCCACTCAGCGCCCGCTCTGCATCCCGCTTGCTCCGGAACAGGCCATAGTAATCGCCCAGCCGGTGCGGTTCGATTTCACGCACCAGCTGCGCCTGCAGGTACCCGGCAGGATTCTTGGACAGCTCGATGCTCACCAGATTCTTGGCAGCCCGGGACCTGCGATTGAACATCGGCTTCAAGGCTTTGATCTGCTTGAGCTCCAGCAACAGCGCACCCAGCTCGCCGGCGGTTTGCGTCCACTCCACCCGCCGAAGGCTCTCGGAGATCCGCACGCCCCGGGCCGAGTTGTGGTCTCCGGAAAAGTGAGAAGCCACCCGCTGGGCAATGTTCGTGCTCTTGCCCACGTACAGAAGCACATCGTTTTCACCGTAGAACCGGTAAACCCCGGGCCCATGGGGCAGATCCTGAAGCGTATCCAGTGGCAGGTGGGAAGGAATGCTCGGGCGCTGCAGCAGCTCACCGACTGCGGTTTCAAATCGCTCGTCGCCTTTTTCACCCCGGGCATGCACAAAGAACTCCAGCATCGCCGAGACATCGCCCATGGCCCTGTGCCGCTGAACCTGCCCAAGACCGTGACGGGCAATCAGCGCATCCATATTATGCCGACGGAACTCCGGGTACAGACGCCGGGAGAGCTTGACCGTACACAGCACCTTCGCCGAGAAAAGCCGCCCCAGCCGGCGATACTCGGCCTTGATAAAGCCGTAATCAAAGCGGGCATTGTGGGCGACAAACACCTTGCCCTTCAGCTGCGCCTCCAGCTCATCCGCCACCTCTTCGAACAGGGGCGCCTCCGCAACCATCTCATTGGAAATGCCGGTAAAGGTTTCAATAAACGGCGAAATCCGCGTTTCCGGGTTCAGCAGCGTCTGCCACTCACCCACCACCTCACCGGCCCGCCAGAACCGGATACCAATCTCGGTAATCCGGTCCCAGGCTGAATTGCCACCTGTCGTTTCTATATCCAGAAACGCGAAAGTGGTTGTTTGAAAATCTGTACTTTTGGAGGTCATGGAACGAGTTTACACCCTGGAGGCAACCGCAGATGTCTGTATATGAACGAAAAGCTGCTATAGACATTCGTCTAATTTATGCGTGAATTTATTTGAATTGTCACAGATTCGTAACTACCTTGTTTTTGGGTCCAACAACAAAAATGTGTGGAGACAACAACGATGCAAAGCAACAAACTGAGATTGGCAATTCGTGCAACGAGGCTGTAGAAAAACCCGATTGCGAGCCGTGTCTACCGCCTGATTCCTGTAGTTTTTTTTGCGGCCTTCAACTGACCGATCATCCCGAATTCTGGCCCCAGCCATGAACCTCGGCTTTTCGACGTGCTAAGCCCCGGTATTGCTGGCTTCCAGCAACCTCTTCCTCAGGGCGCCCACTCTCGGTATCACGCCGCCAACCGCCCGTAATTCGCCAGCTTCTCAATATTGTGCACCAGGCAGTATAGCTGCCACTGGCCCTGCACCTTCTTCTTGCCTCTCAGGCTGAAGCGGTTTAGTCGTTTCGTGGTACCAATGTTGCCGAACACCGGCTCCACCACCGACATGCGGTGGCTGTAAACCTCTTTGCCCTGCCGGCTGTCCACCCGATGCTTCATCCAGTCCGTGTAGTTGGGCAGGCGCTTGTTCTCAATGGTGAACGAGACCTGTCGGCCAGACCCATTTCGGTGGTTAGCTGATGTAGGGTTCTGCATGCATTGGTGCTTCTTGGGACAGTGCCGACATTGCAGTAATCGACCTTCGAAGTGCACCCGGATCTTGCCATTCTCCGCTTCCCGTTGGCCCCGGTAGGTAAGCTCTTGGCCAGTCGGGCAAACGCAGCTCAGGTTCACGGGATCGAACTGAAATTCACTTGCCGGAATAGTGTCTTTCCAACCTTTGTCCGGCAGATTCTGATGACGTTTGCCGTACTTGTCTTTCTGGTTCTGGAACTTCGGATCCCGGCTGCGGAATCGGTTGTCTGGCACGTAGCCGTTGATCTGTCTTTCGTGCAGGTACTTCATGTTGGCTTCGTTGGCGAAGCCGGTGTCGGCGGTGACGACCGTGCCTTGCTGGTAGATACTATCGGCAATGCCCAATTTTTTGAAACGGGCTTCGACCGTTTCCAGGACCGGTTGCAGCGTGTGGTGTTCCTGGCCTTCGTCAAAGGCCTGGGCATCAATGATTATCTGGTGTTTCTTATCTACCGTGGCCACGCCGTTATAGCCCTGGATCGTGCCCTTGCTGGTGGTCATCTTGGCGCTTTCATTATCGGTCAGGTTGCTCTTCACTTCCTTGCTCCGCTTCCCCCGGCCCATCCTTGGGCGATTCGTCTTTAGGAAGCGGTCTACTTTGTTCATGGCCTCATCCAGCGAGAGGATGGTGTTCGCCCGACGGATATCCCGATCCAGATCGGCTTCGGTTTCCGCCTCGTCCCGCTCGTAATGCTCCTTCAAGTGGTGACGGATCAGTCGTCGCAACTTCTCCCGCTTCTCACCCAGCTCCTTGAAGGTGCCAGACCATTCCTTGGCGGCATTCGAGGACATCTTGCAGCCGTCGATGGCAAAGAGTTCGTTACCCAGCAATCCCTGTTCGTGGCAGACCAACAGTACCTGCTCGAACAGCTCTTCGATTTCCTCGGCATGGCTGCTGACAAACTTGGCCAGGGTGGTGAAGTGGGGAACGGTATCGCAGGACAGAGCCTTGAAGATGATGTTGGTCTCGCAGCACCACTGCATCTCGCGGCTGGAGGTGATGCCTTTGGAGTAGGCAAACAGGATGATCTTCAGCAGGATGGCCGGATCGTAGGCGAGTCGGCCGGTGTCTTCGTTGCGGTACTTGGGGTGGAAAACCGACAGGTCCAGCTTGTGCTCGATCAGGTAGTGCACCGCGTGTTCAAAGGTGCCGGGCTGAAGCTGTTCCTGGTAGTTGATCACGACCATGGCGTCCTGGTCGTAGTTGTAATGCTTGAAGCGGGGCATGCCAACGACTCCTTGTCCGTTTGCCTGATCCTACCAAACCGGGGTGGAGATTTCGGGGTTTTTCTACAGCCTCAACGGCAGCTGCAGCGGTTATGGGAGTTGCCTCTCAAGCTGGCGCGGTGAGCCTTAACGTTGGTGATGACGTAGAGGCCAGCCTCTATGGTTACGCCCGACTGAACATGAGTTATGACTTCGACGGCAACCGTGCAGTATCAACTAGGGCAGGTACATTTTCCCCTGTCGACGCAGATGGCAACAACCTTGATAAAAACGATGGCCACTTCGGCGCTGACGTCCAACAAAGCCGCCTGGGCATCAAGGTCAAGCACGCCTCTGGCGTAGCAATCACTGTGGAAGGTGACTTCCGCGGCTCTGGCAACAGCGCGGGTAGCCTGCGTATGCGTCACGCCTACGGTGAGTACAATGGCTGGATGATCGGCCGCAACTGGTCCAACTACCTGAGCTTCGTGGGTAACACCCCGACACTGGATTTCGACAGCCTGGCAGGTACTGCTGGCAGCCAGGATCGTGCTGAGCAGATCCGTTACACCACTGGTCCGCTATCTTTCTCCCTTGAGGATCCAAGCTCGCAAGGCATCCTTGAGGCCAATAATGCTGTCCTCGGCGGGGATCGCCGTGTATCCGCACCAGCATTTACTGCCCGAATTCAGGATTCCGCAGACGCGCTTTCCTACTCTGCAGCAGTCCTGGCCAGCCAGGTTACCGCAGATGACGGCAACAATGACGATAGCGCAATTGGTTATGCCGCGTTCGGTGCAGCCAAGCTCAAGCTGACTGATATGTTTGCTGTCCAGGGTGCAATCAACTACACCGACGGTGCAAACGGTTACCTGTGGCGCTCCGGCAGCAACTATTATGGCCCCAGCGCCTATGTAGACGGCGACAGCCTCGAAACCATCAGCGGCTACGGCGGCTCTGTCGGTGTAAGCATGGCCTTGGGTGGCGGTCGTAGCATCAACGTCGGCTACGGCATGACCACTCTGGATCTGGACGACGCAGTCGACGCGGGCGCAGCGTCCAATGCTACCCCAGAGACCAACCAAAACGTTCTGGTGAACTACATGTGGACGCCGGTTCAAAACGTGATGATGGGCGTTGAATACGGCTACCTTGATCAGGAGACCGTGGGCGGCGACTCTACCGATGCAAACCGCGTGATCTTCGCAGCGCAGTACAGCTTCTAATTCTTCCGTTAGAAGTTGGTTAACTCAGCAAAAACCCCGGCTCCGGCCGGGGTTTTTGTTTGGGCGGCATTCACGGCGGACACCACTGGCCGGCCTGACGGAGAGAGGAGAATAGGAAGAAGCGAACAGCACGGAGCCAGAACGAGAGAGGCGGGCAATACGATTCAGGACTGTAGAGGGCCATGGATGGCCCGAAACAAGCGCACAGGGATGTGCTTGTAGCGTGTCCTGAATCGTATTGCCCGCCTCTCCCGCCCCCAACCTCACAGGCTGGGAACGGAACTACCGGCTATCACAGAAGAAGAGTACGAATGTCCCCAAGAAGCTGACTGAGCACCGAGGTGAACCGCGCCGCATCGGCCCCATTCACCGCCCGGTGATCGTAAGACAGCGACAACGGCAGCATCAACCGGGGCTGGAACGCCTGGCCATCCCAAACCGGCTTCATCGCCGCCTTGGAAACACCCAGAATCGCCACCTCCGGCGTATTCACGATCGGCGTAAATGCCGTGCCGCCAATACCACCCAGACTGGTGATGGTAAAACAGGCGCCCTGCATCTCTGCCGGCTTCAGCTGCTTGTCCCGGGCCTTCTGGGCCAGCTCGGCGCTTTCCGCCGCCAGCTCCCACAAGCCCTTCTTGTCCACATCCCGGATCACCGGCACCATCAGCCCGTTGGGCGTATCCACCGCGATCCCGATGTGAATGTACTGCTTGCGAACCACCTCCTTGCGCTCCATGTCCAGGGACACGTTGAACTGAGGCAGTTCCGCCAGAGCCGTGGCACAGGCCTTCAGCAGGAACGGCAGCGGCGTCATCTTCACGCCCTTCTTCTCGCCGGCCGCCTTCTGGGCCTTGCGGAAATCCTCCATATCGGTGATGTCCGCATCCTCGAACTGGGTTACGTGGGGCACATTCAGCCAGCTACGCTGCATGTTGTTGGCCGTGGCGAACATCATCCGCGACATGGCCTCACGCTTGGTTTCACCAAACTGGCTGAAGTCCGGCAGCTTGACCCCGGGAATACCAGAGCCGGTGGCAACACCACCGCCCTGCTGGGCCTGTTTGAGCTGGCTCTTCACATAAGCCTGAACATCGTCTTTGACAATCCGGCTCTTCGGGCCAGAGCCCTTGATGCGGGTCAGATCGGCACCAAGCTCGCGGGCCAGCTTGCGCACCGCAGGGCCAGCGTGAACCTTGGCACCTGGCGTGGGCGGCTCGTAGGTCGCACCCTGGGGCTCAGGGGCAGACTCGGCGCCTTGCTTGGGCTTCCCTTCTGACTTGGGCTCAGCCTTTTCTTCCTTCGCGGCGGGCTCCTCAGACGCCGGTTCAGAGGTTTCTTCCTCTTCGCCACCGTCTTCCTCAACGGTCATCTCCAGCAGTTCATCGCCTTCGGAGAGTTTGTCCCCCTCAGACACCAGGACCTTGCCCACCTTGCCCGCGTAGGGCGAGGGAATCTCCATGGTGGCCTTATCGGATTCCACCGTTACCAGCGGATCGTCGGCTTCAATGGTATCGCCTTCCGAGACGTTGATTTCGATAACCGGAACGTTGTCAAAGCCATCCAGCGCCGGAACCTTCACGGTTTCCTTGCGGGAGCCCCCGGAAGCCTTCTTCGGCGCCGGCTTGCTCTCTTCGGATTTCTCCTCTGGTTTGGCTTCTTCCTTTTCCTCGGCCTTCTCTTCGGCTTTTTCTTCCGACTTTTCCTCGGCCTTGTCGTCCCCGGAATCCTCAGAGCCACCGCCATCGGCGCTGGGCTCCATCATCCCGACAACGTCGCCTTCCTTGACCTTGTCGCCCACCTTCACGGTGATCTTGGTGATCTTGCCGGCACCGGGTGACGGCAGTTCAACCGAGGCTTTGTCTGACTCAACCGTCAGAATCGGATCTTCTTCTTCAACGGTATCCCCTGCACTGACGGTGATTTCGATAATCTCGACTTCATCCGCACCGCCGAGATCCGGAACCTTGATTTCCTGTTCACTCATGGCGGACTCCTTAGCTCAGCACCGGGTTCGTTTTGTTGCGATCGATTCCGTACTTGCGCATGGCTTCGAGAACCACATCGTTCTTCACCTCGCCGTCCTGGGCCAGGGCCGAAAGCGCACTTACCGTCACGTAGTAACGGTCGACCTCAAAGAAGCTGCGCAGCTTCTCGCGGGTATCGCTGCGACCGAAGCCGTCCGTGCCCAGAGTCAGGTATGTTTTGGGGATGAACGCCCGGAGCTGCTCGGAGTGCAGCTTGATGTAATCGGTGGAAGACACCACCGGACCCTGCTGTTTCTCAAGCATCTGGGTTACATAGGCCTTCTTGGGCTTGTCGTCCGGATGCAGGCGGTTCCAGCGATCCACGTGCTGGCCTTCCCGGGCCAGTTCGTTAAAGCTGGTGACGCTCCACACATCCGAAGCCACGCCCCAGTCGTCTTTCAGCATCTGGGCTGCCGCGCGCACTTCGTTGAGAATCGCACCGGCACCCAGCAGCTGAACCCGGGGTGTTTTCTTGCGGCCCTTGGTCTCAACAGACTCGAACAGATACATGCCCTTGATGATGCCCTCTTCACAATCCTTGGGCATCGCCGGCTGTTCGTAGTTCTCGTTCTCAATGGTCAGGTAGTAGAAGACATTCTTGTTGTCCTCGAACATCTCCTTCATGCCCTTGCGGAGCACGACGGCCATCTCGTAACCAAAAGCCGGATCGTAGGCCTTACAGTTCGGAATGGTGTTGGCCAGCACATGGCTGTGACCGTCCTGGTGTTGCAGGCCTTCGCCGTTCAGGGTCGTCCGGCCGGCGGTGCCACCGATCAGGAAGCCACGGGCCTGAATATCACCGGATGCCCAGGCCAGATCGCCAACCCGCTGGAAGCCGAACATGGAGTAGAAGATGTAGAACGGAATCAGCGGGAAGTTGTTGGTACTGTACGACGTTGCCGCTGCCATCCAGGCGGCCATGGACCCGTCTTCGTTGATGCCTTCCTCAAGGATCTGGCCCTTCTTGTCTTCCCGGTAGTACATGATCTGGTCACGGTCTTCCGGAACGTACTTCTGCCCCTCGGCCGTGTAGATGCCAAGCTGACGGAACATGCCTTCCATACCGAAGGTACGTGCTTCGTCGGGCACGATCGGCACCACGCGCTTGCCGATGCGCTTGTCCTTGGTCAGGGCCGTCAGAATACGCACGAATGCCATGGTGGTGGAGATTTTCCGGTCGCCGGAACCATCCAGTACCGCCTTGAAAATGTCCAGATCGGGAATCTGCAGCGGCTGACAATCCTTGCGGCGCTTGGGATAGAAGCCACCCAGCTCCTGCCGGCGCTTCTTCATGTAGACGATTTCCGGGCTATCCGGCGCTGGCCGGTAGTAGGGAACATCATCAAGCTCGTCATCCTTCAAGGGCACAGCGAAGCGGTCCCGGAAGGCCTTGAGCTGCTCAACATCCAACTTCTTCAAGGAGTGGGCGGTATTCTGCGCTTCGCCGGCCTCGCCGAAGCCATAGCCCTTGATGGTGTGGGCCAGGATAACGGTCGGACGCCCACCGTTCTTGTTAACAGCATGGTGGAAGGCTGCATAGATCTTGTAGGGATCATGGCCACCCCGGTTGAGCTTGTTGATCTCCTCATCCGAGAGCCCCTCAACCAGCTTGGCCGTTTCCGGATACCTGCCGAAGAAGTGCTTGCGGGTGTACGCCGGGCCGTTGCTCTTGAAGTTCTGCAGCTCGCCGTCGCAGACCTCGTCCATGGCCCGCTGCATCTTGCCTTCCTTGTCCCTCTCGAACAGGGGATCCCAGTGCCGACCCCAGACAACTTTCAGCACGTTCCAACCGGCACCCCGGAAGACGCCCTCAAGCTCCTGAATAATCTTGCCATTACCACGGACTGGACCATCCAGGCGCTGCAGGTTGCAATTAACCACGAAGATGAGGTTGCTGAGGTTTTCCCGGCCGGCCATGGAAATCGAGCCCAGGGTTTCCGGCTCGTCACACTCACCGTCACCGACAAAGCACCAGACCTTGCGATCGCCCATCTCGATGAGTTCCCGGCTGTCCAGGTACTTCATGACGTGGGCCTGGTAAATGGCCTGAATCGGGCCCAGGCCCATGGAGACTGTCGGGAACTGCCAGTAATCCGGCATCAGCCAGGGGTGCGGGTAGGAAGAGAGGCCGTTGCCGTCCACCTCTTCGCGATACTTGTCCAGATCCTTCTCGTCAAAACGCCCCTCGAGGAAGGAACGGGCATAGATGCCAGGTGAGGAGTGACCCTGGAAGTAAACCAGATCGGACTCGCGCTTTTCGTCGCCGCCATGGAAGAAATAGTTGAAGCCAACGTCGTAGAGCGTCGCTGCCGACGAGAAAGAGGAAACATGGCCGCCGAGGTCGCCGGGGCGCTGGTTGGCACGCATAACCATGGCCATGGCATTCCAGCGGATCAGGGAACGGATACGGCGCTCCATAAAGAGGTCGCCGGGCATCGGCGCCTGCTGGGACACCGGAATGCTGTTCCGGAATGGCGTGGTAATGGAATACGGTAGCTCGGTTCCATCGCGGCTCGCTCTTTCAGAGAGCCTCTCAAGAATGTATTTGGCCCGGTCTACGCCCTCGTTCTCGATCAGAGATTCCAGCGCGTCCAGCCATTCACTGGTTTCAATGGGATCATCGTCCTGGTACATCAAACCCTCCCCTTGGCATCAAAAAGTGCAGCGCGGCCACGATCAGCAGCCTGGCGCGTTGCGGTGTCGGTAAGCTGCGATGAAATGCAGTGTGTTGTTATGGGTATTTCCAGGAGCCTCTGGTTAAGCCTGACAGGTGTACCGGCTCCCAGCACACAGAACCTGTACAAAGCATAGATCAGCTCTCACACTTTTCCTGCCCGATTGCCCCGATTAACGAGCTTTTGGCCCTGCGGATGACTGGCATGCCGGTGAAGTGCGCGGATCAGCCCACCCATTTTCGTAGTATTTTTACTACATTTTGATCGTAAAGTTCAATCAAAGCCCTACAGAATTCCATTTCTGACAGACTTCTTGCGGTTACTTACGGAAGAATGACCGTTTTTAGACCATCAGACAACCAGACTGCGACCAATGTCGTAGCATTCTTATCAACCGATGATTTCATTATCACGCTAAACGATACGCTCTCTGAAATTAGCTGCCATTTCCAGACTTTTAGCGCTTGTTGTTGAATTTTAAGCCAGATTCGTTACTGCACCTGCCTGATTCACAGCAACTTTTTCATTAGACCTGAAAATATTTCTCTATTTATGTATACTCGCCTGCCTGATTTTTAACCACCGAAAAAGTGGTCGGACCACTTTTTGTCATCGACACCAACAGAGGGCGATCTATGAACTCCATCGTCACCTTTCCGAACCGGATTCCCACTACGGAGTTCGAGGAACGGCGCTTCAAGGTCTACACGGACCGCCAGCTCGACAAGATCGAAATCATTCAGAATCTCCCCGAGGAGACCCTGTTTGAAATGAAGGTAGTGGCCAGTGTGCTGCCATTCCGGGTCAACGAATACGTGATCAACGAACTGATCAACTGGGACAAGGTACCCAACGACCCGATCTATCAACTTGTCTTCCCGCAAAAAGGCATGTTGAAAGACGAGCATTACGAGCGCATGGCAAAAATGCACCGGGAAGGTGCCGACAAGAAAGAGATCCAGGCTGTCGCCAAGGAAATCCGGGACGAACTGAACCCGCATCCGGCCGGACAAATGGAAATGAACATGCCGGAGCTGGACGGTGAAGTGCTGGACGGCGTGCAGCACAAGTACCGCGAAACCGTGCTGTTCTTCCCGGCCCAGGGCCAGACCTGTCACTCCTACTGCACCTTCTGTTTCCGCTGGGCGCAGTTTGTCGGTGACAAGGACCTGAAAATGGCCAGCACCGAAGCCGAGAAGCTTCATGGTTACCTGCAGGAGCACACGGAGGTGACTGACTTGCTGGTAACCGGCGGTGACCCCATGGTGATGAAGACCAAGAACCTTGTGCAGTACCTCGAACCACTGCTGCAGCCGGAGTTCGATCACATCCAGACCATCCGCATCGGCACCAAGGCCCTCACCTTCTGGCCCTACCGTTTTGTGACCGACAAGGATGCCGACGAGCTGATCGACCTGTTCGCCCGTCTCGTGGACGCGGGCAAGCACGTAGCCATCATGGCCCACTACAACCACTGGCAGGAAATCACCACGGAGATTGCCGAAGAGGCCATTCGCCGCATCCGCGCCACCGGTGCCGAGATCCGCGCCCAGGGCCCGCTGATCAAACACGTCAACGACGATGCCGACGCCTGGGCCAAGCTGTGGAAGAAAGAAGTGCAGCTGGGCATCATCCCCTACTACATGTTTGTGGAACGGGACACCGGCGCCAAGAACTACTTCGAAGTACCCCTGGTCGAAGCCTTCCACATTTACCGGGACGCCATGAAAAAGGTCAGCGGCCTGGCCCGCACCGCCCGCGGCCCGAGCATGAGCGCCGGGCCCGGCAAAGTGGAGATTCAGGGCATTGCTGAAATCAAAGGCGAGAAGGTCTTCGTGCTGCGCTTCCTGCAGGGCCGCAACCCGGACTGGGTACAGCGCCCGTTCTTTGCCAAGTACAGCGAGACAGCCACCTGGCTGCATGAGCTGGAACCGGCCTTCGGAGAAGAGAAGTTCTTCTTTGAGGATGAGTATGAGGCGATGAAGAAGGGGAATGGCTGAGGTCAAGTTGCCTGATCCGACAGCGGCATGACGCCGAGATCGGGGTCAAACGCTCGGGGTCAGATGAAAGCTTTCATCTGA
>Ga0208300_100239_pt1 | contig 49663 bp, 45 predicted proteins | sample 23_taG_FD_184096 | JGI IMG/M metagenome (GOLD analysis project Ga0208300, IMG submission 184096) | Marine viral communities from Cariaco Basin, Caribbean Sea - 23_WHOI_OMZ (SPAdes) (version 2) | ecosystem: Environmental > Aquatic > Marine > Oceanic | place: Caribbean Sea: Cariaco Basin...
CCCGATGGTTCGGGATGTGTTTGAGCAGCGGTTGGCGGAAGTGGAGCGGGAGATTGCCGAGTTGCAGCAGTTGCGCACCCGGATGGTGTCGGCGTTGTCGGCGTGGCAGGAGATGCCGGATGGTACGCCGGACGGGCATACGATTTGTCGGTTGATTGAGCATTGGGACGATCCTGCGACTTGTTCAGGTAAGGAGCATTGAGTTATGAGCGAAGCATCTGGTTTGAGTACCGCTCTGAGTATTTCCGGAGCCTCCTGTCAGGGTTGCGTGAAGAAAATTCGTAACGCTCTGGAGCCGTTGACCGGAGATACCGATCTGGTTGAGGTCGATCTGGAGGCGCAAACGGTTGCGCTGCCCGAGAGTGTCGATAAAGCCGAGGCTGCGAAGATTGTGTCGGATACCGGGTATCCGGCGGAGCCAATCGCAGCTGAGGAACCCTCGTCGGGCTGTTGTGCGTCGAAGAAGAGTGACGCCTCTGAAGAGTCGTCAGTTCAGTCAGAGCAAACCGAGCCCAAAGGTGATGCTCAAGCCCCATCAGCCGAGGCTTCCAGCGACGAACGGGTGCTTCTGGCGGTGACAGGGGCCACCTGTGCGTCCTGCGTGAGCACCATTGAGAAGGCGCTGTTGTCGGTGCCCGGGGTTTCTCATGCCCACATGAATCTGGCCGACAATACCGCAACCGCCACTGGCGCTGCGGATTCCGCCCGTTTGATTCAGGCCATTGAGAGTGCGGGTTACGGGGCCAGTGAGATCGAGGATGAAGACGCCGCTGACGATCGCAAGCAAGCGGAAGACAAGAAGCAGTATCAAACCTTGCTGGTCAAGATGGCCATCAGTTTGGGGCTGGGTATTGCCCTGATGGTTTGGGGCATGGGCTTTGGCTCGATGACGGTGTCCGACGACAACCAGATCACCTGGCTCAATCTCGGCATCCTGACGTTGGGCGTGATGATTGCGACCGGTGGGCATTTTTATACCGGAGCCTGGAAGGCGTTCAAGCATCACAACGCCAATATGGATACCTTGATTGCGCTGGGTACCGGTACAGCGTGGCTGTATTCCATTGTGGTGGTCAGCATTCCCGAGGCGCTGCCGGAGATGGCGCGGCATGTGTATTTTGAAGCGTCGGCGATGATTATCGGTTTGATCAATCTCGGACAGGCTTTGGAGCTGCGCGCCAAAGGTAAAACCTCGGAAGCGGTGCGGCGGTTGTTGGATCTTCGGGCGAAAACCGCCCGGGTGATTCGGGACGGCGAAGAGCAGGACATTCCGGTAGAAGACGTTCAGAAAGGCGATCGTATTCGCGTTCGCCCCGGGGAAAAACTGCCGGTGGACGGCGTGATCGTGGAGGGTTCTACTCGTATCGATGAGAGCATGCTCACCGGTGAACCCATGCCTGTGAACAAAGCCGACGGTGATGAAGTCTCCGCCGGCACTTTGAACACCCACGGGTCGATTATTTACGAAGCCACGCGGGTAGGTAGCGAAACCGCGCTGGCGCAAATTATTAAGCTGGTGAAGAAGGCTCAGGGCTCGAAACCGGCAATCGGTCGGCTGGCAGACAGGATTTCAGCGGTGTTCGTGCCCTCGGTCATGTTGATCGCGGTGGCATCGGCACTGGTCTGGTACAACGTTGGGCCGGACCCCGCGGTGGTACACATGATGGTCGCGGCTACTACGGTATTGATCATCGCCTGCCCGTGCGCACTTGGTTTGGCGACACCGATGTCGGTGATGGTGGGCGTGGGCAAAGCGGCGGAATACGGCATTCTGATTCGTCAGGGTGATGCCCTGCAAACCGCCGGCAAGATTGATCTGGTGATTCTGGATAAAACCGGCACCATTACCGAAGGCCATCCGGCTGTGACCCGGGTACACGCGCTCGACAACGATGAAAACAAACTGTTGGCACTGGCCGCAGGTCTGGAACAGCACTCGGAACACCCCTTGGCGGAGGCCATTGTGGCCAAAGCCAAGGACAAAGGCGTTTCCCCCGAAACGGTATCCGGTTTCGAAGCGCTCAACGGCAAAGGGGTTCTCGGGCAAGCCAATGGCCAAACCCTGCGCTTGGGCAACCGGCGCTGGCTGGAAGCCGAAGGCCTATCCGTTGATAACCTGTCCGAGGCCGCCAAAGGCATCACCGACGAGGCCGGCACCCCGCTGTATTTAGCGCTTGGCAACGAACTAATCGGTGTCATTGGGGTTGCCGATGCCATTAAATCGGACTCCAAAGCGGCCATCGAGCGCCTGCACGACTCCGGTATCAAAGTGATGATGGTGACCGGCGATATCGAAGCCACCGCCCGGGCGATCTCTGACGCAGCGGGCATCGACGATTTCCGCGCCGAGGTGCTGCCGGAAGACAAAGCCGACGTGGTGAACGAGATGCGTAAACAGGGCTATACCGTGGCCATGGTTGGCGACGGTATCAACGACGCACCGGCTCTGGCCGCTTCCGATGTCGGCTTTGCCATTGGCACCGGAACAGACGTGGCCATCGAAAGCGCTTCAATCACGCTGATGCGCGGTTCATTGCACGGCGTGCCCGATGCCATTGAGATTTCTCAGGCCACGGTCGCCAACATTCGGCAGAATCTGTTTGGCGCCTTTGTCTACAACACGCTGGGTATTCCCGTGGCGGCAGGCCTACTGTATCCGATCTGGGGCATTCTGATGAGCCCGATTCTGGCGGGTGCCGCCATGTCACTGTCGTCCGTAACCGTCGTGTCTAACGCCAACCGCCTGCGGTTATTCAAAACCAGTCAGAAATCCGTTCAACACAAGGAGCCGAACTCATGACGACTTTTCTGGTCAATATCAGCGGTCTTGCGCTCATGGCCGCCATTGTGTGGTGGTTCTGGCTGTCCGGTTCAGACAAAAACTCCACAGATAACCAACATCACCACTGAGGTAACCACCATGAAAAAACACACTCTGGCCTTCAGCCTGATGGCCGCTCTCGGATTTTCAACTACCGCCCTAGCCGGCGGCGCGGCCCAAAGCGTTCACGTGTACAAATCCCCGACCTGCGGCTGCTGCGGTGATTGGATAGACCATCTCGAAGAAAACGGTTTTGACGTGACCGCCACCAACAGCAACGACATGGGCAGAATCAAAGCCGAAGCCGGCCTGATTCCCGGGCTGGGTAGCTGCCACACAGCAACCGTAAACGGTTACGTAATTGAAGGTCACGTACCGGCTGATGACATCAAACGCTTGCTGAGCGAAGCGCCCAAGGCCACCGGTTTGAGTGTTCCGGGCATGCCGGCAGGTTCTCCGGGCATGGAGATGGGTGATCGAAAAGACCACTACAAAGTGATTCTATTCAACGATCAAGGCCAAACCCGGATCTTTGCTGAACACAACTGATCGAACCGAAACTGCGGTTGAGGCGTCTGGGCCTCAACCGCACTTGTCTTAGACAAAAAGCCCCGCCGACAAATCTGACTCACACTGGCAGAACCGTTATACTTCGCAGCATCATCCATTTTAAGCCCAGGTTACTTCTTCATGCTCAATGCCGACGCTCTCAATCAGTTGCGCCAGCTGAAAACCGATATCAAAGAAAACAAGGTGGTCTTCCCCGGAACCGTTAAGTCCACCAACGGGCGTTTTGGGTTCGTTGCCCTCGATGAAGGCCGGGACGTGTTCCTGCCTCCCGAGGAAATGCAAAAAGTACTGCCGGGCGATCGGGTAAATATTGTTGAGCAGGAAGCCGACAAAGGCAAAACCCAAGGCGTTATCGACGAGTTGCTGGAATCGAACCTGAGCACCTTTGTGGGCCGCTATCTGGTCAAAGGCAAAGGCCACTTTGTGGCACCGGAAACCCCGGGCATCAATCGCTGGATCTTTATACCGCCAAAAGAGCGCATGGGCGCAGAGCCAGACGATTTCGTGTATTGCCAGATCCACCGTCATCCGATCAAAGATGGCAAAGGTCAGGCGAAGGTCTTGCGCATCATCGGTAAAGCGGGCGAACCCGGGATCGAGCGCGCCTTCACTCTTGCCAACTTCGACCTCGCCGACTCTTGGCCCGAGAAGGTGCAGCTGCAGGCTGACGGCCTCTCGGAAGAAAGCATCACCGGCCATACCGATAACCGGGAAGACCGCACTGCCGAGCCCTATGTCACCATCGACAGCCCGGGCACCCAGGACATGGACGATGCGCTCAAGGCAACGCCAAACGCTACCGGCTGGACCCTGTCGATTGCGATTGCCGACCCTACTGCGCTGATCGAACCAAACAGCCCGGCCGAGCAAGAAGCGTATAAGCGGGCCACCGCCATCTATTTCCCCGGCGAGCCCCTGCCCATGCTGCCCGACAGCATCAGTACCCGCCTGTGTTCACTCATGCCCGACGTACCTCGGCTGGTCTTGGTGTGCGATCTGCAAGTGAACAACGATGGCAGCCTTGGTGAATACAGTTTCCATCAAGCGGTTATTCGCTCCAAAGGCAAACTCAGCTATGAGCTGGTTGCCCATCTGATTGAAGGCCGGGAAGACGAAGACATCAACGCCTTGCCAGACGACGTCAGCAACAGCCTGGATCAATTGCATCAGGTCGCCACAGCCCTGCGCAAATGGCGTTCTGAACACGCGCTGCTGAGCAGCGACCGCCCGGAATTCCGTCTGCGTCTGGATGAAAACCGCCGCATTCGCCTGATTGAGCCGTCCGTGCAGAACGAAGCCCACCGTTTGGTGGAAGAATGCATGGTCGCCGCCAACCGCTGCGCTGCTGACTTCCTGGGCCAACAGGGCAAAGGGCTGTTCATCCAGCACCCCGGCCTGCGGGACGACCGGGCCGACAACATCCGTAAATTGCTGGAAGGCTATGCACCGCAGCTGGCTGATATCGACGCCAGTACCGCAGACGGTTTCAAAGCGTTGATGAAAGAATGTGAGCAACTGGACGCAGAAGTTCCCGTGAAAGCCATCCTGTCACGCCAGTTGGCGCGAGCGGAACTGAGCGCAGAGCCTGCACCGCACCAAGGCATGGGGCTGGCGGCGTACACCACCTTCACCTCACCGCTGCGTAAGTTCTCGGATTACTACGTGCACCGGCTGATCAAAGCCGCGCTTTGGGATGCGCCCATCACCCCGCTGAACAAAGACCAGCTGGAAACACTGCAAGCGACTCAGTTCAAGGCGCGCCAAGCTGCCAACTCACTGGAAACCTGGCTGAAAGCCGACTTTGCCAAGACGCTTACGGATGAGCCGATGGAAGGCATCATCAGCCGCACGGTACCGGCTGGATTCTTCGTGCGTCTGGATTGCAACGGTCTGGAAGGTTTTGTCAGCTGCCGGGACCTGGACGGCAAGTTCAGCTTTGATCCGATCACATTGCGCCTGGTGCACAACAAAAACGGGCGCATCTTTCAGATCGAGCAGCGGGTCACCGTCAGCTTTGTCGGTGTGGACGACGAGCGCAGGCAGATCAACTTCAAACTGGTCAAGGCCGAGGAAATCACTACCGGCCAAAACAACGAGGGCGGTTAATACCGCCCCGTTTTACTTCTCCAGCATTTGGGTCAGGCGGGCGTCTTTCGCCTGCCAGATTTCGCCCAACCAGCTCTTCATGTTCTGACGATGCTCGGCATCGTTGGTGTAGTCACGACCGCTCAGGTGCTCAGGAATAGTCTGGGTTCGAATATCCATCCGGATTTCAGGCACCTTGCCGCACAGGAAATCCCAGAAACTGGGTGCGCCTTTCGGGTAAGCGATGGTGACATCCACCAGCGTTTCAATGGAATCGCCCATGGCATCCAGCACAAACGCCGCACCGCCCGCTTTGGGCATCAGCAAGTGCTGGTAAGGTGAATTCTGTTTGTCGTGTTTGGTCTTGGTAAAACGCGTGCCTTCCACAAAATTCATCACGCTGACCGGGGTATAGCGGAATTTCTCGCAAGCTTTGCGGGTGGCTTTCAAATCCTCACCGCGCTTTTCCGGATGCTTGATCAGATACTCTCGGGTATATCGCTTCATGAACGGGAAATCGAGCCCCCACCACGCCAGCCCAATCACCGGCACCCAGATTAACTGCTGTTTCAGGAAAAACTTCAGAAACGGTGCTCGGCGATTAAATACCCGCTGCATGGCGAAAATATCCACCCAGCTCTGATGGTTGCTGAGCACCAGATACCAGCTTTCCCGCTTTAAATTGTCGGCACCGGTCACCTGCCATGCGGTGTTTTGAGTGAGCTTCATCCAACCGGTGTTACACGCCACCCAGGATTCCGAAAGCCAGATAATCAACTTGGTGCAAAGCACGCGAAAACCCTGATGGGGGATCACCAGCTTTAACAGTGCCGGGATATACAGCAGCACGCACCAGAAAACCGTGTTAATGGCCAGAAGCAGGGAATTGATGACACCGATAAGAGGAGCAGGCAAAAAACTAAGCATGGAGGTCCTGTTTTGATTATTGTCGCCAAAAGATGCGCCATCATAGCAATCCGCGGCGGCCTTGGGCAGTGGCCAGACGTGACCCGTTCGCCGGCACGAAATGACAAGATCGCCATGGACTGAATAGTAATTCAGCCTTACGCTAAACGCATTCTGACTCTAGAGCTCCACGGAACCCCCTATGCTTAAGCCACTGAAGCTTGTCGTCAACACGGCATCCAACCTGTCGCAAAAAAGCAGGCACTACGCCAGCAACGCCTTCGATCGCATTTTTAAGGCCACCAGTTTGGTACAGGCTGGGCAAACGCCGTTCGAAACCCTGCATACCAATGGGCTCGTCAGCCTACGTTACTACCCACCGCTGGAAGAGGATGCCATTGAAATTGACGGCATGACGGTCCCGGTCGAACCCTCAACCCACAAAACCCCGATCGTGATCATTCCACCCTTGGCGGTGAACATGCTGATCTACGACCTGCTCCCGGCCCGCAGCCTCGTGCGCTTCCTTCGTGCCAAAGGCTTTGAGGTGTATTTAATCGACTGGGGTATCCCGCAACGGGAGCACACCCACTACAACCTGCACACCTACGTTGCCGAACTGCTGCCCGAATACCTGAACCGCGTACGCGAACACAGTGGCGAACAAGAATTGTCGCTGCACGGCTGGAGCATGGGCGGTATGTTCACCATGTTTTATTCGGCGCTCAGCCAAGACCAGCACATTCGCAACGCCATCGTGGTTGGCCTACCCATCGACAGCCACGCCTCCGGCGTTCTCGGCTTGATGTACCAGCGGCTGGCGGATATTTCCGGGGCGGTATACCGGCGCACTGGTTTCCACATCCATAAAGTAAAACCGCACTGGTTCCATACCCCCGGTTGGGCCAACACCATTGGTTTCAAACTCTCGAACCCGATCGGCAGCGCCATGGGTTATTGGGAATTATTAGTGCGCTTGGGCGACCGCGAATTCGTCACCAACCACGCCACAACCTCGGCGTTTCTGGACAAGATGGTGGCTTACCCGGGCGGTGTTATTCAGGACACTCTGGTTCGGGTCTGGATTGATAACCAGCTGGCAAAAGGGCAAATCCAGATTGGCGATGATTTTGCGCGCCTGGAAAACGTCAACGCCAACCTGCTGGCCATCGCCGGCGAAAGCGACACCCTGGCAACCCCGGGTGCCGCCAAACGCATCATGGACCACGTCAGTTCTGTGGATAAAACTTTCAAGGTCACGCCCGGCGGACACATGGGCATTCTGGCTGGCAGCAAAGCGCCGAAAGCCAGCTGGCTTGAATTGGCCGACTGGCTGGCCGCACGCTCGGACTGAACTGTTGGCGGAGTCTGGCATAAGGGTGCACCGTGACAATCCGGGCACCCTGCCCTAAACTCCAATCGATGAAATCCGTTGATATATTAAATCTCGATCTTCGATCCCTGGCCACTTTCATTGCCGTGCTGGACGAAAGCAGCGTCTCGAAAGCAGCCGTTCGCTTAGGCGTCAGCCAATCTGCCGTCAGCCACACCCTGGACCGCCTGCGCCTGGCGTTCGGCGACCCGCTGTTCGTGAAATCCGGGCGAGGCATTGTCCCCACCGAATACGCGCTGCGTACCGGCCCCCATATCCGCCACCTGCTGGACGACCTTCGCACCCTGCCCTCGGGCCCACCGTTTGACCCGGCCACCGCCGAGTTCACCTTCACCATTGCCGCCAACGACTACCAGCGGGACCTGCTGTTACCGGGCTTGGTGAAGATCCTGCGCGAACAGGCACCGGGCATTCATTTGCAGGTGATCCCCTCGGGCATTCCCAACCCCGACATGCTCAGAAAAGAAGCCTGCGATCTGGTGATCAGCCCCCACGCGCCGGAGGCCACTGACATCATGCAACGGGGTTTGATGGCCGATCGCATTGTGGTGTTCTACGACCCGAGCATGCGCGAAGCACCCGTGGGCATGGACGATTACATGAAGGCTGACCACATCACGGTGTTGTTCTCCACCGGCGAAAAACCCGGTTTAGACAGTACGCTGGATACCCGTGGCGTTCAGCGCAGAAGCATGGTGACGGTCTCTAACTTCTCGGGCCTGCCCGAGCTATTGCGAGGCACCACCATGCTGGCCTCGGCCCCCGAACGCATGAGCAGCCAGCTGATGCGAGACTTCGCCTACGTGCCGCTACCGTTCGAATACAATCCCTTCACCCTGCTGATGCTCTGGCACCGCCGCCACCAAACCGACCCCGCCCACCGCTGGCTTCGCAACCAGGTGAACTCGGTCGCGGCCACCATGAATGGTTTGAACGACTAATCAATCGATTTCATTCATATATTCAATGAAAATCTGAGCGTTATTTTTTCTGCCTTCGCCCCCTAGACTTCACCTCCTCAGCAGACGGCAAGTGTGGGGGTGTCCTTCCAAAAACCGCTCCTTCGGCCCCCTGCGGGGTCCGGCCCACAATCACAGTTTGCGGTCGTTCAGCTTTCACATGAAGCTTTGCTTCATATGCGCTCGGCTGAACCCCTGTGGCGCTTCTGCTCCGCCATCCATGGCTACGCACATTTTTGGAAGGACACCCCCACACTCGCCTCGCAACCATCAACTTGGCGTCAAAATCGTAATGCTCGCACTAACAAGTATCTGGACAACTATTCTATTGGCCGCAGCCGTTGCCCTCGCGCCAATGGCAATCGACATGTATTTGCCTGCATTTCCGCAAATCGGCAGTGATTTTGATGCGAACACCGCGCAAGTTCAGTTAACCCTGAGTATTTACATCGCAGGCTTTGCCTTCGCGCAGTTGATCTGCGGGCCATTGGCGGACAGATTTGGGCGCAAACCCATCATGATTGGCGGCATGCTGATCTTTGCACTGGCCAGCATTGGTTGTGCGCTGGCGACGAATATCGAAATGCTGCAACTGTTCCGCTTTCTACAAGCCCTCGGCGGCTCCGCAGGGCCGGTACTTGCCCGTGCGATTGTCAGAGACGTGTACACCCCCAGAGACGCCGCCAAAATCCTCGCCATGCTGGCCGGCATGATGGCCTTGGCGCCGGCCATAGCACCCACCTTGGGTGGTTTCATCGTCGCGATCTTTGACTGGCACTGGATCTTCATTGTCATGGCCGCCTATGCCCTGATCATGGTGGCCGTCATCGCTTTTGGCATCCCGGAGCCATTACGGCCAGAAAACCGCCAGCCGTTCCGGATGTGCAACCTCTTGCGCAATTACCGCTTAGTCAGCACCGACCCCACGTTCATCGGCTACGCCCTCACCAGCGCAGCCGTCTATGGCGGCCTGTTCGCTTACCTGTCGGGCTCGGCCTTCGTGCTGATTGATGTACTTGGCGTAGCCCCCGAACACTTCGGCCTCTACAACGCCGTAACGGCCGCTGGCTACCTGATCGGCAACATCGCGTCTATCCGTTTAGCGAGCCGGTACACACCCGATCAAATCCTGCGCTATGGCCTGCTGGGCGGCCTTGCCTCCGGAGCCATCATGACAGCACTGGCCTATAGCCAGTTCTATAGCCCATGGGCCGTGGTACTGCCGCAAGCCGCCGTTATGGCCTCACTCGGCATGATCCTGCCCCAGAGCATGGCCGGAGCGCTAGCCAACTTCCCGAAAATGGCCGGCTCCGCCTCGGCCTTACTCGGCTTCACCCAAATGGCCGCCGCAGCCGCCGCAGGGGCCTTAGTCGGCCACCTCCACGATGGTACGCCCTTAGTCATGGCCACCATCATCACCGCCTGCGCGGCACTGGCCCTGTTCGCCTACCTGTTTCTTGTACAGCGTTACCCGGCGCAAGACTTTGAAGCGCAGAGTGCGAATTCCTAACCCCTTCTAAGGTTGAGTTCTCAAACGCCCGGCACCAAGGCCTAATGCATGGTTGGGTGAGGCTTTCCAAAAATGTGCGCAGCCATGGATGGCGGAGCAGAAGCGTCACATGGACGTGCCGAAGGAGCGGTTTTTGGAAAGCCTCACCCAACCATGCTGCCCCGAAATTCAGGTGCAGCAAGATCACAAAGATGAAAACTCATCCGATTTAAGCTAAACAGGGTAAGTACACGAACTCAAAACCAAAAAGGGAGCAACACATGCCAACCAACGTAACTCTTGACGGAAACCCGATCGAACTCAGCGGCACCTTCCCAAGCGCCGGCGACAACGCCGCCCCCTTCACCCTGACCAGCAGCGGTCTGGAAGAAGTAAAACTCGACAACTGGGCTGGCAAACGCAAAATCCTGAACATCATTCCCAGCATCGACACCGGCGTCTGCGCCGCCAGTACCCGTAAATTCAACGAAAAAGCCGGCAACCTGGACAACACCGTCGTCCTGGTCGTCTCCGCCGACCTGCCCTTCGCAGCGTCCCGCTTCTGCGGCGCAGAGGGCCTAAACAACGTTGAAACCCTCTCAACATTCCGTAACTACAGCTTCCAGCAAGACTACGGCGTAGCCATCCAAAATGGCCCGCTGGCTGGCCTGTGTGCCCGTGCAGTGGTGGTACTGGACGAAAACGACAAAGTTATCCACAGCGAACTGGTGAGTGAAATCAAAAACGAGCCAGATTACGAAGCAGCGCTGAAAGTTCTCTAATCGATTGAGAACACCTGCACCCTAGCTCGCGCATCGGGGAATCAGACTCCGGTGCCGAGGCATCCGTGCGGGGAGGGCCTTCCAAAAATGTGCGTAGCCATGGATGGCGAAGCAGAAGCGTCACAAGGACGTGCCGAAGGAGCGGTTTTTGGAAGGCCCTCCCCGCACGGATGCATACACCATTAGCCAAACAGGCTTAATCCAATGGCATGCACCAACCCCATGACCTGTTAGAATCTGCGCCAAACACCCAACCGAAGGCCCCAAACCCAACGTGCAACAAGCCCTGCAAAACGCCTCCCTAGGCCGCCAGCTCTATCACATGACCTGGCCCATGCTGTTCGGCGTCCTCTCACTGATGACCTTCCAACTTACCGACAGCGCCTTCGTCGGCCAACTCGGCCGCGACCCACTCGCGGCACTGGGCTTCACCGTCCCCATGCAACAACTCGTCAGCGGCATGTACGTCGGCCTCGGCATCGCCACCACCGCCATAATCTCCCGCACCCTCGGCCAAGGTAACGACCAACGGGCACAACGCCTCGGCGGCCTCGTCATCGCTATTGGCGCCGGCCTCGCACTGACCCTATGCATCTCCGTATGGTTGCTGCAAAACGTCATACTCGACTTACTCGGCGCCGAACACACACTGCGCCCCGTCATCCGCGAATACTGGGCACCCTGGCTCACCTCCGCCTGGGTTGGCGCCATGGTCTACTTCAGCTACTCCATCAGCCGAGCCAACGGCGACACCCGATTGCCCGGCTACATGATGATTGCCACCAGCTTGCTCAACATCGCACTGGACGCCCTCTACATCTTCGTCTTCGGCTGGGGCCTGCCCGGAGCCGCCTGGGCTACCATCACCGCCTTCAGCATCGGCGGCCTCGTTATGTACCCGATGCTACTGAAACGCCAATGGCTGCGGTTCGACCTGCTGCAACTGCAATTACTCAAAGCGGCGAAACAACTGGGCGGCATCATGGCCCCCGCCATGGTCAGCCAACTCATGCCACCACTGGCCGCCATACTGGCAACTGCACTGGTGGCCGGATTCGGCTCCGCTGCGGTCGCTGCCTGGGGCCTGGGCACCCGGCTGGAGTTTTTCTCCATCGTCGTCGTACTGGCACTCACCATGTCCATGCCACCCATGGTCGGGCGCTTGCTTGGGGCAGGAGAGATCGTCCAGATCCGCAAACTGGTGCGCATTGCCGTGCGCTTTATCATCGGCTGGCAACTGTTCATCGGGCTGGTCTGGCTTGGGGCCTCGGGGGTGGTGTCCAACCTGTTCAGCTCCGACACCAACGTACAAGACGTACTGGTTAACTATCTGCTGCGCGTTCCCCTGAGCTACAGCGGTCTGGGCGTGTGCATTTTGATGGTATCCATCAACAACGCACTCGGCATGTCCATGCGAGCGCTTGTGATCTCGGTGCTCCGTCTATTTGGGTGCTACCTGCCCATGCTCTGGATCGGCTCCCAATTGGGCGGGCTGACCGGCCTGATGACCGGCGCACTGATCGGCAACCTGCTCGCCGGGATCATGGCATACAGCCTGTACCGCCAGGGCCAGAAAACCCTGGACCAACGCGCTCGCGACTGAACTCCCGAGAGTTGTTGGCGGCAGCCGTGTAAACCTGAGACCGCCAGATTACCGGTAGCTCACAAAGTCGTAATAGAAAAATATCTACTTATTTTCAATCACTTAGAATGACTAACGCTCGTCGACTCCGGGCAACATCCCGTTCACCGGTTGTCAAATAAATGCGCCTGTGCCAGCCTAAATATTGAGCTATATGGCTCAGTAGTTAAGCAATAACGTTTTACCTCGAGGTAAAGGTTGATGGAACACCTACCCCTTTAGCTCTGAATTCATGCAATTATTTTCAAGATGAGGATAAGGTTATGAATAACGACATTCTGGAAGGCAACTGGAAGCAGCTGAAAGGTAAAGTGCGCGAACAATGGGGTAAGCTGACCGATGACGATGTTGATGAAATCGGCGGCAAAAAAGACAACTTTATCGGCAAACTTCAGGAAAAATATGGCCTGAAGAAAGAAGAGGCCGAAGAAGAGTGGAACAAACTCTCCAGCTAATTATTTGTTCACACGACTGACCCCAATACCGATGGCGCGCCCGCGCCATCGGTTGTTTTTTGTCTTCGCTTTCTACGCAAACCTCGCACGAAAACTTTCCGGCACCGGCGTTACTTCACGGGTGTTGTAATTGAAAAACACGAAACCGTACTTCGCCAGTGCAACCGGCTGACCGCTGTCGGCTTTGGCCACCCGGAACACGAAGTCGCCACCGTACTTATTGAAATCCATCAGCCCCACTTCAAACCGCAGCATGTCCGGATAGAACGATTCGCCCTGATACATGGTGGCAAGATCGGTAACAATAATGCCATTACCGCTGGGGTCGGCTTCTTTGATGCCATTTGCCACGAGGAACTGCGCTCGAGCTTCTGACAGCATGGAAATCAGTGCATCGTTGCCCAAATGGTTAGCACCGTTAATATCGCTGATTCTAACGGGCAGCAGAGTTTCGAAGCTGAAGGCGTCGTCCGGGAATTCCAGTTTAATTCTTGCCACGGTGATGTCCTGTTTAACGATCGTTTTTGACGTGGACGCATCATACCCTTGCGCTTGTGACTTCTCATCTTACGTCGGTATCGGGTATCTTGGTTTCTGTTCCTGCGTTCTGACTCAGAAGTAGGGATGGCTTGGGGGAAGGCTTTCCAAAAATGTGCGTAGCCATGGATGGCGGAGCAGAAGCGTCACATGGACGTGCCGAAGGAGCGGTTTTTGGAAAGCCTTCCCCCAAGCCATACCGGCAACTTATGCACGTGCCGAAAATAACGAAAAGAGTGATCTATGAGCATTCGTCCTGCGGCCACTTTGGCTCTGACTCGTGATAGCGAGAACGGTATTGAAGTCCTCCTGCTGCAACGCACCTGGGAGGCGATCTTTCTGCCCGGTTATTTCGTCTTCCCCGGTGGAGCTGTGAATGTCGAAGAACCCGAATGCCGGGAACATGCCCTCGGCGTGGACGACTCCGCTATTAGCCAGACCATGAGCTTGGTCGAAGGCGGCGGGGTGGATTACCTGCTGGCCGCTGTTCGAGAGTGCTTCGAAGAATCCGGCATTCTTCTGGCGCAGGACAAAACCGGAAAACTGATCGGGCCAGACCACCCCGTGCATGCCGAACGCGATGCGCTGTTTCAGGAAACCGTATGCCTGGCAGAGCTTTGCGAAAAGTACGAGCTAACCTTGCCGCTGGACCATTTGGCCTACCTGAGCCACTGGGTGACGCCACCGGGGCCGCCACGCCGGTTTGATACCCGCTTCTTTGTAGCTGCGGCACCCGAAGGGCAGGTCGCCAGCCACGATGGCTCGGAAACCATTGATCACGTCTGGATCTCACCGGCGCAGGCATTGGCGGAACACAAAACCGGGCAACGCCTGCTGGGGCTGCCCACCATCCGCACGCTGCGGGTGCTGTGCGACTTCGACACCACGGCGGAATTGATGCGATACGCCCACGCTAACCCGCCAGAACCCTTCCCGACTGACCCATGGCCAGCCATTCGCAAAGGCAAACCGGTCTTTCTTGAGCCGAACGCCCCGGCTTACGACGAAGCCGTGAAACTGGACCCGGAAGCAGCCGGTTCGGTACAGGCACAGATTACACCGGGTGAGCCGGTTGAAGTGGCCGCCGGAGTGGTGCGCTTGACCGCGCCGAACCCGGGGATGATGACCGGGCCCGGCACCAACACCTACATTTTAGGCTTTGACCGCTTTACCGTGCTTGACCCGGGCCCAGCCCATGAAGGCCATATCGAACGGATTCTGGAGATAACCGGCGGTGCGGTAGATCAGGTGGTGGTCACACACACTCACCACGACCACTCACCCGGCACACGATTGTTGAAAGAGCGTACCAACTGCCGGGTTTTCGGCTGGCCAGCGCCGGAAGGGGCCAGCCAAGACCGTGCTTTCACCCCGGACGACATTCCGGAACACGGAGAACTGATTGCCACAGAAGCCGGTGTGCTGAAAGTTTTACACACCCCCGGCCATGCCTCGAACCACTTGTGTTACCTGCTAACAGACCAGGACCTGCTGTTTTCCGGTGACCACATCATGCAAGGCTCTACAGTGGTCATTAATCCGCCGGACGGCGATATGAAGGCTTATGTGGAATCGCTGTACGAACTGCTGGAAGAGAAGATTCAGTTTATTGCCCCGGCACACGGGTTTCTGATGGGCCAGCCGGAAGCTGTGGTGGATTATCTGATTACCCATCGTCTATCCCGGGAGCATAAGGTGTTCCGGGCGCTGGAAGCGCTGGCACCGGTATCCCTGAAGGATTTGACCGCGAAAGCCTACGACGATGTGCCGACGGCCATCCACGGGCTGGCGGCCCGCTCTGCGCTGGCACATCTTCTGAAACTGGAAGCCGAGCACCGGGCCTACCAAAAAGAGGATCTTTGGCACACCGTCAGCCCGGCGTAACCGCTGGGCTACTTTTTCGCGATCACCCACACCGCATGAACAATGCCCGGAATGTAGCCGAGAATGGTCAGCAGGATGTTGATCCAGAAGTGCTTTCCGATACCCACCTGTAAAAACACACCCAGTGGCGGTAACAGAATCGCAATCAAAATACGCAAAAGGTCCATACAGTTCACTCCTTCGTCTCGGTATAACAGTCTTATCATTGCAAGATAGTTCAGTTATACACAATCAGCCGTGTGAATTCGGCCCGGAATCATGAAAGTGGCATTACAGCTTCTTCACAGCCGTATTCATTACTCGCTGCGAGCCCTATCCTAGGGCCGTTTGATCAAAGTACTCGAGGATTTATGCTGTTTCAACGTCATCTCAACCGCACCACCCCCACATGGTTCGCCTGTTTGGTTCTGTCCATGACATCTGCGGGTGCCGTGGCCGATAACCAAAACTCAGAGGCGGATTCCGAACCGCCGGTTACTCTGGTCGCTCAGTTAGCGGAAGATGAAAGTGTTGAAGACGTGGTTCAATCCGAGCCCCGGCGCGACACCAAACAGGCAGCGCCGAAGACCAAAAAACCCGCAGAGCCTGAAAAAACGAAGAGCATTGAAGCAGAACCTGCTGCAACCAAGCCCAAGCAGCCACGAAAAATTGCACCCAATGTGGACCTGAAAGAAGTTGCGCCCATGCCGGAGCCGGAGCCAGAACCGGCCCCCGAAGCCGCGTCAGAAGATGCTGAAACAACAGATACGGCAGAACCCGAAGCGCCAACTACAGCAGAAGAAAGCGAGCCAGAGCTGACGGAAGCTCAGCCTATTCCTTCGGAAGCCTTCTCCATCTTAGGTAAAGAAGTGCTGCCCGGCACCTCGACCCGTCTGGCCTGGTCACCCAACATTCAAATTGCCGGGCTGTCCCAGATTACACCGGTTCTGGTGGTGAACGGTGCCCACGCAGGCCCCACCCTGTGCCTGACCGGCGCGATTCACGGCGATGAACTGAACGGCATCGAAATTGTACGGCGCGCCATGTACGACCTGGACCCCGCCAAACTGAGCGGACAGGTAGTCGGTGTTCCCATCGTCAACCTGACCGGTTTCCAGCAAGGCACCCGCTACCTGCCCGACCGTCGTGACCTGAACCGTTACTTCCCGGGCCGACCCGACGGTACTCTGGCCGATCGCATCGCGCACTCACTGTTCAACAGTGTCATCCGCCATTGCGACATGTTGGTGGACATCCACACCGGATCACTCAAACGGACCAACCTGCCGCAGCTGCGCGCCGATATGAATGACCCGGAGGTTGCCGAGTTCACCAAGGGCTTTGACCGCATGGCGGTTGTCCACAGCTCAGGCTCGGAAGGCATGCTGCGAACAGCCGCGGTCAACGCGGGCATCCGCGCAGTCACACTGGAAGCCGGCGAGTCGCTGCGCATTCAGGAACACCAGATCAAAGCAGGCGTAAACAGCCTCAACAGCCTGATGGAAAAACACGGCATGATCTCCCGCATGTTTGTCTGGGGTGACCCACAGCCGGTGTACTACGACTCGTTGTGGATTCGTGCCCAGCACGGCGGCATCCTGTTCAGCGAAGTGGCCTTGGGGGACCGCATTTCCGAAGGGGAAATCCTCGGGTACGTGTCCGACCCCATCACCAACGAGCAATACCCGATTCGCTCGAATGCCAATGGCCGCGTGATCGGTATGGCGGTGGATCAAGTGGTGATGGCCGGCTTTGCGGCCTACCACATTGGTACAGAGGCAGAAGTTCCAGGAGAGTAGTATGCTAGGCGTTTAATGCACCAAGCCTGAAGGATGACTACGTGGCTGCAGAGAACGCCGGCATCGTGCCCCGCACACCGGGGCTGGCCTATATCGGTTTAGTACTGACGCCCTTGTTCTGGGCCGGCAACGCGGTCATCGCGCGGGGTACGGTAGACAGCATTCCGCCGCTGTCCATGTCGTTCTGGCGCTGGGTCATAGCCCTGTGCATTCTGCTACCTTTCGGCCTACCCGGCGTTTGGCGCCACCGGCAAGTAATCCGCCAGCACCTTGGCTCTATGCTGGCTTTGGCCACCTTCAGTGTGGCCGCCTTCAATTCGTTGCTCTACTACGCCGCTGTAACCACCACTGCCACTAACATTGCTCTGATCAACTCCACCATTCCCATTTTCGTGGCTCTGCTGGCCTGGATTTTATTGGGCGACAGAACCCGACCGCTGCAAGCATTGGGCATTGGTTTGGCCATTTTGGGTATTGCCACAGTGGTGGCCCAGGGCGATTTGTCGGTACTGCTGAATCTGCAGGCCCAACCGGGTGATTTGATTATGGTGGCGGCGGTAGCCAGCTGGGGGCTGTTTTCGGTATTACTGCGGCGGCAGGCCGTGCCATTGCCCCCCCTGACCTTTCTAACCACCCAGATTCTGCTCGGCAGTTTGGTATTGTTCCCGTTCTACCTTGCCGATGTCTTGTTCTTTTCCGGCGGCTTCAGCTGGTCTGGCGACACGGCGCTGCCTCTGCTCTACTTCGCCATCTTTCCCGGCATTCTGTCCTACGGTTTCTGGAACTACGGCGTGCAGCAGATTGGCCCCGCCAAAGCGGCTATTTTTATGTATCTGGTGCCGGTGTTCGCCTCGGTTCTGGCCAGCGTTTTTCTGGATGAAGCGCTGGGCGCAGCGCACCTGATCGGCGGCGCCTTGATTCTGTCCGGGCTGCTGCTGGCAACGCGGGTAGGCCGGCGAACGCCGGTTTAGCCCGCCTTAACGCTGCACCAAGGCCGATTCCACTCGGGCCAACACCTGCTCTAAGACGGCTCGCGGGCAGCCAATATTCAGTCTCATAAAACCGCTGCCCGGCTCGCCAAAGGTAATGCCCGGGTTCATGCCTACACCGGCCTGCTGCACACAGAATCGTTTCAGCCCGGCATCGTCCAGCCCCAGCGCCCGGCAATCCAGCCACATCAGGTAGGTGCCTTCCGGCGCTGACACCCTGATACCAGGCCACCGCGTGGCAACCTGTTCCAACACATAGTCCCGATTGCTTTGCAGATACACCATCAGCTGATCCAGCCAATCGCCACCGTGGCGGTAACCGGCTTCAAAGCCCGCGACGCTGAACGGATTACACTGGGGCAAGTGCAGAGAATCAAACACCGCTTTCATGGCGCGTCGGCGTTCAGCATCCGGAATCACCAGCGCGGACAATCCCAGCCCGGGCATGTTGAAACTTTTACTCGGGGCTATGGCCGTTACCAACGCATCCTGCTCCTCCGCCAGCCGGGCCAACATGGTATGTGCGGGTTTGTCCGGAAACACCAAATCGCAGTGGATCTCGTCGGTCAGCACCGTCAGTTGATGCCGGCGCGCGATCTCAAGCACCGCCTTTAATTCGTCTTCAGTCCACACCCGGCCAACCGGATTGTGAGGCGAACAAAACATCAGAATGCGGGCATCCGGCCGGGCGGCGCATTGCTCAAGGTGCGCCAGATCCATGTGGTATTGGCCGGTTTCCGCGTTTTGCACCAAGGGGTTTTCGATCACCACCCGGCCAGTCTGCTGCACGGAACTGAAGAACGGGGGGTACACTGGCGGCTGGATAATGACACCTTCACCGGGCGCGGCATAAGCCATGCAGGCAGCGTGCAGCGATGGCACCACACCCGGCGCCATCAGAATCCATTCTTTCTCGATCTGCCAGTTGTGGCGTGCGGCAAACCAATCAATGATGGATTGATAAAGGCTGTCCGGAAAAATCGTATAACCGTACACCGGATGCTCAGCCCGGGCTTTCAAGGCTGCAGTTACCGCCTCGGGCGCGGCAAAATCCATATCCGCGACCCACACCGGAATCACATCGTCACGGCCGAACACTGCCTTACGCACATCAAATTTCACCGAAGCGGTGTTTTCTCGTTGTATCGGCTGGTCAAAATCCATAGCTACTGTCATTCCCCATCAGCGTTACTAACCGCTACTTGTCGAAACCGTTCAGAATTGCGAACCTGCTGAGTTTTAACGCAGCCCGCACCGGAAAATTTATGATCGCGCAAATACTGGCCACCATGCTACCCGTATTCCTGATTGCAGGCTGCGGAGCATTGTACGGGCGTTACCGCACGCCGGATATTCAGGGCCTTAATGTGCTCAACATGGAGCTGTTTGTGCCCATGTTGGTGTTTGCCGTATTGGCCGACCAACAAGCGCCCCTGCAGGATTACGGCTGGCTGGCGCTGGCTGCTACCGTGGTGGTGCTGGGCTCCGGCATCGTCCTGTACCCCTTAGCCCGGGTGCTGGACCTGAACCTGAAAACCTTCCTGCCCCCGATGATGTTCAACAACTCGGGCAATATGGGCATTCCACTGCTGGTGCTGGCGTTCGGCGAGGCGGCCCTGCCGGCAGCCATCGTGTTGTTCATTGTGGAAATGCTGCTGCATTTCTCCGTTGGCCTGTACATGCTGGACCCTTACACCTCCGTGCTGAAGCGCCTGCGCCAACCCATCGTATTTGCCAGTATCGCGGGCCTTGCGGTGAATTTCAGCGGTGTAGCCCTACCCAGCTGGCTGCTGGAAGCCCTGAACATGCTTGGCGGCGTATGCATTCCGCTGATGTTGTTCGCTCTGGGTGTGCGCATGCTGGACGTAGATTTCAGCGACTGGAAGCTGGGTATCATTGGAGCCATCGCCTGCCCACTCAGCGGGCTTGTGCTGGCGTGGCCACTCATTGCAATGCTCGATCTTCCGGGCTTGCAGGTAGCCGCGCTCTGGGTATTTGCCGCCCTGCCTCCGGCGGTGCTGAACTACATGGTGGCAGAACAGTATCGCCAGGAACCCCACAAAGTCGCGTCGCTGGTGCTGATCAGCAATCTGGGCAGCTTGGTGGTGATGCCGATCGTGCTGGGCTTAGTGTTCGGGGCAGGTTACATCTAGGCAACTTGCAACAACTCTTTTTATGGCCGATGGTTAGAGTTCAGCGTGCTGACTTCAAAACCGATATGGAGGTCTTCCTTTGAGTGTTCTGCTTCTTGTTCTCAGTGCTTTGGTGTTGATTTACTTCAGCATAGGCGGCAAAACCGCGGCAATTGTTATGTCGGCAGCCACCTTGGTTGGCGTGGCTCAGGACGACTGGCACATTCTCAGTTTTCTAATCGGTGGTCTTCTACTGGCGCTCGCTTTGCTGGTGGTTCTGCCCAGCGACCTACGCCGGGAAAAACTCAGCCGCCCGTTACTTGGCTGGGTACGAGGCCGATTGCCCAAGCTCTCCTCCACGGAAGAAGAAGCCCTGAAATCCGGCTCGGTGGACTGGGATGGCGAGCTGTTTTCCGGCAAACCGGAATGGAACAAGCTGCTGGATGCGGCCCCGGCGCACCTCACCAGCGAAGAACAAGCCTTCCTCGACGGCCCGGTGGAAGAACTCTGCAAGATGCTGGATGACTGGCAGATCACCCATGAAAACTACGATCTGCCGGAAGAAGTCTGGTCGTTCATTCGCAAGAACGGTTTTTTCGGCCTGGTGATTCCCAAAGAAAGCGGCGGCAAAGGCTTCTCGAACACCGCCCATTCCGAAATCGTGATGAAAATTTCCACCCGCAGTGTGTCTGCCGCCGTCACCGTGATGGTGCCTAACTCTTTAGGCCCGGGCGAATTGCTGATGCATTACGGCACCGAAGACCAGAAACAACATTACCTGCCCCGTCTCGCCGGCGGCGATGAGATTCCTTGTTTTGCCCTGACCTCGCCCATTGCGGGCTCTGATGCCGGCGCCATCCCAGACAAGGGCATCGTTTGCAAAGGTCAGTGGAACGGCGAAGAAGTGATGGGCCTGAAGGTCACCTGGAACAAACGCTACATCACGCTTGCACCGGTCGCCTCACTGATTGGCCTCGCCATCAAAGTTTATGACCCGGACAACTTACTCGGCGAACAAGACGAAATCGGCGTGACCTGTGTACTGGTGCCCCGGGATACCGAAGGCGTGCATGCCGGTACGCGCCACTTGCCGATGAACACCGTATTTATGAACGGGCCCACGTGGGGCACCGAAGTGTTCATCCCCATGGACCAGGTCATTGGCGGCCAGGACATGCTCGGCAAAGGCTGGACCATGTTGCTGGAATGCCTGTCCATCGGCCGCTCTATCTCACTTCCGGCTTTGGGCACGGGGGCCGGCAAACTGGCCAGTTTGGCCACCGGTTCTTATGCACTGACCCGCGAACAGTTTGGCCGCACCATCAGCCAGTTTGAAGGGGTTCAGGAGGCGCTGGAGCCCATTGCTGGCTACACCTACATGATGGATGCCGCGCGCCTGCTCACCGTGGGCATGCTTGACCGTGGCGTGCGCCCGGCAGTGCCTTCGGCGGTCTTGAAGTACCGCAACACCGACTTAATGCGCGAAGTCATTAACCACGCCATGGACATTGTGGCGGGCCGAGGTGTGATCACCGGCCCCCGTAACTTCCTGGCCCGAGCCTACCAAGCAGTGCCGATCGGCATCACGGTAGAGGGTGCGAACATTCTGACCCGCAGTCTGATGATCTTCGGCCAGGGCTCTATTCGCTGCCATCCGTTCATCGTGGACGAAATCGAAGCCGCCGGTATGGACGATCAAGAAGCGGCCACCAAGAAGTTTGACGATATTTTCTACAGCCATCTGGCGCACACCACCCGTAACTCGTTGCGGGCCTTCGTGCTGGGCTTAACAAAAGGCTTGCTGGAAGCCGCACCCAGACAGGGCGATATCCAAGGTTATTACCGCCAGCTTGGCCGGTTCTCGGCCGCCTTCGCCATGATGACCGACGTAACACTGCTGACAGTAGGCGGTGGCCTGAAAGCCCGGCAACGGCTGTCTGGTCGCATGGCCGACTGTCTGGTGCAATTGTATTACGCCACCGCCGTGATCAAGCAATGGCACGAAGAAGGCTACCCGGAAGATCAGCGCGATCTGGTGGAATGGAGCCTGCAAACCTGCCTGCACGATCTGCAGAACTCCATGCGCGAAGCCATCATCAACTTCCCGGTTCCCGCGCTGCGCTGGCCGCTGCGGATCTTGGTCTTCCCGCTTGGTGCGACCGGTCTGAACGGCCCGGATGACAAACTCGGCGCAAAAGTGGCCGCCACCATCGTGGACGACACGCCTGTGCGCCAGCGGGTGAGCAGAGGTACCTTCACCACTCAGGACCCGAACGACCCGTTAGGGCGTGTGCTGAACGCTTACCGGCTGGCCAACGAAACCCACGACATGCGCCAGCGCCTGCACGAAGCCATCCGCAACCGCAATGAAGATGAGTTGGATGGTATTGCTCTGTTGATGGGCCACCAACGCACAGAGCTGGTGGACTGGGCCTGTGCTCAGGGCATAGTAACGGCCGACGAGTGCCCGAAACTGGAGGAGGCGCTGACTGCGCTGTACGACGTGATACGCGTTGATGCGTTTGAGCCTGACGGCCTGAAGTCTCTGGCCAAGACCGCCAAAGGTAAACGCAAAGTGGTCGAGCGGCCCAAGAAAAAACACTAACCCTTGAGTGAGGGGCGTTCACTCGCCCCTCAGCCCTCCCCGAATCGCCTCATCCAGCAGCCAGCGCCGTAACGTCTGAATGCCCCGCTCGCGCCGGCGACTGGTTTTCCAGGCAAAGTAGAACTTGTCGCCCGTCACCACCGCATGGGCCGGCAGCCGCACAAAGTCTTCCGAATCCTTACGAGTGCTGAGCATGTAGTCGTTGGTCAGTGCGATGCCCTGATTGAAACGCGCCGCTTCCAGAGCCAGCAACATGTGGCTGAAGTGCTGAACCCGGGTGCCGCCGGGCAGAGATTGATCCACCGCGCGAAACCACGCGGCCCAATCACCGGCCGGTCTGTTGAATATGCTGTGGGTCGATAACAAAGGAAACTGCGCAATCTGCTCCGGCGAGATAACCAACTCACTCCGGGCATCGGGCTCGGTGTCCCAGCCCATCTCCCGCCGTATCCGCTGCCAGTAATCCTGACTGCACACCGGAAACAGTCGCTCGGTGTACAGATGCTCGTAACTGTAGGCCGGTGCCGAGGTATAAATGGTGATAAAACAATCGGCAACCCGGTCCGACAACACCGGGTTCTGGCTGCTCATTTCCAGCGCCAGATCGATCTGTGGGTGCAATCGCTGCAAATCCGGCAAGCGCGGCACCAGCCAGCGCACCGCGAAGGAGCTGAACACCGACAACCGCAACCTCGATTCTTCATGGCCCAACAACTGCTCACTGGCCCGCTCGATCTGCAGCAACGCCGAACCAATGGCATCAAAATACTGACGGCCTTCGTCCGTCAACGTTACCACCCGCCCGGAACGCCAGAACAACGGTTCACCGAGATAGGTTTCCAGCTGTTTGATCTGGTGGCTGACGGCACTTTGGGTGATCGACAGTTCCTCGGCCGCCGCGGAAAAACTGGTCAGCCGGGCAACCGCTTCGAACACCGGTAGCGCTTTCAGAGGCGGGAGTCTCATCTATCTAAATTTCTAATAGTGGTGGAATATTCATCATTTTATCGGATAGTAAATCACAGATAGACTTGTGTTCACAGTTCACCGAGGCATTCGCCTCATCATCACAATTCAACGGGTAAAAAAGGGGGGATTGAATGTCAGGCAAAACCGTTAATAGCGCTATCTTGTTACTGGTCATCGGCAACGCTATGGCGATCCTCTCCGATATTTTTATCAAAACATTGGAGCCAGGCGGATCCCCGTTTCAGTTCGCGTTTTTGCGCATCGTGATCACCCTGGTGTTCTTGTTACCGCTGATTGGCAAACTGAACCGTGATCATCTGTTCAGCGGTTTCGGCGTTCACGCGCTGCGGGCACACGTGCATCTGGTGGGCATACTGGTGATGGTCATCGCCTTGACCAACCTGCCTCTGGCCACCGCGAACGCCTTATTTTATGGCGCACCGATCATGGTGATGGCGCTGTCCGCCATATTCTTCCGTGAAAAGCTCACGCGCTTGAGCATGGCCGCCGTGGTCAGCGGGTTTGTCGGCATCATCGTTATCTTGCGGCCGGTGGAATTCAACTGGGCCGCCATTGCGGCACTGGTGTCGGCTTTGACGCTGGCCATCAACGCTGTGCTGGTGCGCAAGCTGCCCCAGGAACAAAGCACGGTGCACAAGCTGTTTTTGAACTACCTGCTGATCATCCCAGCGGCCGGAGCTCTGGCACTTTGGGAAGGCGCCGAATGGCACCCGGAAATGTTGATCAGTGCCGCCGGTTCGGCATTCTTTATTCTGGGCTACAACATCGCGGTGTTGCTGGCCTACCATCAGGTGGATGCCAATCAGGTAACCAGTGCCGAATACACCGGGCTGATCTGGGCGGTTGCGATTGGCTGGATATGGTTTGGCGAAGTGCCCGACGTTTGGTTCGTTGTCGGCAGTTTGATGATCATTGTGCCATTGGTGCTGATCGGTCTGCGTAACCGCAAGCGTTCACCGGCTCGGGGCTTTAACCCCGCGCCGCGAGATCGCGAGCGTTCGGTTAGCTACCGGGAGCCTCAGCGTTCCGAGGAAAGCTGCTCTTTCAAGCAGGACTCAATCGCAAAGGTGTGATCGCACTGATCACCCAGCTCGCGGAGTGATTCAGCCAATCGAAGCAGATAATCGGTGTTGGGGCCACTGGGCCCCAATGCCTGCGCAATCTGCCGGGCAATATCCGCTGGCGGGGCCTCGCCCAGAAACGCTTCGTTGTCCTCCGTGGCGATGTACACCAAACCTTCCGCCTGCCCACCGTCGTCGAACGTCATGGTGGTGCTGAACCGCAGATAGCCGTTCTTCTCTCGCACATCCAGATGCTCAAATACGGTCGGCGCTACCCGGAACGCCATGCCCTTACACACCGCGCCGGGTTGTTCGATCAAGGTAACCACCCGGCCCGGAGCCTCCGGGGTGCCGCGGTGATCGTGGGAACCCTGCCAGAAACGCCGCGCCCAGCCTTCGATGGTCGCAGGTCTTTGCTCCAGAAAGGGAAAATCGACCTTGTAAATCAAAGACCCGTAACCAAACAGCCACACCGAATCGATGCCCTCGAAATTCTGGCGCTTGCGATTATGATCAATGGTATTGGCGGGCATGCTTATCCTCGTGTCTCAACAACAAACACAGTGTCTCAGGCAACCTGGGTGCTGGCAATAAAGCCGGCAATACCGGTCAGCACGATTTCAGCAGCCATCGCCGACAAGATCAAGCCACTGATTTTCGACATGATGTTCAGGCCGGTTTTGCCAAGCGCCTTCTCCAGATAGCTCGACAGCCGCAGCAATACGCCCAGAAAGAACAGACTGGTCACCAGACCCAGCAGGCCACCGACCACTTCCGGTACCTCTTTGAGTTCGGCACCGTAAACCAGAATCGCACCAATGGTCGCCGGGCCGATCATCACCGGAATCGCCAGCGGCACTACAGCAACGTCTTCCCGATCTTCATCTGGCAGGCTGGTCGCGTGATTCCGCGTACCGCTGGTGACCAAACTGATGGCGGTCAGGAACAGCAATGCGCCGGCACCAATCCGGAACGAATTCAGCGTAATCCCGATCGCATTGAACAGCAACGGACCGGCAAAGAACAAAATAAGGCCGAGAATCAGCGCTGATATACAAGCGCGTCGGATGATCGACGCCTTCTCTGACGCAGGTAAACCCCGGGTCAGTGCCAGAAACATAGTCACCACGAAGAAGGGTGCGATCAAGAACCAAAAGCGGATGGTACTGCTGAGGTAGGTGGAGAAAAGCGTTTCGAGCATCCAAGGAAATCCGGCAGAGAATTGATCCGGTAAGGATAGCGCTTAGCTCCGAATTCTGCCGTAAGGAAGTGAACCTATTTCCCGCCCATCAGGCACTTAACGCTTGATGGACGGCTTGCGCGGTTTCTTGGTTTTTGCTGGCCGCCCCTTTGGGCCCGCAGGATTACGCCCGCCCCCTTTTGGGCCATCTCCCGGCTTGCCACCGGGTCTTCCGGGCCGCTTACCCGGCCCCGGACCTTTACCTCGGCCCTTTCCGGAACCTTTTCCGGGCGCACCACCCGCGCCCTTCCCACCCCGGCCAGCGGCCGGTCGCCCTCCGGGCTTGGCACCCGGACGCGGCGGTTTTCCGCCAGCTCCCGAACGGGCAGGCTTCTTCTTGGGTTTGCTCGATGCGGGCTCGGTCGCTTCCGACGAAGAATCCCGCACGGCATCCAACAACGTGGTGAGCTCTTTCTCGGTCAAATCCCGCCATGCTCCCACCGGCAAACCACTGAGGTTCACGTTCATGATCCGCACCCGCTCCAAGCGGGTCACTTCATAACCGAAGTGCTCCGCCATGCGGCGAATCTGCCGGTTTAACCCTTGCACCAAGGTGATACGGAAAACAAAGCGAGAGATTTGCTCAACCGGGCAGGGCTTAGTCACCGTGCCAAGAATCGGAACGCCACTGCTCATGCCCTTAATGAATTCTTTCGTCACCGGCTTATCCACAGTGACGATGTATTCCTTGGAGTGATTGTTACCCGCCCGCAGGATTTTGTTCACCAAATCGCCATTGCTGGTCAAAAAGATCAGGCCTTGGGAGTCCTTGTCGAGCCGGCCAATGGGGAAAATCCGCTCACTGTGGCCCACAAAGCGAACAATGTTGTCGCGTTCGGCGCTGTCGGTGGTGCTCACCACACCCACCGGCTTGTTCAGCGCAATAAAAATCAGGTCTTCTTCATCCCGTGGCTCCACCACCTGGCCATTCACCTTCACCGTATCACCCGGCATCACTTGATCACCGACTTGCGCGCGTCGGCCGTTGATGTGCACGTTGCCTTGTTCGATGTAACGATCCGCATCCCGCCGGGAGCACATCCCGCTTTCGCTGATGTATTTGTTCAAACGGGTGGATGTTTTTGTGGCCATGGTGTCCTGCGGGAGATGGTAGTGAAATCGATATGAAAGGTGCGCTCGGCACAGAGGGCATCATCCCATCGAGATGCGGGCACGGCAACCGCCCAAGGCAGTTCGTCCGGAGACAGCGGCGAATAGATATAGAACAAACACCATAGTTAGACCAAATGATTACGCAATTTCACTAATATTTTTCACAAAATCTTCATAATTCGCTGCTAGAATAGAGCGCTTTTTTGTAGCTCGCTAATTGTCAGCGTATTTTCCCGCTCGCCCCTGCCGAGCCGTTGCCCTAAACGTGAGGTCGATCATGTCCACCGAATCCCGAATTCGTTGCCCGAAACTCCGTCAGCGCATCATGAGCGCCAGAGATGCCGCTGCTTTGATCCCCTCCGGCGTTAATGTCGGCATGAGCGGCTTTACTGGCGCCGGCTACCCGAAAGCAGTACCCGGAGCTTTGGCGGAACACATTCGGGCGGCGCAGGCACGGGACGAAAACTTCCGCATCAGCGTGTGGACCGGCGCCTCCACCGCGCCAGAGCTGGACGGTGCGCTGGCCGAGGTCAACGGCATTCAAATGCGCCTGCCCTACCAAAGCGATCCACTGTGCCGTCAGAAAATCAATGACGGCCATATGGAATACATGGACATTCACCTGTCTCATGTCGCCCAGCACGCCTGGTCCGGATTTTACGGCAAGCTGGATATCGCGGTCATTGAGGTGGTTGGCGTGACGGAAGATGGCAGACTAATTCCCTCCTCCTCCGTGGGTAACAACAAAACCTGGATTGACCAGGCGAATAAAGTGATTCTGGAAGTGAATCACGGCCAAAGTGCCGGCCTCGAAGGCATGCACGACATTTACTACGGCACCGCCCTGCCCCCACGCCGCAAACCGATTCCACTGACCCGCCCCGAAGAGCGTTTTGGCGAAAAGTACCTGATATGCCCGCCGGAAAAGATCATCGCGGTGGTGGAAACCAACGCACCCGACCGTAATTCCCGGTTCAGCCCGCCTGATGAAAACTCCCAGCGCATTGCTAACCACCTGCTGGACTTCTTCAGCCGAGAAGTGGAAGCCAAACGCCTGCCGCCGGAGTTGCTGCCGCTGCAATCCGGGGTTGGGAACATCGCCAATGCCGTGATGGCCGGTTTGAACGAAGGCCCCTTCAATAACATGACCGCATTCACCGAAGTGCTGCAGGATGGCATGCTGGCGATGCTGAAATCCGGCAAGCTGGCGAAAGCCTCTGCTACCGCTTTCTCTCTCAGCCCGGAAGCCAACGAAGAGCTGGCCAACAACATCGATTTTTACCGCGACCGCATCGTCCTGCGTTCACAGGAGATCAGCAACCACCCGGAAGTGATTCGTCGCCTGGGTGTGATCGCGCTAAACGGCATGATCGAAGCCGACATCTACGGCAACGTAAACTCCACCCACGTGATGGCATCCCGCATCATGAACGGCATTGGCGGCTCCGGTGACTTTGCCCGCAACGGATACCTGTCGGTATTCATGACGCCTTCAACCGCCAAGGGCGGCACCATTTCCACCATTGTGCCCATGGTGTCACACGTGGATCACACCGAGCACGATGTCCAGATTGTGGTTACCGAACAGGGCCTCGCTGATTTGCGCGGCCTGCCACCCCGCCAGCGGGCGTTGAACATCATCGAAAACTGCGCCCATCCGGATTTCCGGCCCCAGCTGCGTGACTACTTCGAGCGCGCCTGCAACAGCAAACGAGGCATGCACACCCCGCATCTGCTGGACGAAGCTTTGAGCTGGCACCACCGGTACGAAGCCTGCGGGCAAATGTAAGCAGGCAGACAAACGCACAAAAAAAGCCGCGGGCCCGAGGGCGCGCGGCTAAAAGGGATCGCAGAATCGAAGGGGCGATCAGTAAAGCTTGGCCAGTGACTTCTTGGCAAAGGCATCCACTTCATTCAAGCGGCCTTCTTTCACTTTCACCAGCCACTCAGGATCTTGAAGCAGTGCACGGCCTACCGCGATCAATTCGAATTCGTGGTTAGTCAAACGCTCAACCAGCTCATCGATACCCGACTGCTCAACCGCTTCTTTCTTGCTGGCGAAGGTGCCGCTGATGAAATCTTCAGTCAGACCAACACTGCCCACCGACATAGTCGGGACGCCAGTCAGCTTTTGGGTCCAGCCAGCAAGGTTCAGGTCGGAACCTTCAAATTCAGGCTCCCAGAAGCGGCGCGTGGAGGCGTGGAAGATATCCACACCGGCTTCCACCAGCGGCTTCAGGAACTGCTCTAGCTGCTCCGGGCTGTTTACCAGGCGGGCTTCATAGTCCTGCTGTTTCCACTGGGAGAAACGCAGCATGATCGGGTATTCCGGGCCCACGCGGTGGCGAACTTCTTCCACGATTTCCACCACAAAGCGCAGACGGTTTTCCATGCTGCCGCCATACTCGTCGTCACGCTGGTTGGTGCCTTCCCACAGGAACTGGTCCAGCAGGTAACCGTGGGCACCGTGGATTTCCACGCCGTCGAAACCCAGCGCCTTGGCGTCCTGAGCGGCATCACCGAACGCTTTGATCACGTCCTGGATGTCTTCTTTGCTCATGGCTTTGCCGTTGGGCTTACCCGGCGCAAACAAACCTGACGGGCTGTAACCCGGTTCGGACGGATCCGGCTCGGTACCTTCTTGACGAACCGCGCCTACATGCCACAGCTGCGGAAAAATCGCGCCACCGGCTTCGTGCACGGCATCCACCACCTTCTTCCAACCGGCCAGGGCTTCTTCACCATGAAAAGCCGGTACATTCGGGTAACCGTTAGCGCCGGCATGGTTCACAGTGGTGCCTTCGGTGATGATCAGGCCAACCCCGGCTTCCGCACGGCGACGGTAATAATCCACCACGTTCTCACCCGGTACGCCCTTGGGGGAGAAATTACGGGTCATCGGCGCCATGGCTACGCGGTTGCGCAGCTTGAGGTTGTGGAGTTCAAACGGTTCAAACATCGGGCCTAGATTCATGCTCATAATTCGGTGCAACCTTGTTAATTTGGTTTCTTAACGCAACCCTATTCAAATTGGTTTCATAATGCAACCCTATTCGGTACACTCACCTACATGGCCAGAAAACGTTTTGATGACTCTAATTGCTCAGTTGCCCGCGCACTCAATGAAGTGGGCGACTGGTGGTCGCTGCTGATCGTGCTACACGCAATGTACGGCACCCGCCGGTTCGTGGATTTCCAGCAACAGCTGGGTATTGCGAAAAACATCCTGTGCGACCGGCTGAGCAAACTGGTGGACAACGAAGTGCTGCGCAAAGTGGAAGCCGGCGAGCACGGCTCTCGCTTTGAATACCGCCTCACCGAAAAAGGCCGGGACTTGTTTCCGGTGGTGGTTGCCCTGCGCCAGTGGGGTGACAAATGGAACCCCGCGCCCGATGGCAAGCAACTGGACCTGCGCGACCGCGCAACCGGCCAGCCCATTCAGCCCGTTAGCGTGTGCAACAGCGACGGCGAACCCTTAACCATTCGCGACGTGTTAGTCGCCGACGACTTGAAAGCCGCAAAAGACGCGGGCTGAACAGTGTGGAAAGCCACATGCCGTGTGGCTTTTTGAGCTATATCAATATCTCGACCCTCTCGTTTCCCTTGCCTTGCGTTTTTTGCGCTAAATCAAAAACACACAAGCCATCACCGGTAAATTGGAGCCATCAATTAATGGCGCAATTCTGGAGATGGATATGTCTCGTAGTTTCAAACTCAGTGTTCTGGCAGCAGCCGTACTGGCCGCAGCACCGGCCGCCCAGGCCTTCGAAGCGGGTGATTTTATTGTTCGGGCAGGTGCTATCCATGTGGCACCGGATGATTCCAGCGATCAGGTTTTGCTGTCCGGCGGCGCGGCTACCGGCTCTGAAGTTGCCGTAGACACCAATACACAGCTGGGTATCCGCGGCACCTACATGTTCACTCCAAACGTGGGTCTTGGTGTACTGGCCGCCACCCCGTTCAAGCACAACATTTCGGGCAAAGGTGGTGCGCTTGATGGTGCCGATATCGGCGAAACCAAACACCTGCCACCCACCATTACGCTTCAGTACTACCCGATGAACAGTACCGAGAACGTGCAACCGTATGTGGGCATTGGCGTTAACTACACCACTTTCTTCGAAGAGAAGTCTGATCTGGGCGACCTGGAACTGGATGACAGTGTAGGTGTGGCAGCAGAAGTGGGCGTGGACTACATGCTAAACGAACAGTTCGGGCTGAACGCCGCTATCTGGTGGGCAGATATTGATACTGAAGCAGAAATCAAAGGCGTGACCGAAAAGCTCGATGTAGAAATCGACCCCATGGTTTACATGGTCGGCTTCACCTACAAGTTCTGATTGCTGCTACGTTTTCAGAGCACACAAAAAAGCGGGACTTTTCAGCCCCGCTTTTTTAATGCCCGGAAAACCGGTTTGGCTTACGCGCTACGGCGCTGAGCCGGGCGACCACTACGGCCTTGCCCTTCACCCTGACCTTGACGACCGCGGCCACCACTGCGGCCAGCAGGCTTAGGCCCGAAGCTCTTGCCATTGCCACCCTGCGGGCGACGGTTACGGGCTTTGCTCGGGTCCGCTTTGGCTTTCGGCTTCAGCGGCAGGTTGTTCTTCGGCTCAAAGCCCTCGATTTCCTTACGCGGCAACTGCTTTTTGATCAGCCGCTCGATACCCGCCAGCAGTTTGCCTTCGTCGGCACTGACCAATGACAAGGCATGGCCTTTCTCGCCGGCACGACCGGTACGGCCGATACGGTGCACGTAGTCTTCCGGTACGTTCGGCAGCTCGAAGTTCACCACTTGCGGCAGCTGTTTGATGTCCAGGCCACGGGCAGCAATATCGGTTGCCACCAGTACACGCACTTCGCCGGCTTTGAAATCCGCCAGCGCACGGGTACGGGCACCTTGTGACTTGTTGCCATGAATCGCGGCGGCGGTGATACCGTCACGCTCCAGCTTCTGGGTCAGACGGTTGGCACCGTGCTTGGTGCGGGTGAAAACCAGTACCTGATCCCAGCTGTTATCACGCACCAGTTTGCTCAACAGCGCCGTTTTCTGGCTCTGATCGACCGGGTAAACCGACTGCTTGATGGTTTCAGCAGAGGTGTTGCGTGCGGCCACTTCAACCTGCACCGGGTTATCCAGCAGGCCTTGGGCCAAGCCACGGATTTCATTGGAGAAGGTAGCGGAGAACAACAAGTTCTGACGCTTGGCCGGCAACAGGGCAAGGATCTTGCGAATGTCGCGGATAAAGCCCATGTCCAGCATGCGGTCGGCTTCGTCCAGCACCAGAATTTCCACTTCGTTGAAGCGCACCGCGTTTTGCTGGTACAGGTCCATCAAACGGCCCGGTGTCGCCACCAGAACGTCCAGACCTTTGCGCAGCTTCATCATCTGCGGATTGATTTTCACACCACCAAACACCACGGCGGCTTTGGTTGGCACATATCGGCTGTAAAGATTCACGCTGTCGTGAACCTGCGCGGCCAGCTCCCGGGTAGGCGTCAGAATCAGCGCGCGCGGGCCTTTGCCAGCACGCGGCTTTTCCGACAAGCGCTGCAGCAAAGGCAACGTAAAGCCGGCCGTTTTACCGGTACCGGTCTGGGCCGCCGCCATTACGTCTTTACCCGACAGAACCGCAGGAATCGCCTGTAGCTGAATGGGGGACGGGGTATCGTAACCCTGATCGGAAGTGGCACGGACCAGCTGCTCGGACAAACCGAGGGAAGAAAAACTCATAAACGATGTACTCTTGATTGATTCTGCCTCCACGAACACCGTCGTCGGCGAATGCGGGCAGATGCCATGAAAGCTCATGGAATAAAAGACGACTACGGTCACGCGCCGATAATGGGGTGACGTCCTCTGACAGGTCGTATGGAGTGTTCGCAAAGCGGCTTAAAAGCCGAAAACTGCGGAATCCCTAGAGGCAGGATGCGTGCACGGTAACAGAGCACCTTTGAAATAGCCATAAGTGTTTATTGTTAGCTACCGTACGATTTACCCCGCGCGATGGAACTCATGACCAGCTCCGAGGTCTGTACTGGCTTATAACCGTTTATTTAACCAAAGAAAATGGGAGTCGTCATGATCAGTGTTGGTATCGGCCCACTGAGCCTTTCAATCGGGCATCTGCTTCTGGTGCTGGCCTTTGTGGTCGCGCTGATTGTCGGCGCTCTGACGGGGCGCAAACGGCAAACGCCGGTATCAGGCACACTGGCCGATATTTTTCTGGTGGCCATGGTCGCGGCCCGCATTGGCTTTGTGGTGCGCTACTTCGAGCATTACCAGAGTGATTTGTGGGGCATTATCGATATCCGCGACGGCGGCTTTGATATGGTTTCCGGCCTGATTGCGGCACTACTTTTTACTGCCTATCTGATGTGGAAACGTGCAGCCATTCGCCGTGCGCTTGGCTCTGCCGTAGCCGCAGGGCTCATCACCTGGGGCTTTACCAGCGGAGTGATTGGCCTGATCAATCAGCAAACCCAAGGCTTACCGGAGGTGGCGCTGACGAACCTAAACGAGGAGCCGGTCAATCTGGAAGCCATTGCCGGTAACCGCCCCACCGTAGTGAACCTGTGGGCCACCTGGTGCCCACCCTGTATTCGTGAAATGCCGGTGCTGGAGCAAGCCCAACAACGCTACCCGGACATCAACTTCGTGTTTGCCAATCAGGGCGAGCATCCGGAAACCATTCGCAAGTTCCTGATGGAACAAAACCTGAACCTCAGCCATGTGCTCAGTGATCGCCAAGGCCAATTTGGCCGGGTTGTGGGCAGCTACGGCTTGCCCACAACCCTGTTCTACAGCGCTGAAGGCAATCTGGTAGACACGCATTTAGGCGAACTGTCCCACGCCAGCTTAGCGCGCAGCCTTGAGCGCTTTGAAAGCACGGGGCTGGTTGGGGCTGATCAGGCAAATTCCAGGTAGCCGTCTTCAACGGCTTGGCTACAGAGCACCTCGATATCGCGTTGATAATCCTGTACCGCCAGCCAAGGGCCATGGGTGCCCTGGCGGGGCAGGCTGTCCTCCGCCCGCCGGATATAGCCTGAATCGAGCGCACCCATAACGGTTTCCTCACCGCGGCTGTTCTCATGGTCCCGCGGCACCGCCACCTGGTAGCCGTTGCTGTCCATGTGATTCAACAACCGGCACAGATACTCACTGGCGATATCGACTTTCAGTGTCCAGGGGTTGTTGATGTAACCGAAGATCATCCCGGCGTTGGGCACGCCTTCCAACATGACGCTCTTATAGAGCACCTTTTCCTTGAGCACTACCTCCCGGCCGTCCACCGTTGGTTTTATACCGCCGAGCATTTGCAGGTTCAGCCCGGTTGCCGGAATGATGATATCCGCAGGTATTTCCTCACCGGATTTCAAGCGAATGCCGGTTTCAGTAAAGCGCTCAATGTGGTCGGTTTTAATAGCGGCTTTGTCCGCCTTGATCGCCTTGAACAAATCACCGTCCTTCACCACACACAAGCGTTGATCCCAAGGGTTATAGTCCGGGGTAAAGTGACGCATATCGGCTTGGCCGTTTAACTGGCGTTTAACGATCCACAGAAAAAACCGGCGCATGGCCTTCGGGCTCTTGCGGGAATGTTTGTACAACTGCCGTGAGATAAAGAGGTTTCGTGAGCGGGTCAACTTGTACGACAGTTTTGCGGGCAGTACCTTTTGCATCGCAAGGGTGACCTTATCGGTCGACGGCAGGGGCATCAGATAGGACGGCGAGCGCTGAAGCATGGTCACATGCGCGGCGTCTTCTGCCATGGTTGGCACCAGTGTGATGGCGGTTGCACCACTACCAATCACCACCACCTTCTTGCCGGTGTAATCCAGGTGCTCCGGCCAGTGCTGGGGATGCACTATCTGGCCTTTGAAGTCGGCTTCGCCCGGGAAATCCGGCTTATAGCCCTGATCGTAGTCATAGTAGCCGGTGCAACCCACTAGAAAGTTGGCCGTCCAGGTTTCGCGTTCACCGGTTTCAGCATTCTCGGCGACCAAGCTCCAGCATTTGTCCTCGCTGGACCAGTTCGCCTCTTTCACCGCCAACCCATAGTGGATGTGCTTATCAACTCCTTTTTCTTGAGCCGTCTTGCTCAGGTACTGCTTGATTGAAGCGCCGTCTGCCAGCACCTTACCACCGGACCAGGGCTGGAACTTGTAGCCAAAAGTGAACATATCGGAATCGGAGCGGATACCGGGATAGCGGAACAGATCCCAGGTGCCACCGAGGGACTGGCGACGCTCCAGAATGGCAAAACGCTTGTCGGGGCACGATCTTTTGAGGTGGCAAGCCATACCAATACCCGAAACGCCTGCTCCGATGATCAACACATCGTAATGCTGATTTCCCATGCCCGTTGCCCCCCTTTAATCGTTATTGTTTGAGCATCACCAACACTACGTGTTTCAGTCCCAGCTTCGATTGGCCTGAATCACGTTTCGGGCGGTAAATCCGGTCATTTATGCAAAAAAAACCGGTAGCCGCATCCAGCGGTTACCGGTTTCAGGGGTCAGCCTGAGGCTGTCAGGCTTGCGTAAACTTACTCTGCAGAGTTGCGGATCAAGAAGTCGAAGGCACTGAGGGATGCCTTTGAGCCTTCGCCCATAGAGATCACAATCTGCTTGTACGGCACTGTGGTGGCATCGCCAGCCGCGAACACGCCCGGAATCGAGGTTTCGTTGCGCTCGTTGATCACCACTTCACCATGCTGGCTCAACTCGATGTCGCCTTTCAGCCACTCGGTGTTCGGCACCAGCCCGATCTGAACAAACACACCTTCCAGTTCCACATGGTGCTCTTCACCAGTGGTGCGGTCCTTATAGTTCAGGCCGCTGACTTTGCCGTTTTCGCCCACGATTTCGGTGGTCTGGCCAGACGTGATGATGTCCACATTCTTCAGGCTGCGCAGCTTCTTCTGCAGCACTTCATCTGCACGCATCTGATCGCCGAACTCGATCAAGGTAACGTGGCCAACAATACCGGCCAAGTCGATAGCCGCTTCCACACCGGAGTTACCACCACCGATCACCGCTACGCGCTTACCTTTAAACAGCGGGCCGTCGCAGTGCGGGCAGTAGGCCACACCTTTGTTACGGTACTCTTCTTCACCCGGAACACCCATCTGGCGCCAGCGGGCACCGGTAGACAGGATCACCGTTCTGGATTTCAACGATGCGCCGTTCGCCAAACGTACTTCGTGCAAACCGCCCTTGGTTTCAGCCGGGATCAACTTTTCGGCACGCTGCAGGTTCATCACGTCCACGTCGTATTCATTCACGTGCTGTTCCATGGCAGACACCAGTTTCGGACCTTCGGTGTAAGGTACAGAAATCAGGTTCTCGATCGACATGGTGTCGCCCACCTGTCCACCAAAACGCTCGGCGGCCAAACCGGTGGAAATGCCTTTACGGGCGGCGTAGATCGCTGCGGCCGAACCTGCCGGGCCACCGCCAATGACCAGCACGTCAAACGCGTCTTTCTGGTTCAGTCTTTCGGCTTCTTTCGCACCGGCGTTGGTGTCCAGCTTGGCAACGATTTCTTCCAAGGTCATCCGGCCCTGACCCCAGGACTGACCGTTCAGGTATACGCTGGGTACCGCCATCACTTCACGCTGCTCAACTTCTTCCTGGAACAGAGCGCCGTCGATGGACGTGTGCTTAATGCTCGGGTTCAGCACACTGATCAGGTTCAGCGCCTGCACCACGTCCGGACAGTTCTGGCACGACAGCGAGAAATAAGTTTCAAACTCGAACTCACCGTCCAGTTCCTGAATCTGTTCGATCAGATCCTGGGAAGCTTTCGATGGGTGACCACCCACCTGCAGCAGCGCCAGGACCAAAGAAGTGAACTCGTGGCCCATCGGAATACCGGCAAAGCTCACACCTACATCGGTACCTACCCGGTTGATGGCAAAAGACGGGCGGCGCACATCTTCGGATTCGTCATCACGCAGACTGATTTTGTCGGACATGCCGGCGAGCTCTTCCAAAAGCTCTCTTAGTTCTTGGGACTTGTCGCTGTCGTCATACGCCGCTACCAATTCAATCGGCTGCTGCAGCTTGTCCATGTATGCGTTCAACTGTTGCTTGATATTAGCGTCTAACATAGTGGCTCTTCCCCTCAATACAGGTGAAATCGAATGTTTGCGTGATTAATGGTCGCAAACTGAATATGTCTCTAAGATAAAGATTTACTATTAAGAGCTCAAATTAATTAGTCAAAAGCATTTGATAGTAAATCTCTATCCTTATGTTTCGGCCAATCCCTGCCAATATCCCAAAAAAAAGGCCCGCATGGCGGGCCTTTCATTCGCTTTACCGTTAAGGCAAAACTTAGATCTTGCCAACCAGATCCAAAGACGGAGCCAGAGTAGCTTCACCTTCTTTCCACTTAGCCGGGCAAACTTCGCCTGGATTGTTGCGAACGTACTGAGCGGCTTTCACTTTGCGCATCAGGTCGTCTGCGTCACGGCCGATACCTTCAGCAGTGATTTCCATCGCCTGGATGATGCCATCCGGATCGATCAGGAAGGTAGCGCGGTCAGCAAGGCCTTGGCCTTCACGCATTACACCGAAGTTGTTGGTGATGCTGCCGTTCTGGTCGCCAACCATGTAGTAGTTGATCTTACCGATGGTTTCAGAGCTGTCGTGCCATGCTTTGTGGGTGAAGTGCGTGTCGGTAGACACGGAGAATACTTCAACACCCATCTTCTGAAGCTCTTCGTAGTGATCTGCAACGTCGCCCAGCTCAGTCGGGCAAACGAAAGTGAAGTCGGCTGGGTAGAAGAAGAAAATCGCCCACTTGCCTTTCACGTCTGCTTCAGAGATCTCTACAAACTCGCCCTGTTTGAAGGCGGTTGCGTTAAACGGTTTGATTTCGCTGTTAATAATTCCCATCTCAGAATTTCTCCTGTTGGTACACGTGCGTGTTTATGAATCTACGGTGCCTAGATTAAGCAACGAGACACTTTTGGTAAAATTGATTATTCAAAAGATCAGGATAGGTTTACCCTATACCTTGGTGCAACGTCAGCGCGATAATCTATGGTAGGAGCTTGGCAAATATTAGCAATAGGGATTGTAACCACTAGACGCGCTTGGCAGGGTCGTTCAAATCTGTTTTGTGCATAAAAAATGGAGTGTCGCAGACACTCCATTAATCAAAATAACGCATTGGCTACGCGCTTTTAACTCCGGGCACTCCGGCGACGAAGCCCCAACGCAACCAGGCCAAGACCTAACAAAGCCAGTGACGCGGGCTCTGGCACACTAACCGGAGGACGTGGGGTAAACACCAGAAGGTCCTGTGACTTCGCTGAGGTCAGCACATACATATCAAAGCCTTCGCTCTGCGAACTCAAGCCTGACAACCAACCATCCGCAATTCCCCGAGCTCCACTATATTTGCTTGATGTGAAGGTTCCGGTGGTCATGCCATACGATGAATCGGTCTCGTTAATCAGCTCCCAAAGCGCCAACTGGAACGCAGCAGACGTTTTCGCATTCGACACACTGCTCTCATACCCGGTATAGAGCTTGGTGATCGACGAAACCAGCCCGGCATTACCAAAGTGGCTGGTAGCGGTTTTCAGCTCGTAGGTGGTATTGGTTTTATCCAGATAGGTGTCCAGTTCAATACAAAACGCATCCAGCTTGCTCGACCAAGTGATCGGAGACGCACCCACCGGATTGCTGGTGTTGAAGGCAAACATGCCTGCATAAACATTGTAATTCTTGGAGGTTGCCGTGTTGCTCAACGTGCCGGACTTATAACCGTGTGTAGCGCCGGTGTAGTCCAGATCGATGGTTGGGCCAGCTAAAGCACCACCTGTGAAGAGGGCTCCGGATAGTGCAGCCGTGACGAGAAAACCTGTTGTTTTATTCATGGCGTATTCCTTTATTCCCTTTCTGAGTTCTCTATTACTCGAAAGCAATAGCTGAACCAGAACGAAAAATATGACCATTTTTCAAACAGATTTTTACAGACAACGCACTCAGACGGGTCGTTTCAGGAAGACATATGTAAAAGATTCCGACACCCAAATCGGCCCCGCATCATGCCGCTGATGCTCAATGCTGAACCGACGACGAAAACACATTCATCACCACAATCCCGCTCACAATCAGCGCCATACCGACAATGGCAGGCAAATCCAGCTTTTGGCCGAACATCGCAGCCCCCACCAACGAAATCAGCACCACACCGGCACCTGCCCAAATGGCATAGGCCACGCCGACCGGAATCTCGTTCAGCACCAACGACAGGAAATAGAACGCCATGCAGTAGCCCAACACCACAATAATGCTGGGCCCCAAATTGGTGAAACCCTCGGAGGATTTCAGGGCGGCAGTGCCCGCAACTTCGGCAATAATGGCAAGGGCCAGATACACGTAACTCATAGTTAAACCTTTCATACTGGGCTCAGGTGTCAGCTGGCGTCATCATGCGGATTCTATGCGCCTTTTGCCAGAGCGCGAGTAAGATCCGCGGCGGGAATTTCCGTGCAGCCACGAACGTTCTGGCCGGCCCACAACGGCGAAAACTCGCCACAATTGGCCTGTTCCGCCGCAGCGCGTAAAGGCGCCAAAGCCGCCGACGCCAACGGGAATGCTGGCGCTGCCGGACTGATAGGCCCCAGCTCCCGCATAATGCGATTCACAATACCCCTGGCCGGTCGACCGGAGAACACGTTAGTTAACGCCGTAACCGCGGCGGCATCGCTTTTGATGGCTGCCCTTTGCAGCGCGCTTGTGTTGGCTTCCGGGCACAGCAGATAAGCGGTTCCCGCCTGCACACCCGCTGCCCCCAAGGTCATGGCAGCCGCTACCCCGTTAGCATCGGCAATCCCACCGGCCGCAATCACCGGCACGTTCACGGCTTGGACAATCTGAGGCACAAGCGCAAAGGTTCCGAGCTGGCTGTTGAGATCTTCCGACAGAAAAATTCCGCGATGCCCGCCGGCCTCCAAACCCTGCGCAATAATAGCGTCGACACCTTGAGCTTCCAGCCAACGGGCCTCTTCTACAGTGGTTGCCGTCGACAGAATTTTTGCGCCCCATGCGCGCACGCGATCCAGTAAATCCTGCTCTGGCAGGCCGTAATGAAAGCTGACAACGGCTGGCTCAAACTCCGCCAGCACATCGGCGGCTTCCGCGCCAAAGGGCAAACGGCCCGCCCCGGTGGCAACGTTGTTTTCATCGATACCAAACTCCCGATAATAGGGCGACAGCGCGGCTTTCCATTTTGCGTCCTGTTCCGCATCGGGTTCGGGCTGGGTATGGCAAAAGAAATTCACATTGAAGGGCCGGTTCGTCCTGGCCTTGATCGCAGCCAACTCCTTACGCATGGCCTCTATACCGAGCATTCCACACGGAAGCGACCCCAAACCCCCAGCCTCGGATACCGCAATCGCAAGCTCACTGCCCTGCACGCCCGCCATCGGCGCCTGGATAATGGGAAGCTCGATACCCAGCAGTTCCTGAATGCTCATAAAGCGCCTCTTTCAGTTGGGGATGGAAAAATCACAACGTCATCGCCTTCCTGCCACGGCTGATATTTAACCATGATCTGCTTAAACACCGGGTGATCCAGCCAATCGCGCAGCCATTTCTGAAGCTTGGGGTAAGGCAGGCTGTAGAACACCTCTCGGTCTACATGGGCAAACTGGCGTACGAAGGGCATCACGGCAATATCCGCCAGGCTGATGCGTTCTCCCAGCAGAAACGTATTCTGGCCCAACAAAGCCTCCAACGCCTGCAAAAACACCTCACCCTCTTGGCGGTACTCCAATTGGCTTCGCTCAGGGTGCCGATCGGCGTATTTATAGCGATCCAGCCAGTGCTTGAACTCGTTGTCGTTGCGCTCAATCAGGACGCTCGCCGTCGCCAGATCCGTGTTGAGCAGTCCCTGAGGGTCGCTCTTCTGCAGCGCCCATTCAAGAATGTCCCGGCTTTCCTCAATCACCCGGCGCTGGCTGCCGCCCTCCTCAACCAATTCCAGCACAGGCACCGTGCCTTTTGGGCTGATGGCCAGCATTTGCGTGGGTTTGTGTTTCAGAACGATTTCCCGCAGTTCGACCTGCAGCCCGGCAAACACCAGACCAAGGCGGGCGCGCATGGCGTAGGGACAACGGCGGAAGGAGTACAAACGGGGAAGAGCGGTAGTAATAGTAGGTTACCTGGCTATAAACAGTTGAAGGATCAATATGAAAGCGTCAGTTAACCTATTATTTGTCCTTTTTTCAAACGTTCAATCAGATGGAGAAACGACTGCACGCGAGACAAAATAGTGCCGACCCAGGATGACCATTAAAATGCCACCAAGAACTAAAGCCGAAGCTTCGGCTAAACGCAGAGTAATCGACTCATCGGTCACTAAAACGCCACCCATCGCAGCGATTATTGGAACAAACAACTGAACCACAGCCGCCTGCGTCACCGACAGCCCTCTGAGCGCGAAATACCACACCGCATACCCCGCACCAGACGCAATGGCACCAGACACTACCGCTAGTAGAACACCCTGTTGAGTTACATGAGCGTCCTGCAGCGTGAAAACAAGCAAGATCAGAACAAACGGGGCAGTTCTCAGAAAGTTATAAGCAGTGTCCGCAAGCGGCTGCGTTGAAGACCTTCCCGCAAGCGTGTATCCGCCCCATGCAATACCCGAGAGCGTCATGAGAAGGAACCCCATTAACGATGGCGTAGTGACGCTAGGCAAGATCAAATAAACAAAACCTGAGAATGCAATGAATAGCCCCAACCACTCGGCAAAATGAAGCCGGTTCCCTGAGACAATGCCAACAGCAATCATGGTGATTTGAACCGCAGCAAACAGGATTAGCGCACCGGTGCCGGTGTCTAGAGAAAGGTATCCGTAAGAGAAAGCCAACGCATAGACAAACAACAGACATGCGGCCAACCAACTCCCCCTGGACTGGCCTTTCTTTGGCCTCTTCGTCATGGCGACAACCACCATCAAAACGGCGATTCCCGACAGAAGCCTTATCATCGTGAAACTGGCTGCATCAATGGCGTTTCCGCCCAAGGCTAGGCGGCAAAGCACGGAGTTACCCGCAAATGCCAGAAGCGCAAAAACGGTGCAGGCACTGATTTTTATCGTATTTTTATCGATCAACACATGCTTCACCGGATGTTCAAATGGACGCCGTTCTGGCGTTCAGAAAATTCTATAACGACTCCATCAAGGCAAACATTCGGTCGATCATAGATTGAGCCTACTCCCTAGCCCGGCGTTACTCTGAAATCAGTGTGAGGCAATCGCCGGGCCGGATAAGGTGGCTTACTTCGCAGTAACGACTTTCATCACCAACTTGCCATCTTTCTTGATCGGGCCGTCTTCTTTCGCCCCTAGGGTGTATTCGAAGATGCCGGGTTTCATGCCGCCGTCTTCCGAATGCACCATTAACATCAACATGTCGCCTGATTTAACGTCTTCCTGCAAAATCGCAGTGACGTCCATGTTTGCGCCTTTCTTCAAAGGCGCATAGCCAACCACCGGGCCGGGTTTCATGGCCTCACCCGTGCGATGCACGACCAACCAGCCGTTTGCTTCGGCGTTGACTTTTTTAGCGGTGACGGTGCCATCCGATACGGCTTGGTTCTCTGCCCAGACTTTCGCCTGCATATCCATCCCCGCCTGCGCGAACCCGGTTAACAGGGCACCTGAAACCAGCGCGGACATTAGTACAGTGCTTTTAAGATGTTTTTTCATTGTTTTCTCCTAGATGTCAATGTTACCCACCGTTCTGACCAATTTAGGATGGGTTATTTACACCTACGGATACCGTGCGGAAAAAGATTCAGACTCGACGATATAATGACAATTATTTTATTCGACAGAACCATCGGGTTTCGTCAGCCGCACCGCGGTGACTGGTATGGTTATCCACGCTTCGCCACCAACATCTCGGTAGCACCTTTTTGGAACCGGTAGCTAACAGGCTGCAACGAGACATCAACACCGTTCGCGGATAATGCCGTCATGACCTGATCCAAATGCTTCGAGACCGCCCCATCCAGCGATACAACAGGAAAGACGCGAACTTCAGACGCAACTCTGCATAGCTCCCGCATTGATTCTAAGTGAGCCGCGCCATCTACATGGTCACTGTAGAGAAAAAGATAGTGGGAGCAGAGTGCTAAATCGAACTCGGAGTCGGAAAATGGCAGCGAAGGCAACGATGCTGATACATACCGCCCTTGCGAGCAACCCGCCTCAAAGTCGGACAGGAACCTCGTCATGGCCTTCATCCGGACTTCGCCAAGCTGCTCGACGCTACTCAGTGACTCCCAAATATAGTTGCCTGCGCCCTGCCGCATTTTCGCTATTATTTGCGGGTACACCTCGTCAATCCGGCGGCGTATTTCGTCAGCCTGAAACTGGTATACGGGATCACACGACGTGACCTGACACCCACGGTCTGTTGCCTCTACATTGAAGCTCGCCGGGCCATCACCACAACCAAGGATACGCTTGCTCAGGTCACCCTCGGATAATCCAAACATCGCCTGATATTCATCAAAAGACCGGCCCCAAGGGACTACGCTGGTTAACTCCAATCCTGACTCTCCTTAGTCTGTATGGCGCTTGGCTTTGCGGGAACGAACTTGAAGTCTGGTTGAAACCTGGCCTCAGGAGCCACCGGGCTTAGCCAGCCGCACTGCGACATTGCTGTGTTGCGATCCCGTCTCGCTCTCATGCTGCGAACCGAAAAGAGTGAGCCACTGTCCTTGAACTAGCAGCAACTCCCCGTTGCCAGCACTGCTCCCATTGCTTGTAGTGTAATTGCCAGAATAGCTGAATTGAGATTGATCGGATGAGCCAGAAACTGGCTTTACCTCATACCCTATGGACAACCCATGCGAAGAAACAAAGCCTTTATCCTCGCTCGATACGCCAACCTTTAAAAGACGCGATTCTTTCAGAAAACTGGGCAAAAGCTCAGAAGGTGCGCTTTCAGATTTGGTCGCTTGGCACTCACAATACCGAATCTCCAACACCAACGATTTACCGGCGAGATAGTCTTCAGGGGCCGGAGTTCCGGCAAGGGCAACGCTCGGGAGTAGAGATAGAAATAGCAGATTAATCCGCAGAATAATTTGAGATGCGATCCGTTGCATGTAACCTCCTATGTTTACGTTTTAACGCCTAGCGCACCGGTGACTTTGACGTAGCTAAGCGGAGACAAAGGCATCCGAGTGACGTTCCTGGTTAGCTGTTCTCAAGCATGTATGCCCGAAGCTGCCGCTCATCTCGCATGACATAGAGGACGAGAACTCGCTTCTCATCCTCACGATAAAAAATGCGACACGGCGGAACCACTACCTCCCGGTATACTGAGTTAGGGAGCTCTGGCGGAATTCGCCCAGACTGAGGAAAATCTTCCAAGCGCTCGGTTTTTTCAAAAACCTCCTGAACCAGCTGACTTGCGGCATCAGGATTATCCAAAGCGATGTATTCAGCGATGGCGTCCAGCTCCTGAAGGGCAGGCTCCGTCCAGATTACTTTAGCCATTTACTCATTTTCTCCCTGGCCTCGCTTTGGCTGTACGTTCTTCCCTCAAGTACAGCACGCTCTCCCCGTGAGAGCCCCTCAAGCAACTCAAGTCGACGCTGCATGAACTCGTAATCTTGCACATCAACAAGGTAAGCGGAAGGCTGACCATGCTCCGTGATCAGTATCGGCTCTTTAGACAAATGCAGGTCTGCCAGAATTTTTGTGGCTTGACGCTTGAGGTTTGTAACAAGCTCAACTTTCATTGGGTTCACCCTGAATCAAACTGATAGTGACACTATAGTATCACTTTTTCAGGGGGCAACCCTAGCTAACGAGGCTGTAGAAAAACCCAAAAATAAGCGAGCATTCCACCGCCTACGATCTCGTTTGTTTCAGCCGGTCAGTTCGCCCAGCAATTTCCAGTTTCCGGATTGATTGCCCTTTATAGACCTCAATCCCGCTATTTCAGTGTTCAAGCACTCGTAGCCTTGTGCCCAAGGGCATCTCAGGACGCATCGCCTCCCCCCGATCACGCAGCCATCCGCCCATAATTCGCCAGTTTCTCAATGTTGTGCACCAAGCAATACAGCTGCCATTGCCCCTGCACTTTTCGCTTTCCACGCAGGCTAAAACGGTTCAGGCGTTTGGTTGTGCCGATATTGCCGAACACTGGCTCGACCACCGACATGCGATGACTGTAAATTTCCTTGCCCTGCGGACTGTCCACTCGGTGCTTCATCCAATCGGTGTAGTTGGGCCCACGATTTCGCTCCAGTGCAAACGTCACCTGCCTGCCGCTGCCTTTTCGGTGATCGGCCGAAGCGGGGTTTTGCATGCATTGGCGTTTCTTGGGGCAGTTTCGACACTGAAGCAGACGGCCCTTGAAGTGTGCTCGGGAGACACCGTTCCCATCCGTACGGGTCGCTTCATAATGAAGCTCTTGCCCGGCTGGACAAATACAAGTCAGATTGACCGGATCGAACTGAAATTCACTGGCGGGAATGATGTTTTTCCAACCGGTTTTGGGCAGATTCTGGTGTCGTTTTCCGTACTTGCCTTTCTGCTGCGCGAATTTAGGGTCCCGGCTTCGGAATTTGTTGTCCGGCACGTAGCCGTTGATTTGCCGCTCGTGCAAATATTTCATGTTCGCTTCGTTGGCGAAGCCCGTGTCCGCCGTAACGACAGTACCTTGCTGGTAGATATTGTCGGCAATACCCAACTTCTTAAAGCGAGCTTCGACCGTTTCCAGCACGGGTTGCAGCGTGTGATGTTCCTGCCCTTCCCCGAAGGCTTGGGCATCCACGATGACCTGGTGTTTCATGCCCACCGTGGCCACGCCGTTATAGCCCTGGATCGTGCCTTTGCTGGTGGTCATCTTGGCGCTTTCGTTATCGGTGATGTTGCTCTTCACTTCCTTGCGCCGTTTCCCTTGGCCCATCCTTGGGCTGCTCGTCTTTAGGAATCGGTCTACTTTGGTCATCGCTTCGTCTAGCGATAGGATGGTTTTCGCACGGCGAATATCCCTATCCAGTTCGGCTTCGGTTTCGGCCTCATCCCGTTCGTGGTGTTCACGCAGATGATGGCGAATCAGACGTTTTAACTTGTCTCGCTTTTCACCCAGCTTTTTAAAGTACCCGACCATTCTTTGGCGGCGTTCGAGGATATTTTGCAGCCGTCGATGGCAAACAGCTCGTTGCTTAGCAAGCCTTGTTCATGACACACCAGCAACACCTGCTCAAACAGTTCTTCGATTTCTTCAGCGTGGCTGCTAACGAACTTGGCCAAGGTGGTGAAGTGCGGAACGGTGTCGCAGGACAGCGCTTTAAAGATGATGTTGGTTTCGCAGCACCACTGAATTTCGCGGCTAGAGGTGATGCCTTTCGAATAGGCGAACAGGATGATCTTCAGAAGAATGGCTGGATCGTAGGCCATGCGGCCGGTGTCGTCATTATTATACTTGGGATGAAACACCGACAGATCCAGCTTGTGCTCAATCAGATAATGAACGGCGTGTTCAAAAGTGCCCGGCTGGAGCTGCTCCTGGTAATTGATCACGACCATCGCATCCTGGTCGTAGTTGTAGAGCTTGAAGCGGGGCATTCCGACGACTCCTTGTCTGTTTGCTCAATGCTACCAAAACCGGTCCGATTTAGGGTTTTTCTACAGTCTCAACGCTAAGCTAAACGGCACAAAAGGCTGTGGTAGAGTGAAACGAACCACGTTTTTTTGTGTCCGGCGCAGCCCCGCAGGTGCGGAGCGTATTTGAGCGCATTGTTATGTGCGCTATTTGATATAGTTCCTATTAATATAATCACACCATTGATCCGTATTCTTTGGCGGTACGTCCGGATTGCCGCGAATTCCGAGCTTAAACTCTACTACTGATCGCCATTCGCCAGAGCCCAAATCCGGCCCATGCCCTCTGCCGTCTCCAGTTGTCACTTGCTTTTCCACTTGCGAATACCAATCACTGGTACAAGTCTTTTTGTGAATGTCGCTGCTTAATGCACACCCAACAGTTGAGGTGAACAAAAAGATTAGAGCAGAAGATTTTAATATTTTACCCATTTATACGACCCTTGGATTAGCATATAACAGCTAATTATACGAACGAGTTCGTATATCACTCATTCGTAAAACTCCATTCAAACCCACTCAAAAGATGTAAATTTTCTCAATGAAAATAGTCTCTTGAGCACCAATTTCCACAGCTACCGCCGGAGTTATACGCCCTCTTTCGAGTCACTCCCGCTCCCACCACGGGCGTATAACTCCGCCCTTTCTACCCCAATCTTTAAACACTATCAGATAGTTACCTTCTTTTCTCCGGCAAGTTCTGGAGTTTTGCGAACGCGTTCGTATAACTCCACTAATCACAGCCTCTTGACTTCAACCGATAACGATATACTGTATATAAAAACAGCATCAAAGGATTAGTGGATATGGACATCCCTGCCCCGATACCCGTACAGCCCACCCGTTTTTTGGACAAGGTTCGGGCTTATATGCGCCTGCGAGGGATGGCGTATAAAACAGAGAAAACCTACCTGTTCTGGATCAAGCGCTTTATCCGTTTCCATGAACTTCAACATCCTGAAATTATGGGCTCTACAGAAGTAGAAGCATTCCTGTCTCATCTGGTATTGCATGCAAACGTAAGCGTCTCTACTCAGAGAGTCGCTTTGAACGCACTTGTCTTTCTATATCGCGAATTTCTGGGCCAACCTCTGGATGATCTGAATTTCGAGCGTTCCGGAAAACCAGTGAAACTTCCAACGGTATTCAGTTCGGAGGAAGCCAGATCGGTTATTCACAACCTGAGCGGAGACTACAAGCTTGTTGCCATGCTGCTTTACGGTTCTGGTCTACGAATCAACGAAGCCCTGCGCCTGAGAGTTAAAGATGTTGATTTTGATATGCAGCAGTTGATTGTTCGAAGCGGCAAAGGGGCTAAAGATCGAATTACCCTACTTCCAAATCGCCTTGTAGAGCCTTTAAAACACCAGATTGACTCCGCTCTACACCTGCATCAGGCGGATCTCTTGAAAGGATCTGGCTCTGTGTATCTTCCCACGGGCCTCGCTCGCAAATATCCGAATGCCAGTCAGGAGCCTGGTTGGCAGTATGTCTTTCCCGCTCAGGGTCTTTCTCGAGACCCTCGTTCAGGTATTCACAGGCGACACCATTTGCTGGACCGAACGGTGCAAAAACATTTTCGCCGCGCTATCCAAGCTGCCGGAATTCGCAAACTCGCCGGCAGTCATACCTTTCGCCACAGTTTTGCCACCCGCCTGCTAGAGACTGGCTATGATATTCGCACTATCCAGAAGCTTCTTGGCCACTCAGACATACGCACCACCGAAATCTATACCCATGTCGTTCAGAAAGGTGGTTTTGGTGTTCGTAGCCCGATTGACGAAACCTTCTAACTTTCCCAATTGCTGGCAGGAGTTCTCTCACAGAAACAGAAACTTAGCTCGGTTCTGAAGGGTTACCGTTATGAAAGGGTACGTCCTGTGTGTATCTGTTACATTGAGGGCCATCGTCGGCTTGGGCAATCAAGCCATAACTCAAGGATTATGATGAAAGGTGAGAACATGTTGAGAAGTTCTATCGCCATTGCTCTGGGTGCGTCCCTTTTAGCAGGGTGTTCTGCATTCGGCCCGTCCAGCACCACCGCCCCAAACTCCACCACAAATACCTATTGGGTAAACAGCTTGAAAGCCAAGTGCGTGGGCGTGGGGCCTACGCAATGTCTGCAGGTTCAGGAAGGAGACGAGCTCTCTGGCGATGACTGGCAGCTGTTCTACGGCTCCATTCAAGGATTTGATTATAAGCAGGGGTATGTCTACAAACTGAAAGTGAAAGAAACGCAACTGCCGGTAAACCAGGTGCCAGCGGATAAGTCGTCGATTAACTACGAACTGTTAGAGGTTCTGGACAAACGGGTTGACCGCAAACTGGGACTTCACGATATCTGGGTACTTGAAGCCCTAGATGGTCAGCCAGTGGAACTGGGCGACGAGCGTGAGCGGCCCCGCTTGGAGCTCAATCTCACGGAAATGCGCTTTACGGGTACTGACGGCTGTAACCGTGTATTCGGAAGCCTCGAGGCCGTCACCGCAGACACCTTGGCGTTTGGCCCAATCGCCTCCACCCGGATGGCCTGTGGTGACATGACGCTTGCAGATCAGTTCCAACAGCG